>Ga0102930_1000524_pt1 | contig 12745 bp, 7 predicted proteins | sample SalPon1_B_H2O_MG_FD_84514 | JGI IMG/M metagenome (GOLD analysis project Ga0102930, IMG submission 84514) | Salt pond water microbial communities from South San Francisco under conditions of wetland restoration - Salt Pond MetaG R1_B_H2O_MG | ecosystem: Environmental > Aquatic > Non-marine Saline... | reverse complement strand
TTAGTACCAACGGCGTCCGTTCGTAGACTGTCATGGGCTCGTTTCTGGGCCGCCTCGGTGATGATTGCCATGGTCTGGCCGTCATCTTGGCCCCTGGTCATGAGCCCGGCGCCCACGACCGGGTTACCATCCCCGCCGGTAAAGTGCCGGGGAAGCTTCTCGCCGCGCTCTTCTCTTCCGCCGAACCAGCCCGCCGCGAGCACGAGGCAGCGGTGAAGGCGGACGTAATCGGCGAAGTGGCGGCTTTCTATCAGGCTCCCGCCGCGGGCCTTGCCGGGGGCGGCGCATCCACCTCGATCCAGTGAGGGTAGAAGCCCCAGTCCCCAGTGAGCCTCGGTGCCAACCGTGGCGCCAAAGCCGGGATCGGACGCAATCACCGGAACCGAGTCTCCAGGTGCGATGTTGTAAACCAAATGCCAGTCACGCTTGTTCGATAGTTCAAAACATTGGGCTATTCGCATCGGAATGGTGTGAGGTGGATCGCGTCCGTACCTGAGCTATCTGCGTCGGCAGAGTCCATGCTTTTGAGTCAATGTTCCTCACGTCCTCGAGCAGGATCCGGAGCGGTGTGACAAGCTTTCTGTCGAGTTCCTTACCACGTCGGCGTTTGGGCTGCCCTGGTCATGGTCGGCCAAGGTTTCCATCATGCACCGCTGGCCGTCCCGTTGTTGCGCCCAGCTGCCGCCGGCGACCGGCCCAGGGGTGAAAATGGCCAGCCAGCCAAGCCACGCCGGCAAGAAATGGGATCTACGTCAGGTTCCGTTTGGCCCTTGCCCGGAACCCTCGCTATGAGGCTCTCGGTGTGCGTAGAGAAGTCGGGGCGATTCAACGCTTCTGATCAAACGACGGTCTCGCTTGTTCGAATCGCTGGGTGTTTTTCTCGGCGATGGCTTCAGGTTGGAGCCAGTGCCCTAGAAGATCCCGAAGCTTAGGCCTGCTGTATGGTTTGGACAAGATGTCATCCATTCCGGCTTGGTAACAAACCTCGGTTTCGTCCTGCATGACGGCGGCGGTTAGGGCCACGATTGCAGGCGACCGATTCTCACCAAGCCGGGACTTGATCTCCTTTGTGGCGTCCCAACCGCTCATGTTCGGCATGCGGCAATCCATGAATATCAAGTCGAAGGCATGGGAAAGAGCCCATTCTACAGCTTGCTCGCCATCGTGTGCGTACGTCACGTCGCAACCGAGTAACGTCAACGTGTCGCCCGTCGCCTCGCGTACGTCGTCATCATCGTCTACCAGCAAGATCCGATAACCTGCGAACGGTTTGCGTTCATCGCCCGTGTTAATTCCAGCGGTTGAGGCGACAGGCGTTGACAATCTGCCGCTAGATGCGATTTCTTCTGTGCTCGGCCTTCGGAAAGGCATCCACAGTTCAACCTCCGCGCCCCGGGAACTTCGGTTTCTCAACGTAACTTGTCCACCCATTTTTGTTACGAGAGCCCTCACGATCGCGAGCCCAAGGCCAGCGCCACCGGTATTTACGTTGTCGGCATGGTCGCGTTTTACGAAGGGCTCGAATACCTCAGACACCAAATCTTCCGGAAAGCCCGGCCCCTCGTCTCTAACGACTAAATGCAAACATTCCTTACTTGTGCTTGGCGCGCGCGCCGGCCTCACGGTCACAGATACTGTTCCATTCCGGGTTGCCTTGAGTGCGTTCGATATAAGATTGAGGATGACTTGCCGTGTGCGAAGCTTATCAAGGCACACCCATTCAGGTGTTCTGGTGTCGATCTCCATTAACACCCTGTTACCAGTTTCTTTTGCCAGGTCACGGAAAGAGAGGCTCACTTCGTCAAAAAATTCCCGCGTTTTGGTCGGGGCGAAAAACAGATTCAATTTGCCTTCTTCGAGCGCTGACAAATCGATCACGTCATTCATTATCGAATTGACGTGCTCCGTCAGCCTGATCGCTTGACGAACACGGTCATACTGTTGCTTATCGAGCTCCGTGTCTGTAAGCAACTCCAATGAGCTAAGCATTCCCGTTAAGGCCGTCCGAACATCGTGGCTTACAGTCGCTACAAAGCGGCTTTTCGTCTTGTTCGCCAATGCCTCGCGCGAGGCGGACGCCCGAGCCTCGCGAGACTTAGATACCAGCTCGGACTGGTACCGGTAAATTGTCCGGTTTTGGTTGTGTCGGTTTATTAAGCTCCATAATAACAAGCCGAACGATTCGAGGGCTCTGAAGTCTATCAGCTTCTGACTAAAGCCTGAGCGCCACAGACACAGGGCGAATCCGATGGCCGCCTTGCCAGGGGCGCTCGATAAAGAACAAATGGCGACTGCCTCCACCGACGCCGATCGCAACAGGCCGAGTTTCGGGTCACCTGTAGAAAGCTGGCTCTGATCCAGTATAAACAAAGGTTTATTGCTGTCGAACGCTGCCGCAGCGCATGATACGAATGATGATAGCCAGCCAGCAGGTAGGCCTTCCACGGAACCGACGAGGTTGTTGGTTGACAAACGCCCTGTGTGATCCTTTTGAATCAGCAGAATCCAGTCGGCCGAAAGCGCATGCTTGGAGTCGTGGAAAAAGTCGTTCAAGCTATCCGAAAGGTCTGACGACGATGCGCTTTTAAATGTGCCGGAGTGCGAGATGAACACTTGGTCAAGTTGCTGTCGCAGCAGCGTTCCCTCATGGGCATAACACCCTGCTGCGGTTACCGACAGCTGCTTGGCAATTGAGGAAAATCCTTCCCAAAAAAAATCACTCAGCTTATTGGCTGGCTCGGCAAGACAAATGCAGCCGAATCCGGGAAGCCGGAACGCCTTGATGCCCGAGTCGTCATCATCAAAGCGATGCGGGCCGATACCATTCCCGGAGAACGGCTTCTCAGCGGCGCTGCATAACGCGTCTTTTATATGCTTAAAGCAACCGGAAAGCCAATCATTTGCTATGGGCATAGAGATAACGAGTCTTGGCTCCACCGGGGAGTTGGGTCGCTCATGATCCCAGTGAAATACGGCGACGCTTTGCACCGATGTTAAGCGCGTGATCCGAATGGCCACACGCTTGAGCATCTCCTCGGTATCCAAACTCGTACCGATCGAGAGTGATATGCCGAGTAGCGCCTGCGTTTCGTTCGCGCTATTGGTGTTCATAAGGGAAACTCGAGCAATTTCGACTAGGCGCAAAGTTGCCTACGGTTACCGTTTTGTTGAGGAATTCGGGAAATCCGGAGCCAGAAAAGTCTAATTCACCACCTGTGAGGGCGCCAACCGATGCCGGAGTTGAGCCGATAATATCAAGCTCTTCCGCAAACTTTTCACCAAGTACCTCTTGTCGGCTTATGCAATCGAAGACAACGCGAACTCCGGCCATGTCTTCAGGCTGGCGTACCGCGGAAAGAGTTTCTCGGGTTGCCCCGATGAGATCCTCAGGTTCCGAACTATGGACTTGCAAGTACGCGCCAACTTCAATGCGGCTCATGACGCGCAGCGCCCGCTCACTGGTTATGTTGGTCACATCACGCAATACGGGTTTCCCACCGAGCACCGGAATGCCGAGTGGGAAAGCAGAAGCAATGCTAGGAAGCGCCGTTACCGTCACTTGTATATCAACCAATTCTGACACCAGATCCGCATAAATATCGGCTGCTGCCCGTGTGTCCAGAGATCGAATTAGGCCATCGGCGGCTGATGTAACCCGCACAACTCGAGACTTTGCGCTATAACCGTGCGCACTTGCTGTTTTTATTGAAACCGGCATGACGGCGACGATCGCCGTATCAACGTGGACGCCCTTTGACGAATAAACGGCGTTGAGTTGTTTGCTGTTCTCAGTTCCTGCTGCGGCCCCCAGGCAGGTGGAGGTTCCCCCAAAGTGTTCAAAGAACCATTCAAGGACGGCGTCGAGACCCAAGGAATATTTGTCAGCGAGTAAAACTGCACCCAGCTCCATTGCCCCGGTGGGGAGCTGCGGCCCATATCGGGTTAGAACGCCCGCGGGCCCCTGAGGGTCGCTGATGTCAAACAGGTGTGTATAAATCGGGCAATCAAAAGCGATTACTAGTGCGCCGCTTGCATGCAGGGTTCCCTCGTGTATCAACGCCGGGAAGCTGGCACCAAAAACTGGAATGGGGCAGGTTCGTAGAGCGCGCTCCAACTCTTGGGGTGCGTAGTTGTTTTCATGCGCGGTGAAAAGCATCAGACAGCCCGGCGGATCATCCTGCCCCGCAGCGGCGTTCAGAACGGCCTCAGTATCTTCTTTTTTCGCGGATGATGTGAAGTGAACTTTTATCATTAGCGGGTGCTCTGTATGAACGGTCACTTGGCGTGAACGTCAGCTTGATCGGTTCATGGGTTCCGTTTGGAAATAGGGAAGCAAGCGCGTGCACGCAGGCCTTTATTGTGGTTTTTCAACACAAGGGAGCCCTGATTCTGTTTCGCTGCCCAATGGGATACCGGCAAGCCGATGCCAGAGTGCCTTGCTGGATCCTTAGTTGTGAAAAAAGGCTCGAAAATCCTGTCAATCTCGTTTTCTGGAACACCACCGGCTCGATCCTGGACCACGATGCAACCCGTGTTGGGTACGGGATGACTGACAACCTCAACGCGGATTCGATTTAGGTTTGGCATGTCGGTTTGTTGATCCGCACTTTTTCGAGCGGCAACTATCGCATCTCGGGAATTGAAAATGAGGTTGATTGTCATGTGGACGAGTTCTGCCCGGTTCGCATGCACTAATACCACGTCGTTGATGGTCGACACCTCGATGTCTATATCTGAGCTCTTGATTTTCTCGCCCACGAATCCAAGGACGTCCCAAGCGATATCCCTGAGGTCAAGTTCGGCCTTTACGCCATCATTGTCACGAGCGAGGCTTCGCATGGCATTGATGATCTCGGAGGCTCGAGCGGCCTGAGACTGTATTTTATTCAGTCGTGCCGTGACATATTCTCGGGCGGCGGAGTCGGCTTCGGGCTCCAGTGCGTCTAGGGCATTGTCCGATGCCAACTGGATGACTTGTAACGGCTGGTTAAGTTCGTGAGCAACGCCGGATGTCATGTCACCTAGCGTGGCCAGTCTTGCTTGTTTTTCTATTTGCTCCTCGGCGTGCTTCAAATCAGAGATATCCAAAATCATCCCGGAGAAAACTGAATCGTGCGAAACAGGTTGGCTGATCACTCTGGCCTCTTCGTAAAGCCATCGATCTTTTCCTGCCTCGGCTTTGACGCGGTACTGAACGGAGGCGCGGCCTTGTAGGACAAGCGTTTTGTTGAAGGCTACGAATGCGCCTTGGTCAGAGGGGTGAACCGAATTCAGAATGTCCTTTCGGCTTCGAACCCTGTTTAAGTGTGTTAGTTCTTTGATCGAGGGCGTTATGTGTTCGAAAATAACGCCTAAGTCGCGGTCGCCGGATCCTTCCCATATGACGGCAGGTGACGCGTGGATAAGGTTCTTTAAGCGGCGCTCACTGGCCTCTTTCGAGTCAGCGGAGCGCTTAATCCGTTCAGAGGCTGCGGTTATTTTATCGTTTATGCAGTCGAGCTCGATTATCCGTGAAGGTATATCGGCAACGTCGGCGTTGCTGCTAAGAAGAAACAGGTTATCCAGATATGGTTTTAGCTTGCGGGATAAAAGTCTTCCGGCTCCGGTGAGTATAACGATGGCGAAAGCCAGAATGAGTAGGTAGGAGGTTAGCGCAAGGAGAAATGTTTCGCGGTACGCATTTATCGTGCCTGCAGCGTCTACGAATGCTGTCAGAGCAAGTCCTTCAACCTGGTTCGAGTCGATCGTTTCTAGGTATTTTGCGTCGAGCCAGCGCGTCATTTTGCTTTGTGCTTCCCCGGTCTCTTCGCCCGCACCAAGCACGAGCGATGCGGGTGGTGTTTCGTCCCGCGGAGGAAAACCCGGAAAGAGGGATTCAATGTTTGTCGCGGATTCCGTGCTTGTGGTATGTACTAACCTGCTTTCATCGTCGTACGCTAAAATATTCACCTTATCTGTCGATAATCCTGGATGCGCGTGTGAAAACAGCGCTTCGGCGCTCAAAACGGTGAACAGGGCGGTTGTGTTTTGTTGCTGCGTAACGGTCGTCCATACCACGACCTGATGGGCATGATCTGTGCTTTGATTTAGATAGAGTGCCCCGGCAGGGCGCGTTTGAGCCCAGTGGCAGACTAGGGAGGTCAATTGGTCCGGTCGTGTTAGGTGAGGGGAGCGTGCCGAATGTCGCGCTGCGGCACCGTGCGGCTCGCATTTGGCGATGTCCAGAGCGCCTAATCTACCCTGGAGCCAGTAAGGCCTATCGAGACGCGCCGGGTCCTGGTTAGGGGTGTCGTGGAAGCCGGTATCTCGCGTACGCCAGAAGTCGTCAAGCATGGATCGCTCTCGGTCCAGTAGCAGGGCGAAGTCGTGCTCGAGCAGTTCCAGTGCTTGTCGGGCATCCGCCTCGAGGTCGTTTTGAGTCGATTCGCGTATGTTGTTGCCGAGCACTACCAACGCGAGGAGCCCGGGGATTAGTAAAAAACCAACAATCGAATTAAGGACTATATTCAACGTCGAATATAGTTGGGTGCGGGTGCTCGGGGTGCGGATCTTCTCCCGCCGCACGGCGATCGCTATCACCAATGCGGCGAGAGAGGCAGCCAAGATGTCGTTGAGTGCCTGTTTTACTACGATGAGGCCCGCCGACACGGGGTTCAGGTCGAGTTTAAAGCTGACAAGGGTCGCCCAGGCGAGTGCGCCGAACGTGGCCCAATACAGCAGGACGATGGCCGGCAACGGGATTTTTCGGAATCGGTCTTTTAGTAGAAGGACGAACGCGACCTCAAGCGTGATGACCAAGCCGGCCCAAGGGATGCCCCAATGCCATAAGGTTGGGGCGAGAGCGAAAACGGCGATCAGGAGAGCTGGGACCGCGGGGAAAAGGAGTGCCCCGACGTAGACCAGAACCATCCCGGGGATTAGGTCCAAGCCGTAACCTAATGGTATCGCTAGCCAGTTGAGCGAGTGAGCACCCAGCCCAACCAGAAGCGCGAGCAAGGTGTTTGTTTTTCCCTGGTATGCGGTCACGATGTGATTCTGCTGTCAAGTACTGACTGCCGGGCGCGGTCATAGGCCGCGCGCAGCGTTTGCGCCGACACCGGTTTTTCCAAGTAGCTGATTGAATCTACCGAGTTAAGTCGGGTCTGGAGTTGTTCGGAGCCGTGCCCCGTTATGACGATGACCTGGGGTTTGAGGCGCTGGCTTCGGCCACGCATGTGTTCCAACAGGTCAAGACCGTGGCCATCTGGCAAACGCAGGTCCAATAGCAGTATCCCAATATTCGGTGTGCGCGTCATGGCTTCCTGCGCCTCGGTAATAGTGGCAGCGACCATGCATTCAGCGCCGTTTGTCGAGAGTGTGCCTCGTATCTCTTCGGCCGTGTCTGCGTCATCCTCAACGATCAAGCACGCGTGTCTGTGTCTTCTCGCGCTGTCGGTCTCGTTGTGACTGGGTGTAGCGACCCGCGTGCTTGCTTCCACGTCGTCGGGCTCGGACCACAATTCGCGGAGAAAATCTTTTTCTTCGTGGGTCAACACTTCGAAGTGAGCGGGGGTTGGTAGTTCCCGCGACTTGGAGCCTACAGATACGACTTTCTCGCAGATTGCTGGCACCGAGAACGCGTCCCGCGCGGGCATCGGGCGTCCGAAATAATAGCCTTGGCCTACGTCAAACAGTTCGCCAGCCACTCGCTCGAGAAGAGTCGGGTTCTCGACTCCCTCGACAACCGTGCGTACGTTTCGCTTCCGAAGGAAAGCGGAAGCCTCGAGCAAGGTTTGAATGCCTTGCTCATACGTGAGTGTCCGCATGAGGAACCAAGCATCCAGCTTGACTTCTGTGAACGGCACCTGCTCCAAGCGGTCGAGGTTGGCCGCTCCGCTACCGAAATCATCGAGAGACAATTCAAAGCCGGACACTCGTGCCTTGGTCAGACCCAGCCGTTCATTGGGTGCGAGGTCGAGGGTGGTTTCGGTAAGTTCGAGCGTCACGCGTTCTGGTGATAGGGCTACGTCGCGGCACCAGGAAATTAAGTCCGCGGGGAATCGCGCGTCGCCGCAAGCTCGCGCGGGCACGTTAATGCTCAATCGTATATTCGGTCGGGCACCGGGCCCCTCCCGGAACTGCTTGATTGCCTGTCGCGCGATACTAGCGAAGATGGGCCATACGAAGTCGCCTGAATCGAGGAAGTGCGCGAACGAACCAACGCCGCTAATCTGTCTGCCGTCGTCCGTGACGAGTCTGGCCAGCGCTTCGAATCCTTCGAGTGTTCCGTCAACCAGGTTGTACTGCGGTTGAAAGAACGGTTGAATCAACCCTTCTGAGAGTGCCCGGTTGATGTCTTCCTCGCTCAACGAGCGACTACGGTCGCTAGTCGCAAGCCTCTCCTTCGGCGCAGAAAACGCTGCCTCCAGAAGTCTGGCCAGCTGTTTATTGTCAACAGGTTTGGTGAGATGGCCCGGGACTTGAAATCCAGCTTCACGCGCTGCTTCTTCCGCATTGCGTAGAATCTGGTCATCCAACCCGGACAAGAACACTACCTTCGTCTGGCTTCGATCCGAGATCGAGGTGAGTAAGTCGATGCCTTGCTCGTGTCGCAAGCGCAAGTCGATTATCGCCAAGTCGACGGGGTTCTGAAGCAATATCTGCTTCGCTGATGTTGCGTCTGTCGCCATCAAGGGAGTTACGTCGAGGCGTCGCAGTGTCTCGAGCAATTCCTCGGCGACTTCAGTGACGTCGTCCACCACCAGCACTGTTCTTTTCATAGCAACGTTGTATGGGGCGCAGCTCGCGCCGGGTTAAGGGGTGTATGTGTTCTAGGAAGGGGGGGTGGCCATGGCAACCGATGATGGGAGCGGTTTTCATCCTTGCACATGGGCTGTTTCAACTACCGCGCATTGTCGTGCTCGCAAAGCTCGGCCTGATAGTGGCCGGTGTCGCAGCAAGATATGTGTTGTTGAAAGCGTGAGTGGCTAACACTTCAGCCGAGCCGCATATACCGCCCCTGATGACTGGATGCGCGAGGGGGCAGCCCTGCCGCGCCTCTGACTGCGCATGTGTTCCGAAGGTTAACAGCGGAGTGCGCAATGAGTGCTGTCGCTCACCGCGCAAAAGCAGCCATCGTGAGAATAATAGGGCAGCTATTCGTTTCATGTATGGGCCCGACCCTCTTGCCGTGACTGAGGCGTCCTGCTTAGCGAGCAACCAATGCTGAGGCGTGATGTGAGTACCGAGGCCGGCGAGCGGGCCCTGGGCTACACCGTTGCAGGTGGCCAGCCCGATCAAGCGGCAGCAGGGTTATTCGCTTGGGTAGTCGGCTCCTTATGGAGGAGCTCTGTAGGGGAGGGGCGGCTAAGTAATCCCGGCGGTTTGCTCCGAATAAAAGCGACAGCGGATGCACGCCGCCCCTGAAAAACTTCTAGACGCGAGGCGATGCATTCGGCCATGGCCTGGTGTTTCGTAATCCGAGAGTTTGTCGACAAGATCTCGGTTAACGAGAAGGTTGTACCCATCGCTCAACGGCTCGCGAACGCTGGTCAACGCTCAGAATGCCGCTCGTACGCCTACGCTCATGCCCCAGTTGTCGTTGGCGTATCTAGGTGAGGTCGTCAGTGCTTCCACGCCAACGGCGGCGTGTTTTGAAAGCGTGTATTGGGCACCAAGTCGCAACGATGATGTGGTGTCGTTCTGGACTCCGCCGGAGTAGCTCACGTTGTTGCCGTCGATGCGATAACCAGCGGACTCCCCCCCATATGTCACGCGACCAGATGCCACCGGCAGCGTAGAAGGTCGCTGCACCACTCGCGGCGTAGTCAAGCTTGGCGTCCAGTCGGCCATGACCTTGAACTATCTTTCGGTCATCCCAGGCAAAGTGATCGCTTTCGGTGTAGGCGCTCACCTGTTCGATTTGCGTCGAAAGCCCCGCCAAGGTTACGAGCTGGAGTTTCGGGGTGACAGAGTACTGGTGCTCCACGTCCAGCCCCACTTCGACTTCCGTGCTGTCCCATGATGCGTCCAGGTCCGTGACGCCTGTGGTCGTGTTCTGGTTGACCAGCAGTTCGCGCGTACCGTCATACCTATTGGTGCCGAGCGCCACGTAGCCGCTTGCAGCGAAACCCTCGTGACGCCAAAAGTCGGGAGCAACAAGGCCGAACCTCCAGCTTGTGGATGTGATCTCCTGCGTGTTGTGGTCCACGTTCAGATCCCCGGCGTGATAATTCGCGAAGGCGATCGATTTGTGGCCAAGAAAGTCTAGGCTGGAGGCAACGACAAAACCGTGATCTTCGAGCTCCAACCTTGCGTAATCCGAACCTCGCTCACGGAGCGTTTGAGACTGGTAGCTGTCAACGAAAACCTTTCCGGCACTTTCTCGCGATTGTCTTGCAATCCGATCCAGCGAAAAACGAAGATTCCGGGAGCGCTCGAACATCAACTCATCCGCTGCCTCGACATTGCCAATGCCGGCCCAGAGGGCGGAGCCACTGACAACCGGGCGGCCGTCTTTGTCGACGAGTTCCCAAGGGCCGGAAGTCTCGTAGGCAAACGACGCGCTCGGGCCGACGTCGAAGACAAGCCGGTTTCCCGTGGTTCCCTCTTTTGCGACGAGCTCGCCGATTATGGTGCTGCCCCGGCCGAGAGTGACCGTGTTGTCATCACCATTAGCGGTGATCGCCGCTTTTCCGCCTGTGATGCGCCCGGTGTTCACGACGCTGGACGAAGATGCCAGCGAAATCGCCTCCCCATCGGCGGCAAGCAATCCCGCATTGTTCACGTGAATCCGTCCCCATGCATTTTTCTCGGAAGGGGCTCCGTTCGGTAACCGATACCCGTCGATCGCGGTATTCGATGTGCCGGCCGATATCACTTGGCCAGCCGGGTCGTTGCGGAGGCGCAACGTGCCGCCATTGAACGCCTCGAGCGCGCTTCGTTCGTATGTCGAGGTGCCGATGCGTCCGGAGTTAAAGACATCCAACGTGCCAGAAGAAACATCGATGACATGCCCCATCGGATCGGACGCGGCTGAGGTGATGGATGCGCCGCTTTTGTTTATGATGGTCGAACGGCCGTCGGTCCTGAAAGCCAACGGCTGAGTGCCATTCGCCGAAATTGTTCCCTGGTTTTCCAGCGTGAAAGTGTTTATCTCACTTCCTCCTGGTACGAAAATGGCTTCCGTTGGAACTTTGCCACCCTTTCCGCCCGCCGACGTTATATTTATCGCGCTACGATTATCAATTGTGAAATCGTCAACGGTTACCATGATAGTTGTCGTCACAGTTTCGCCCGGTAAGATCAACCTCTCCGGCGCTGGTTCTGCTGCTGCATTGTCTGCCCAGATGCTGATGCACAATAATCCGGCAGCTGAGGTGGTCCAGAGTGATAATGACAGCGGCTGTTTTTTCTGCATATTTTGTTGACCGTTCAGGTTGGGGCGGCATGGGGGACTTTGCAGGTCAGAAATGTTCCATTCCGGAATGCGGTGGATCGCGGCTGGCAGGATTGCCCAGCGTCGACGTGACGGCATGAGCTCGGCATCAAAGAGGTGCCAACTTGGCCGGGATTGTGGAGATGGTTCGTATGACCGAAAGCTTGGCCTGTCACCGGGTCGACGCAACTCAAATGAGTTCGCCTGGACTATCGTTAGCCTTGCATGGATGCCAAGTACTCCTTCACTCGGCTAAGACCGTCAGGTGTGAGGGCTGCTCGAACTCGCCTCTTGTCGTTTGGGTCGGGAAACCTCGTCGCCAAGCCTTCCTTCTCCAACACCTCGAGTTGGCGCGAGCTTGTGGAAACGGGCAGTCTCATGTCGACGGCAAGCGCCGAAAGGTACGTGTTCCGCCCACTGAAGTAGTTTTGTGCCATTTCGAGCAGCATTGCCCAGGCGTGTTCGGAGTCGAAAGTGAATGGGAAAAGACGGCAGCGCTCGGCTCGTTCCTCTAGCAAACGAGAGATCGTTGCCTGCTCGGCGCGGCCTTTCTCTGATGTGGATTGCATTTCGGATAGCGAATTCCTCGCCGCCGAGCCCTCGCCTAAGTGCTGGTTTGACGAGCGCATACTCTCTGCGCCCTGGGCAAGCAGTGCTTCCATGCCGCCAATAAGCCCGGACAGTGTTCTGTTTGTGCACAACGTCGCCCGCTTTCCGATGATTCGATCGGCGGCCGACCGCACGCTTTGAATGAGGGCGTTGCTCGAAACCGGTTTTGTCAGGCAATCGATCGCGCCTCGTCGGAGAGCCTTAGAGGCTGTTTCCGCATTCAGGTGGCCGCTGAGGGCGATGACCTCTGGGCGAACGGCTAGCGCGAACTGATCTTCGAGCGCTGCCATCAGGTTAATGCCGTCCATTTCTTGCATGCGCAAGTCCACCACGACCACCGATATGTCGGGGTATTCCTGCAATCGTGCCAACGCTTCCCGGGCATTAAGGGCTTTCTCGCACCTGAATCCCGCGCCTTTTAGGGCCTTCACGGCCTCCTCGAGAACACTCTTGTCATCACCGACTAAGAGAACGCGAGATTCGGAGCCGGAGTTGATCATCGTGACGCACTCGGAGATGTGGCTTGGCTTTGCTGATGTGTCGGGATCGCGCACGTCCACGTTATTTAGTCGGCCCTGAAACATTCGCAACTCATTGACTTTGATCAGCAATGCGCTGGAATCGGCCTTGATGGATTGCAGGAAACTGCGATCATGATGGCCGTTTCCTTGCAAAAACCGACGATTTGCCATGGCCCGAACCCAGCACGCGCCCGCTGAC
>Ga0102930_1000523_pt1 | contig 12760 bp, 18 predicted proteins | sample SalPon1_B_H2O_MG_FD_84514 | JGI IMG/M metagenome (GOLD analysis project Ga0102930, IMG submission 84514) | Salt pond water microbial communities from South San Francisco under conditions of wetland restoration - Salt Pond MetaG R1_B_H2O_MG | ecosystem: Environmental > Aquatic > Non-marine Saline... | reverse complement strand
TCTATACTTTAGCACTTCTGAAGGGTCAATATCTAACTTTTTGCAATATTCAAGGAATTTTGATGTTTTTACATCGTTCCGGCATTGGTAGCTTATCGTTGTTTGTTTTTTATTAAGTTTATCCGCTAGCTCTTGTTGCGTCAAGCCGCTGATTCGTTGAAGTAGTTGCATAGAGTTCATAGGTTGTTTTTATTTAAGATAATATGTTATCTGGTAGTTATGGGCAAGCGCAAGACAAAATATGCACTTGCCCAAATAACTTTAATCTTCTTTAAGACGGTAAATTGCATCTTTTAAGCTGCTGCCATCTTTTGCACCCAATTCCATTGCTATCGCTTCTAATGCTGAAGGTTCTTCGTGTCCACCTACAAGAAAAGCATCTTGAAACACTCTATTGTGTTGAATTTTTACAGCAATTTGTAGCGCTTCAAAAAATGTAATCGAGTCATCTTCCGATATTAGCTGATTAGCTAAATCTGAAACTTCCTTTACTAATTCTGACATATTATTTAATTTAAACCAGCCCATTGTTTGAAATATGAAATAGCAGGACTGTTTTGCTAAGACATATTTTGTGCTACTATTTATCATTCGTGGTCTGCTGAATGGGTTTCACACTTAATCCCTACCGTTTAATATTTGCAATCTACACCAATTTACACTGAATGTACACTAATATACACTAAATATCAAACCGGATGATAATCCCATGCTCCAGGTTGATCAGATAGTTCGGGTTATCTGGGCGAAGTTGGTTATCGCCCCAAAGCCAGTGAAAATATTGATCTGCTATATCCATAATTCATTTATTTTAGCTTACATTTGCACTATTAATAGTAGGTTTCCTAACTATTTTTAAAGGTTAAGCTCCGGCATTCTTGTCGGAGCTTTTTATTTTTCTTACATTTGCTCCAGTTGCAACGACCCTAAGCGGTTTATCCATTATAACTAGGATTGCAGAAAGCTTATTGATGTTGCAACGAAATTTCACTTTGTGAATTGCTTTCAAATTGAATTAGCACCGGATGAAACCGGTGCTTTTTTTAGTAACTTAATAAAATTGATATTGCTGTGTTAATTCTGCTTTGTTTAAAGTCTTCCCACGGCTCTTGAAATGAATATACATAACCGTCAGCATCAACATCATCAAAATTTTTCACTTCATCGGGTTCACATACCTTTTCTCGTTCAAGCTCCCAGCAAAAACCATCACTGTGGTATATTTTTATGCTTTCATTGTCAATACTTGAACTTTCATGGATTGAAATATTATCTATAAAATCTCCGTGATTATCTAGTATCTTTTGAACAATCTCCCATATTTTTTTTTCTTTACTCACAATCTTTGTTTTTGTAGTTTCCATAATTTTATTCTTTAAAGGTTTTTACAACGCCTTGCCAATTTGCCGGCAAAGCCGCTTTGAGCTTAATGTCTTTTTATTCTCGCTCAAACGAGATTAATGTGATATGATGTAATTAACTCCTTTATGTTCTATTTCATCATTTTTCATTTCCTCAATAGCATAATCAACTATGGTATCTATATCTTCGCTTGTTTGAGTATCATAAGCATCATCATAATCTGCTTGTGCTTCCTCTGATAGATTTTCATATTCTAATTCGCCATTATCTTCAAGCTGTTCAAGTTCTTTCAGTATTCTTTTCTCTTGATTATTATAGGCACAATTTTTTATCTCTGTAAGGTATTGTTCTAATGAATAATCAACATTCCAACTTTGCATTCTGAATATCTCAAAAAAATCATCGCTTTCTGACCAGGTGTTGTTACTGATAATACTTGATATCGTTATTTCATTGTCTTTGTGAAGATGTAGAGCCACGCCCCAACCTGACCAGCTGAAATTTTCAACTTCTTTTGCAGCTTCTTCTAATTTTTCTCTTAGATAGGCTTCATCAATGTATATTGAATAACTAATACATTGACCATATATTTTTTTGACTTCATTGCCTTCTTCAATATCCCAGTCATTATAACTATCCATCCATTCTTGTGGATCTGATATATTACATCTTTCCGGGTATAAATCAGAATGTGTTCCGGCAAATGGAGATTCGCCTTCATCTGGATTGAAATCCAATATGTCTGCAATTACATAAAGGTTGTTCCCGTCATTGTCTTTGTTCTCAAAAACAAATTTTACTTCTTTTTTTAATGTTTCATTTGTAGTTTCCATTTCACTAATTTTTAAAGGTTTTTGGCACTATTGCCGTTTGTTTCTGTGGACAAATATAAGCACACTCTTTTATTTAAGCAAATTATTTGCTTATTTTTTAACTAAAATTTAACTCTTTAGTTGGTTTTAAATAAATAAGCCGTTGATTTACAACGGCTTAAATGATTATAAGATTTTTTGAAATATTACAACATGACAATATTATCATCTGCTACATGGCCGGCCGGTGCTTCCGGTTGTGCCGGTTGTTGTTGTGGTCCTTCTACAAATTGACCGGCCGCTATCATGTATTTAAGTTGGTTGATATCCTTCTTAGTATATCTATGCTTGTCATAATAAGCATAGTTCTTCGAAAAGTCGCCGCTTTCATCTTTATGCAACTTGATGATGATATCTCCATCAAAACTAATATCAGCACCGCCTTTGGTTTTACCCTGAACGGTTTGCTGGAAGATCACGACAAAGACTTTGCCGTCAAAATGCTTTCTCATGTCTTTATCAAATTTGATCTTCCCTACCATTTCAATAAGCTTTTGCCAGGAATCAATAAATATGATATCAAATTGCTTCACAAGTGAGTAGAAGTCGGTTTGATCATTAACATCACCTACCATATTGATTAGATCAAGATTAGCATCATTAATGTATTGATTTTTCTTATCTTCTACCAGATAACTGTCCGGATGTTCTTCAAGTGAAAAGAAAAGCACTTCATTACCACCGCTTGCAAAATCGTTCATCATTTTCCACATAGTCGTTGTTTTTCCGGCTCCCTGCGGACCGTCAAGTGTGATCGCTACACTTTCTTTTGATTTTCGTTCTACTAATTGCAAGAACTTACCGGTTTCACCGGCTACATTATAGAAGTCGATTGGCTCGTTGCTTTTATCTGATAATTTTTTAATTCGGCTATCTTTTCTTTTCGGTGTAGAGAGTTGTGTAACCTTTTGGTGTGTTTCGTTGACCTGATCATTCACTTTCTTTACATCTTCTGCTACTACATTAATTTTTTCAGCAAATTGTTTTGCCTTATCAGTATATTTATTGATCTCATCAGATAGATCAACAGTTTCAGGACCGGTCATGCCGGTTTTAGTTTTATTATCTGATTTTTTTTTGTAGAAGTCATAATAATATTTTTCATCTCTTTCAACTTTAACAAGAATATTCCCTTTTTTTGATTTTCTTCTACTTATTTCTTTGTCAGATTTTTTTACGTTTTTAATTGGTACTTCAAAGATTTTTTTTCGTGTTTTTGTTGGGCCATAATTGTAATCCTTATGACCTAATTTATACATGAGCATTGGTGTTCTTTCTTCAAAATTACTTAATTTAAAATGAGCTTCGTCTGTTAATCTATCTTTATTACTTACCCCATGATCTGAAAACCTTGCTTTAACTTCTTTGCCTTTGTGTTTTACTTTATAATATATGCTAATTCCGTTGGTTTTGCTTTGTCCAATAAATGAATAATCAATATTGTCAATATTAGATAAATATTTTTCAATTTTTTCTCTTAAAGTATCTACATCGGCTGAACCTTCTTTTTTTAATTTTGAAACTTTACCGGTCATGCCTTTCTTGTTTGATTTTTGAAAGGTTTTAGCTCGTTCGATCGCCCAATTTTGTTCTTGTTTGATTTTATCAACCGCTTGATCAACTATCTGCTTAACATCATCATCTTTTTGATACAACCCATTATCAACCGCTTGTTGTAGTTGGTCAAGCTCTGCGTTTGTGAATATGTCTTGCTGATCTTTGTATTGAAGTAAGTTCATGATAATTTTTTTAATAGTAAAACTTAACCGGCATTAGTTCATTAAAAAAAGCGACACGGTCTGATAAGGAATCAAATTCCATATTACGCTTAACAAAATAATCTACTTCGCCGTTTGCATCTATTTTATAGGTTTCAAACTTCGGATGATCAGGGTCGCTTATATCGGTAAATTCTAAAAATACATCTAATATATAAGGGGAGTGCAATACCTTAATATCAGTATAATTACCGCTTGTTTCCGGGAGCGACCTTTTTACGCCTTTCATTCCCGTTATCTCAACATCTGTCAATTTTTGCACCTCTTTATTGAGTGCTGCAAGTTGTTTTTTAGTAAAAGGGTGATCGCTCTTAATTTTCTTTGTCGCCATATTTTTTATTTAAGATGGTTAATGCTTCATCAACTTCTTGTTTCACATCGTTCATGTTTCTGGCACCGCCAAAGTACAACCTTGTATCAGCTTGTTTTCTGTCAGAATTAGGAACGTATTTTGTTTCAATTGTGTTTGCGATTTGATTTTTATCTGTAATGGCATAAGCTATTCCTTCTTGAACTTGCTTTTTGTTTTGATCAACTGCATGTATCATTAATTTAAAAAATTGAAATCTAAAATAACGCGGATCTCCACAAACATAAGCTGCAGCGTTTTTATCAAGTGGCTGATTGAATCTTTTAACCGGAATAAAGCTAAAGTAATTTACACCTTTACTTTTTCCAGTAAACAAACCGGTTAATTTAACTTTAAAACCTCTTTTGATCAGGTTTTCTGCAACGCTTATTCCAGCTAATGAGTTATAAATTATATCAGTCGCTTTTTCATAAAACGAAAACGAACTATTTATCATTATTTCAACAGAACGGTCTTTTTTCTCTTGTTTTTGAAAGTCAATATACGATTTTTTAACAGAACTTACAACAACAGGCGTGCCATCTTCTCGTCTTTTGATTTTTTGATCAACGATTTGATTTGAAGGCGTGAAAATAAATTGATCATTTATATATTCTACGTAATTAGCATCAACTTTTTTCCCTTGCTTCGTGAAATATTCGTAAACATAAGTCATCATCATGCTGGCAAGATCAAATGAAAATATACCAAACCTATCATTAAAGTTGATCTTTGGTTTTTCTAAACCGGAAAATAAGTCGTTGGGTATCTTATCTTTGACTTTGTTCAAGCTACTATTTAATAGCTTAGGGTCTTGAAATTGTGTATATCCTGATATCAAAGTGTCATAATCAGTATTAGGTCCATAAAAACCATCTTCAATAGATTCTTTTATTTTTTGTTCAGAAAAATACGTATTAATATATTTTGAATAATTTGCATCAACTTTGAACTCGCTTTTTTTAGCCGGCTGGCTATACACTTTATGCGCATCAAGATGATCTTGATATTTATCAATGAAAATATTCTTCCCGGCTTTAAATACGCCGCCGGAAGTTGTTTTGTTTACGTTAAGATTAGCGGTTTCCCCCGGTAAAAAATCATAAGCCATTATAGCGGATTTTTATTGATGTCTTTTTCTCTGTATTGATAATCCTTAAATAACTCATCATACTTAATAGCCTTTGCGATCTCTTTTTGTTGTACGGCGGTAAATGTCCACAAAAAGCTATCAATGACATCCTTTAACGTCTTTCTATTGCTCATATCTTCGCCTTTTTTAATAGATAACATTTCAGCTTTGTAAACTCTCAAAGACGTTTCCATAAGTCTAATAGAAACTTGCGCTTCCCATTTATTTTTTTCAATAAGCGTTCTGATTTTGTCTGCAATTGACCAAATAAATAGATGCCCTGGCAATATTACTTTTTTCTCAAAATCAGGATTTTTCTCGATTTCATAAACTGATCCACCAAACCTATCTAAAAGCGACAAATCTTGCTTATTATTTGCGCCATAAGCATTTGATTCTGTATTAGGATAAACATTGCCGGTAGCAATAACGCCAAATCCTTCTTTTTTCTTATAGCGATCACCACGGCTATTAACTATATAAGCTCTTGGATCATCAGGTCGCAAGTTGGTTTTAGCCAAAGCTTCGTTTAATATTCCGGCCGTATTAGGGTCAAGTTTAGGCAACTCATCTAATATAATTAATTTACCTTCTTTCCATGCGTTGATCAACTTTCCTTCCTGATAGCCTTCGATGGTTTGCCCACCATTGATTTCAATAGGTGATGTGAACTGATTACAATTAATAACTTCGGTTTCTAATTTTAATACTTCGGCAACTTTTTCAGCTAAATAGGTTTTACCGGTTCCGGCACCACCGATGAGCATGATATTATTTCCTAAGATAACATCATCAACAATACGCAAAAGATTGGGTATTTTATTATCTACTTCTTTGCTTTTGGTCATGTCCGGCAGATAGATTTGTATCTTTTGCGTTTCGCTTATCGCTTTAGATAATTCCTCGCATAAGTCCTCATAGCATATTTTACGCTGATTGATTGCGTTATCAACAATTGCTCTTACTTGATCCTCGCTAATAGCTTCTTGTTGTGCTTCGCTCAATTCTTCCATTAATTGAGATATCAATTTAGAAACATTTGATTCTTTTTTAGGCGTTGAAGTGGTTTTATTAGGCTTTTTGCTTTTGCCGGTCTTTTTTGATGACTTTGCTTTTGTAGATGTCTTTTTAGTAGTTGGTATTTGCTTTTTTTCTTCTTCTTTTTGCAAAAATATACGTATGTTTTCATCTAATGCCAGCGCATCATCATCTTTATTTTCAAAATCATCGCTTAGCACCATTATATCCTGATAATCTTGATATAAATCAGGATTATTTTCTAATATTATTAGTTGATCTACTGTTAGATTTTTAGTATAATACATAATTATGCGGTTTTTCGTTTTCTTAATCTTGCTCTTGCTCTTGCCTTTGCCTTAGCTTTTTCATCAGTTTTTTTATTGTCTGACTTAGGAATATTACTTTCATCAAAGTCTTTTAATATGTGATCAGCAGCTTTCTTAGCTTCTCTTGTTGCGTAAACAAAGAAATCTTCATGCTTCTCTGTATATTTTTGTAGTTTTTGATGCCATCCTTTTAAATACGCTGCTTGATTTAAGTGCGTAACATCTATTATCCCAGCTTCACCGCATAAGTAAGATGCGCCTAATTCTGCAATAAGTTCTTCAAATGCTCTTGCCGGCTTGCTGTCTTTGCCTTCATAATTTTTAGCTCGGTTAAGCCTGCTTTTGTGCATTGTAGAATGAATCAACTCATGAAATAAGGTTGAATAATATTCTTGTTCTGTGTCAAATTGCGTAATCTTAGGAATATAGACTTTATCAGATGACGGAACGTAATAAGCTTGCTCTGTATCTTCTTTAATGTCCGGTTTATCCTTAAAGCTTTTAAGGATGGCTTCTGCACGGCTTATAATTTCGCCTTTGTTCCTTTTTGGTGGTTCTGGAACTTTATAATCTATTCCAGTGGTGTCTGCGATATTAAAAACGCTGTAATACTTAATGAATCCGATATTCGTATAATCATCTTTATCAACGTTCAGCTTCTTTATCTGCTTCTCATTAAATGACACCTTGCTGTAATTTGATTTATTAATGGTTATGGTTTTTCCTTTTTTCTTTAATTTAAAACCTTGAACTTTAGATAATAAAGCATTTTCTTTTGATGGATTATTACTGTAATCTTTCAAATTATAGATGAAATTATAAAATATCAAAGGCACGCCAGTAGAACCTTTTTTTAGCTCACCGCCCATTTTTTTTATTTGATTAAATGTCAAATAATAAGGCGTTTTCATAATTGAGCCTAATAAGGTATTAAGGATTAATGCGTTTGATCCTGAATATTCTTTTTTGGTTTCAAAGTTTTGTGCCGGATCCGGTGAGAAAGATGCCCAGGATTTTTTCCATGGTGGTAGTTTTTCACCGGTTTTTATTTTTTCTAATATTTTTTTGTTAACGGCTTTTTCTACATCTTCTTTTCCGTTCATTCCAGGAATAATCTCTGCCGGTCCCATCATTCCTATTTCATCAGCTTCTAATATTTGATGGCCGTTGTACGTCCGGGCTTTGTTCATTCCTGAATTAATCAAATTATGCTTTATTCCTATCTTTAAGATATCCGATTTTATCTTAGCGGTTGTATTTCTTTCTTCAACTTCTTTTTTTGATTGTTCAGTAAATTCATTAAGCGTTTGAGAAAGTTTTTTATCAGCCGATAATTTTACCCGACCATCTTTACCAAAAATAGCTTTTTCAACATCATTTTCTACTTTTATATCAACTATTTTGGTTTCAATTTTGCCATCATCAAGATTAGGTAACACGTCCAATTCGTTTACAATTGTCATTTTGTTTTTCGAACGATCTATATTTTTGATGCCATAACTAAATTGAGCTTCTTTATCCTTATTAGTATTAGTGTCTTGATACATTAAACCTTCATTAAATCTAACAACATTATCAGATGTATCTTTAGCTTTTCCTTTACTTGCCTTTTTCCTATCTACATAATTCACCGGGTCCAGCGCATCATCTTCGTTAAGATAATCTTCAAGTTCTGCTTTAGCGTGTTTTACCTGGTCAAACAAGCGGTTATCTTTCATGATCCGCTCGTTCTTGATCGCATTATTGATGGAATTAAGCAATCGCTTTGCCTTAGCTTTGTCCGGCTTCGTGTTGATCATGCTTACAAAGCGTTTAGTCAACCTTACGCCAATATCAATTTGCTTAGATTTGATAAGCTCGTCTATTTTCTGAAATATATTGCTTTCTGTATCGACAATTTGAAAACCTGAATCTTTGTATTTTTCCTTATTTTCATCTGCTTTTGCATACATCTTGACTGCGGCATCATTAGCTTTTTTATATAAATCAAAATACTTAGAATCAGCATCCAGTTTTTTCTCGATCGCCGCTTTTGAAAACGCCATATATAACAAACGTATTTGGCGAAACGTAACCACGTCTTTTTTTAAGAAGTTCCTAAACCGTCTTAGCAGTTTGAAACTTTCAGAATAGTGATCGATCGACTTTTTATTTACTGTGTTCTTAACTTTCTTTGCTTGTGCCATTTTCTATTTTTTCCTGCTCCTTTAAATATTGACTGATCTGAATAACGCCTAAAACTACCATAGTAGCTGCGTTGATAACTTGGATGTTTCGTATTGCTTTATCGCTCATGATCGTAAGATTTTAAGTAAATACTATATATATGATCAAACCGGCTATTATGGTGCCGGCAATGATCAATATGTTTTTAATCAGTTTCTGTGGATTGATGTTCATCATTTTCTTTTCTTTCTTTTATTTTACGTTTTAATGCAGTAATGCCTAACGCATAACTGGCTACGATATCAGCTTCTTTAAACAGCTTATCAAGTCTGCTTAAATTGTCGTTTTCTCTAACTGCTATAACTTTTTTAGCGGCCTGTTCAAGCTCTTTTTTGTCTTGATCATTTTCATTATTATCAGGATTTTGCGCGTTTACTAATCCAACTAATAATATAAATGCTATCAAAAAAATTAGTGTTTTCATAATATTCCTTTTTGTGATTTGGTATAAATAAATTCTTTCCCTTTATATTTCCTGCGTTCTACAAAATGCGTTGTGTATTCCGGTATGAAAATGATATTCACGCCTATCCAAAATGTGATCGCATTGATGGTTTTCATAAAATAAACTTTTAAGTTAATAATGTTAATTGATATAAATAGATCATAATAACCAGATAACAAATCAGGCTTACGGTTATTAAGATCATGCCGCCTATTTTATCAAAATTCATCTTCTACGCTTTTGAATTAATTATAAATTCAGTTCCGGCGACCACCACGTTTAATCGTAAACCAAATTGCTCCTGATCTGCTTCCAGATCGTTGATGAAACTGTCTAATATATTGCCGATTTTGCTTATAGGTATTTCTACCGGTAAGTTGTTTAACGTAGCCGATTCACCTGGTGGTAATTCTATTTGATTAATATTGGGTGTTATCGTGGCCAGCCGATCATTTTGTTGACTGAATACTTCTATCTTTTTCAAATTTATAATCTGACCGCCGTTTGCTGAAAAATCATACTCGCTGGGATTACTAATACGCAAATCCATATTAAACATTAATCGAGGCTTTCCGCTAAATTTTAGTTTAAGACTGCTAATATTCTTAATATCATATTTCAAGCTGTCTAATGAATCTTTAAACCCAACGGCAAACTCATCATACTTTTCTTTACCTAACTGAAATAGCGCATAGCCAATTCCTGCTGCTGCTAATATTTTACTTGCTTTCATCATTTTGATTTTTTAATTCGTTCTATAAATGGAGCTGCATTTTTGATGGCGCGTTCGCCAAATAAAAACGTTAACACTAATAAATTGATAAGCCATAAAATATCACCTTCGCGTGATGTTTCAGCAAACTCCCAATCGCCAGATAAATACTTGAAATCTGCATACATCAATCCAAAACCCCAAATAGGGCGTTGCGCACCTCGTAAAAATAATATTACACGTCCGGGAAATCCGGCTTGCAACAAATCTTTTGCCGTTCCTTCCAGGTCTTTGATGCGTTGATTAAACTCTGCTTTTGCCTGTAAAGCTAATTGTTGCGCTTCAAGTTCTTTTTCATGCACGGCTTTTCGCATGGCCATTTTCATTTCGTGCCGATCTTCTTTCGTGGTTACATAAGTATCTACCACTTCATTTATGCTTCCTATCACTCCTTTGCCATCGCCGGTGCCAAAGATGTTTTTTATGGCGTTCCATATCTTATCCATGGTGCTGTTTTTTTAGATTTATTTTTGCTCGTTCAATGCACTTCTTACCACGCTCAACGGTTTTATGCAAGTCAACACAAGCGCAATGATGCTCAATTAAAGCATCGCTAAAACGTTGTTCGCGTCTCAGATCGTCTATTTTATCGATTGGTTGCATTGGTTTGAATAAATGTTTTAAAGTGATTGATAAAATCGTTATAAGAAGATTGCACTTCTTGTAAATTCTTTTGATGATCATGTAATGCGTTGATATACTCATCGTTCATGCGCTTGATCTCTGCTTGATGAATATCATTGATCGATGCGATCTCTTTTTTGTGCTGATCCATCAACTGAAAGATTTCATGCTGATGTTCATCGCGTATGCTATTGATGTTGATGTATAGTTTATAAACGATAAACCAACTTATAAACAGCACAACGAGCAAAACGCCTATTACGGATACGCTATCTGTTTTAAGTAATTCGATCAATATATCTTTTTGTATTATCATTTGCCTATGTAATCCCTAAAGGTCATCTTTTAAATTCTCTAAATGGAAGTCTTTCATACTTAACCCAGTAATTACGGTCTATACATTCGTAAACACATTTTTCATCTACTGCTTTTTCACCTTTTTTTCCCTCTGAATTTGCATAAGCAGGAGGACGGACATATCTATCTATGTCCATCTTATCATTATTAAGCCTATTAAGTTTTTCACCAATAAGTGAAGAAAGAGAACTATTATGGCTTATCACTTGCTTTAGATTATTTGTTATGTCAGCTCTCCACCCCATTTTTTAAAAGTTTAATTGTGAATTCAAAGATTGCTCCCAGTTAGGCACTTCAATAGCTTCAAATTGTTCATTTTTGTATTCTAAAAGGCTTTCATTATCTACTTTACTTAAACCTACATCATTCCTATTAATTTGTACATCACCTGTTTTTCCAGCTACTCTAGTAACTGTGTTAACTTCAGCTCCTGCCTCTATTGAATCTAGTTTTGATTCATCTTTATCAGTAAACGCATTTGTATCAGGCTGGTCTTCATACAATGATTTGATTTGTGAACCAGTAAGTTGAGTGCTTTCACCTATTTGTTCTACCCATCTAGAATTATTATTGTCATATATATATCTAACTACACGTTGATTTTCTCCACCATCAACATTAGCATAATCACCTGTTCCTGGATTAGATACAGAATTTTCAAGAGAACTTAACGATGTATATTCCCCTTTGAATTTAGAACTTTCTAATCCTTCGAGTTTTGATTTTTCACTAGATGTAAAGTTTTCATCTGAAAGACCTTTTCCTGCAACTTTATTTACTTTATTATCTAAAGCATTTTGTGTATCTGTAGAAATTGGTTTATCTTCATCAGAAGTATTATCAACATTACCAAGTCCTAATTGGTTTCGTGTTACATTATGAGGATTGTTTGTTGAATTTCTATGCGATGTGTTCGCTTTTACCTTATCATTGTCTGCAACTTCTTTATCAAAATCACTTATTGTGGATGCTGGTTGAGTTCCTGTGTGATTTGCCCTATCTTTATTAGCTGTATCCCTTGAATCTAACTTTTCTGGAGTTTCAAAATTAGCTGGATTGCTTACAGGATACTGCTCAACATCTAAAACATTTGATAATCCAATGTCTGATCTTGTTGTACCATGCGGATTTGTACCATCATCTAGGTTTAAATCACTGTGCCTACCTGTTTTACCTACTGTAGAAATACTATTATCATCAGCTTTATCACCAAGTAGATTATTAATTTTTGTTGAACTCCAAGTTTTATCGCCTGAAGTTTCATTATCATTAATTAGACTTGAAATCTTTGAATTAAGCTGATTAAGTTTTAGACCAATTAGGTCATAGGCATCATTTGATTTTGATATTATATCATTTATTGCTTGTTGAATTGTTTCTCTAAAATTTGACATTTGTTTTTATTTTAATTGTTTTTATTTTAATTGTTTTTATTTTAATTGTTTTTATTTTAATTGTTTTTATTTTAATTGTTTTTATTTTAATTGTTTTTATTTT
>Ga0102930_1000522_pt1 | contig 12765 bp, 11 predicted proteins | sample SalPon1_B_H2O_MG_FD_84514 | JGI IMG/M metagenome (GOLD analysis project Ga0102930, IMG submission 84514) | Salt pond water microbial communities from South San Francisco under conditions of wetland restoration - Salt Pond MetaG R1_B_H2O_MG | ecosystem: Environmental > Aquatic > Non-marine Saline... | reverse complement strand
TCCAAAGCCCAAGATGCTCATTCTTAATTTCCCGGCCACTCCCACATCGCAGTGCGTCGAGCTCGAGTTCTTTGAGCGTGTGGTGGCAATTTGTTGGGAGCACGGCATCTGGATTGTGCATGACCTTGCCTATGCTGACCTGGTCTACGACGGCTATGAAGCGCCATCGATTCTTCAGGTCGAGGGCGCGCGCGAGGTGGCGGTTGAGTCCTTCTCGCTATCGAAGAGCTATAACATGCCGGGTTGGCGCGTGGGATTTGTCTGCGGTAATGCCACCGTCATTGCCGCACTCGCACGAATGAAATCGTACCTCGACTACGGCATGTTCACCCCGATTCAGGTTGCAGCGATCCATGCACTGGAGGGTCCACAGGAGTGTGTTACCGAGATTCGGGACACCTATCAGGCTCGGCGTGATGTGCTTTGTGACGGGCTGAAAGCCGCTGGTTGGCCGGTCGAAAAGCCCAAGGCCACGATGTTTGTCTGGGCCCAGATTCCCGAGCCCTATCGCGACATGGGCTCACTCGAGTTTTCTAAAAAGCTGCTGCGGGATGCGGGTGTGGCTGCATCGCCCGGCATCGGGTTTGGTGAATACGGGGATGAGTACGTTCGCTTTGGGTTGATCGAGAATCAGCACCGCACACGGCAGGCTGTCCGGGGTATCAAGCAGATGTTGCGACGAGACGGCCATGGTTCATAACACGGGAGAATCCAGTTGCAGCCGGTAAAGGTAGGCCTACTTGGCCTTGGCACAGTAGGCGGGGGGACCGTCAATCTGCTCGAGCGCAATCGCGATGAGATTACCCGGCGTGCCGGGCGACCCATCGATGTCGTCCATGCGGCGGCGCGCCATCCTGATCGGGCGCGGACCTGCAGCACGGAGCACATGCGCCTGGAATACGATGCGTTTGCCGTGGTAGATGATCCGGATACGGAGATCATCATCGAGCTGATTGGTGGCGTTGAGTTGGCCAAAGAGCTCACGCTGCGCGCGATCGAGCGCGGCAAGCATGTTGTGACGGCCAACAAGGCTTTGATCGCGCTGCACGGCAACGAGATCTTCTCACGGGCTCGGGATAATGGCGTGACGGTCGGTTTCGAGGCCGCTGTGGCCGGTGGGATTCCGATTATCAAGGCCGTTCGTGAGGGCCTGGTGGGTAATCGGATCGAGTGGCTTGCCGGCATTATCAACGGCACCAGTAATTTTATTCTCTCTGAGATGCTGTACGCGGGCCGAGAGTTTGGCGAGGTACTGGCCGAGGCCCAGCGCTTGGGCTACGCCGAGGCGGATCCAACGTTTGATGTCGAGGGCGTGGATGCGGCGCATAAGCTCACCATTCTCGCCTCCATCGCCTTTGGGATTCCGCTGCAGTTTGAGAAGGTCCACATGGAAGGCATTGGGCAGATCAGCACCGATGACGTGGCCTATGCGAGTGAGCTGGGATTTCGCATAAAGCACCTTGGCATCTGCCGTCGGGAAGGCGATGGCATCGGGTTGCGTGTGCATCCGACTTTGCTGCCAGAGCGCCAGTTACTCGCCAATGTCGATGGTGTGATGAACGCGGTCATGGTGAACGCGGATCCCCTCGGCCCCACGCTGTATTACGGTGCCGGTGCGGGCGCCGACCCGACGGCATCAGCCGTTGTCGCTGACCTCGTGGATGTGGTGCGTGAATTTACGCTCGAGCCTGAAAATCGGGTGCCTTATCTCGCCTTTCAGGCGCATTCGCTTTCCGATGAACCTGTGGTGGGGATGGAGGCGGTGGATACCGCCTACTATCTGCGGCTTGAGGCGCAGGATGAGCCGGGCGTGCTGGCCGAAGTCACCGGATTACTCAGTCAGGCGGGTATCAGTATTGAAGCGGTGATCCAAAAGCAGCCTGCGCCGGGCGCAGAGACGGTGCCGGTCATCCTGCTCACGCATCGGGTCCGCGAATCCAAGATGGACGCGGCCTGTCAGGCCATTGAAGCGCTAGACGCGGTGCATGGCAGTCTGGTGCGTATTCGGGTGGAGACACTGTCATGACAGAAGCCAAGCGGTACACGGGGCTCATTAGTGCCTACGGCGATCGGTTGCCATTAGCGCCAGATGCCCGGCCCATCAGTTTGGGCGAGGGCAATACGCCACTCATTCGATTGGATAACCTCGTCGCTGATCTCGATCGGGACGTAGCGCTTTACGTCAAGTTCGAAGGGCTCAACCCCACCGGGTCGTTCAAGGACCGGGGTATGACCGTGGCGGTGACGCAGGCGGTTGCTGAGGGCAGCCAGGCCATCATTTGTGCCTCTACCGGTAATACCTCGGCTTCGGCGGCCGCTTACGCCGCCCGCGCGGGCATTCGCGCGTTTGTCCTCATCCCGGATGGCAAAATCGCCATGGGCAAGCTGGCGCAGGCCATCATGCATGGCGCCGAGGTCATGCAGATTCGGGGCAACTTCGATGACGGTATGCGCATCGTCAAGGAAATGGCTCAGCAGGCACCCGTCAGCCTCGTGAACTCGGTCAATCCGTACCGCTTACAGGGTCAGAAGACCGCCGCGTTCGAGATTTGTGAGGCGCTTGGCCGCGCACCGGACTACCACTGCTTGCCGGTGGGTAACGCCGGTAATATCACGGCGTACTGGATGGGATATACGGAAATGGCCAAGGCGCCCGGTGACGATGGCACGGCGGCTTGTGCCTTTTGCGCCGGTGACTGTGAGTATCATCAGGCGGCTGTCTCGACCCGTCCGGTTATGGTCGGCTATCAGGCGAGCGGCTCGGCGCCGTTTCTGCGGGGTGGCCCGGTTAGCAATCCGGACACCATCGCCACGGCTATCCGTATTGGTGCGCCGCAGAGCTGGGACTATGCGCATTCGGCCTCAACGGAGTCGGGCGGTTGGTTCGATGAGTTCACTGACGAAGCCATTCTAGAGGCGCAGTGGCTGCTGGCCAGCCGCGAGGGGGTGTTCTGTGAGCCGGCCTCGGCGGTGTCGGTAGCCGGTGCGCTACGCGATATTCGTGCGGGCCACATTGAGGCGGGGAGTACCGTGGTCTGTACCCTCACAGGCCATGGTCTGAAAGATCCGGATGTCGCCCAACGCCGGGCTGAGGCCGCGGTCTCCACGGTGGATGCCGATTCGACCGCGGTGCGTGAGGCGATCCTCCGGCGCCTGGATTAGGGCGTTGCCGGTGCCTCACTCAATCGACTGTATTGCACCGCGCTTGCTTGGGCCGGTCCCAGCCACGCTAGCAGATGCATTGGGAGATGCCGGCCCCTTCCCGAATTTAGAGTGGCTTGTGGCGCATTCAAACCGTGAACCAGCTCTGGGCACCGATGCCGAAACATTGCTCGCAACCCTGCATCCGTCCCTGCCGGCACCTGGGCCTTTAGTGGCGGCTGGGGAGGGACTGCCGGCCTCGGGCCACCTGTACCGGGCCGCGCCGGTTCATCTGCGCCCTGACCGGGATCGCCTGCTGTTGTTTGCCGGCCCGGCGTTCGAGCCGCGGCCTGAGGAGTCGACGCAGCTGGTTGACGGGTTTAATGAGGCGTTCGGTGCAGATGGGCTGAAGCTGTGGAGTAATGGCAGTGACTGGCTGTTGTTTGTCGACCAGCCGCCCGGGCCAGATTTGCCAGCACTGGGCCAGGTCGCGGGTTACTACCTCGATACGGTGCTGCCGAATGAAGCGGACTTCCGGCGCTGGCGCCAACTCCTGAACGAAATACAGATGTTTTTGCATGCCCACCCCGTCAATCAACAACGGGAGGCCCGGAGCGAGGTCGCCATCAACGGGCTGTGGTTCTGGGGGGGCGGGGCGACGGCAGCGCCATCCAGCGCATCTGTGGGTCAGGTGGTTGGCGATGACGCGCTCAGCCGTGGGCTTGCGGCGTTGGGCGGCAAGACAGTCCAGGGTCTCGAGGCCGGGGTCGCTGAGGGGGATGGGCACACAACGCTTATCTGGCCTGAGGCAGAAGCCGCGTTGGTCGCCGGCGATGCCCCCGGATGGATGGCGGCGTTGCAGCGCTTTGAGGCAACGGTTGCCCCGGAGTTGATTAAGGTGGCGAAATCGGGCCCTGCGCGGATCAACCTCTACTCCGGCGATGGCACCCGCTTGAGTCTGGGTCCACGCGCCCATTGGCGATTCTGGCGCCGGCGTCACGCGCTGTCTCGGCAGGTGACCTGTGGCGGATGAGTAACCTCGAGACGATACGAATCACTGATCGGCCCGTACCGTCGGCCACGCCGGCGCTGCCTGACGGGCTGCCACCGCTTCTACAGCGCCTCTATGCCGCCCGCGGCATTGCTGGAGCAGGTGATCTTGATTACCGGCTTGCTCAGCTTCCCAATCCGGAGGCGCTGGATGGCTTGAGTGAAGCGGCCGCGATCATGGCCGAAGCCATCATGTCCAATAAGCGCATTCTGGTTGTCGGTGACTTTGATGCTGACGGAGCGACCAGCTGTGCGGTGGCCGTGCGGGGCCTTCGGGCCCTGGGGGCCGTATCGGTTGATTACCTTGTGCCCAATCGCTTTGAATTCGGTTACGGTCTGAGCCCGGAGTTGGTTGAGGTCGCACGGGGTCATCATCCCGATCTGATACTCACAGTCGACAACGGGATCTCTGCCCATGCGGGTATCGATGCCGCCACAGACGCGGGTATTCCGGTTGTGGTGACCGACCATCACCTGCCTGGACCGACGCTTCCCGCGGCTGCGGCCATCGTCAATCCGCAGGTGGACTCCACGGCATTTGAGGGGCGGGGCCTGGCGGGTGTTGGTGTTTGCTTCTACTTACTGCTCGGCGTGCGCGCTGTCCTTCGTCGTCAGCACGGTTTTACCGAGGCGCGGCCTGAGCCCGCCTTGGTTGATCTACTGGATCTAGTCGCGCTGGGTACGATTGCAGATGTGGTGCCACTCGACCGCGTCAATCGCATTCTGGTGGAGCAGGGCTTGCGGCGCATTCGGGCTGGACAGGGCTGTCCCGGGGTGCAGGCGCTCCTGACGGCCAGTCGCCGGGAGCCCGCCCGCGCCAACGGGGCAGATCTGGGATTTGGTGCGGCTCCACGGCTCAATGCCGCTGGTCGCCTGGGTGATATGAGTCTGGGCATTGAGACGTTGCTGGCAGAGGATGCGCAAAGCGCCCAGGCCCGGGCCAGCGAGTTGGAGTCTCTCAATCAGACACGGCGCGAGCTCGAGCATGACATGCGTGATGAGGCCCTGGCGGGTATTGAGGCGGACAGGCTGAGTGCTGATGGTGCGCTTGACCCTGTGCTGTGTCTCTACGACGAGCAGTGGCATCAAGGCGTTGTCGGGATCGTCGCCTCTCGGATCAAGGAGCGCTTCCAACGTCCGGTCATTGCCTTTGCGCCAGCGGAGGACGGGTTACTCAAGGGCTCAGGACGTTCCATGGCGGGGGTGCATCTGCGGGACCTATTAGAGGCAGTGGATACGCAGACCGGGGGGCAGGTCATCCAGCGCTTCGGTGGACATGCCATGGCCGCAGGGCTGACATTACCGGCGGCACAGTACCCGGTTTTTCAATCCGCTTTGCAGCGTCTTGTCCGTGAGCGTTTCGGCGATCAGCCACTCAGCGAAGAGCTGCTGACCGACGGAGAGCTTGAGGCGGAGGAGTTGACGCTTGATATGGCGCGCCAGATCCGCCATGGCGGACCGTGGGGCCCGAGTTTTCCTGAGCCGTGCTTTCGTGGATCGTTTTATGTCCGCAGCCAACGGATGGTTGGCGAGCAGCATCTCAAGCTGATGCTCTCGCCGGTTCATGCCCCGGATCAGTCGCTTGATGCCATTGCGTTTAACGCACTGAATCGGGGTTGGACCGCCGACAGCGACCGGCTCACCGGTGTTTTTCGTTTAGATGTGAATCACTATCGCGGGCGTGAGCAGCTTCAGCTGGTTTTTGACTACCTCACCACGGCGTGAGCGACCGTGTCGTCTTCGCGCATGAGTGCAGCGAGATCCACCAACACCTCCGCCGTTTCATCCAGCAGGGCATCGGGCAATTGGTCCCGATCGAGGTCATCCAGCGTGTCCAGCGTATCCCGACCATAGGCTGCGAGTTGCGCGTTGATGGCCTCTAAGCGAGCCGCCTCACGTCGCTCGCGGGCTTCCCGGCGAGCGTCTTCGTTCAGTGAAACCTCCGTGCGAGCAGCGGTTTTACGCAGGCGCTGCGCCTCGGCACTGACGCTAATGAGCGCGGGGTCAGTCAGCATGCGCCGGTCATGGCGGCGGCGGAGCTCCGCTAGATAACGGTCCAGCTCACCTTGTTGGCGGTACGCTGTGGAGCGAATCGTATCCCAGGGCAGCGCCCGCTCGGCGGCTCGCTCGCCGCTCTCATCACTGCCATGGGGGTAGGGGAGATGGAGATCGGGCTTGACGCCCTCGAGTTGGGTGCTTTCACCGTTAATTCGGTAGAACTTGGCAATGGTGAGTTTGAGCCGGCCCGTTGCGGCCTCTTCGCTGCCAGCGCCGACACCGAACTGGCTGAGGTCGATCAGCGTCTGCACCGTCCCTTTACCGAAGGTCTGATCCCCGATAACGACACCGCGGCCATAATCCTGGACCGCGGCGGCGAATATTTCTGACGCTGAGGCGCTATTACTATCGACCATAACGCCGAGAGGGCCGTTGTAGTGGGCGGGTTCCGCCTCCGGGTCCTCGAGTACTTCGCGTTCCCCGTTGCTGCGGTTCACCTGGACAACGGGGCCCTGATCAATGAACAGGCCAGTCATGCGGACCGCCTCTTCCAGTGAACCCCCGGCATTACCCCGCAGATCAATCACCAGACCATCAATATCGGCCAGTGTCTCGGAGTCCAGTAGTCGCGCGACGTCATCGCTGGTGTTGCGATAATCCTTAGCACCAGCATTGGCGGCCCCCAGATCCGCATAGAAGGCCGGAATGTCAATCACACCGATACGGTGCAGATCCCCGTCCCGTTCCACCTCTCGGACCTCGGCCTGGGCAGCCTGCTCTTCGAGCTCAACGGTATTTCGCGTGAGCGTGATGGTGTTCTCGTGGCCGTCGCGCCCTTCAGGCATTACGCGCAGGTAAACATCGGAACCCTTTGGTCCGCGAATGAGATCAACCACATCACCGAGGCGCCATCCCACCACGTCCTGAATGTTATCCGCCTGATCGCCAACGCCGGTGATCTGGTCACCCGCAGACAGCGCGCCGCTGCTTGCAGCCGGCCCACCTGGAATCAGCTCCACGATTTCCACGAAGTCCCCTTCGGTGGTGAGCATTGCGCCAATCCCCTCTAGCGAGAGGCTCATGTTGATGTCGAAGTTCTCGGACGTGCGTGGTGACATGTAGCTACTGTGTGGATCGAACTGGGCCGCCCAGGTGCTCATGTAGCTCTGAAAGACATCTTCGGCACTCGACTGTTCCAGGGTGCGAACCAATCGCTCATAACGGTTCGTCAGCGATTCACGAACCTCTGACAGCTCGCGGCCATTCAGGATCTGGACCAATGCATCATTGGTGACCCGTTTCTCCCAGAGTTGATTGAGTTCGCTTCGATTAGCTGCCCAATCGGCGTCACTTCGGTCCAGAGCGAAACGTTCGTCGGTGTCGAACACCAGTCCGTCTTCAAGCTGATCAAGAGCGTGCTCACTGCGATCCTCAACTCGCTCTCGGTAACGGGCGAAAATGTCGAACGCGGTTTTTAGCTGACCGGCCCGTAATTCGTCATCGAGTTGATCGGCACGATGCCGGAATGCCTGGATGTCGGCTTCGAGGAAATAATAGCGATCTGGGTCGAGCGCTTCGAAGTAGGCGTCATACACCGATTCGGACAGGGCATCATCGATTGACTGGTCGCGGTAGTGGTAGCGCGTTAAAAGCTCCCCGATAACCTGTGAGGCGCGCGGATGGATTTCGGATGGCGTGAGCCGCTCGGCCACTGCCGTCGAGCTGGTCCCTAGAAGCAAGACCAATGCCAGTGCGGTGGTAAAAGGCAAGAAATACCGTGACACTAAAACCCCTTGCATACGGGTCGACCCCTAAATGATCTGTTAGCGTAGCTCGCCTGACCGAAGAGGGAAACCGATGTTTGCTGAATTCGTCTGGCCCTATGGCCGATCAGCTAAGGCACCAACGCTGGAGATTCTGAGTGTGAACCCGTCTGTGAACACGCAGACGCGGAGCACGCCTATGGTCTTTGTCCATGGCGCTTTCGTGGGAGCATGGTGCTGGCAGGAGCATTTTCTGGGCTATTTTGCGGACCGGGGCTATCGGGCCATTGCGCCGAGCCTGCGGGGTCATGGCCAAAGTGAGTCTGGGGGCGCGCTCTCTCACGCCGGTATTGGGGAATATGTGCGTGACCTGGAACGGGTTACCGCTGATCTGGCCGGACCGCCGCCCATCCTCATTGGCCACTCGATGGGCGCGCTGGTTGTTCAGCGCTATCTGGAGCGCCACCCAGCCTCAGCCGCCATCCTTCTGGCGCCGGTGCCACCACAGGGGCTCATGCCCTCAACGCTCCGGATGATGATGGGCGATCCATTACTCATGGCCCAGTTTGGGCTCATGCAAACCCTGGGTTCCGGCATGGCGGACGCGGAGCTCGCTCGGCGCGCCGTTTTCTCCGATCGAATGGCGCCTGAGGACCTGCAACGCTTTGCGCATCGCGTCCAGCCCGAGTCGCAGCGTGCGCTTTGGGAAATGTCGATGCATGGGGCCGCGCGTCCTTGGCTGGTTGACGCCAAACCCCCCGTGCGAGTGATTGCCGGTGAGAAGGATGCGTTGTTCTCCGAATCGGAAACTCGGTTGACGGCAGGGCTCTGGGAGGCTGACTGGCATGCCATACCCGGCATGGCCCACGCCATGATGCTTGAGCCAGGTTGGGAGACGGTCGCTGAGGAGATGATCCGGGGGCTGTGGGCGAGTGGGGTCTGATTACCAGCGGTATTTATCCCACAGCTCTGGATTTGCCCAATTGCGGGCATTGAGCCAATCCGGCGTGACTTTGTAGTGCGCCATGTCGAATTCGTACCAAAGCCGGCGCTCATCGTGATCAGTGCTGATGCCACGGCGGTGAAACCCCAGACCAATCAACGCCTGACGCGATAAACGGGTGCTCTCATCGACTGCAGCAATCACGATGACCCGCTCGGCATGAACATCTCGCAGTCGGCTGATGAGCCGGGTCGCGGAGTCGTCCGGCAGTTCCGCTTGGGCGTCAACGATGGCCAGCTCAACGCGCGCGGCGGGCAGCGCGTCCATGTGGGCATCGGCGCCCTGTAATGAACGCCCACCGCGCTCGACGACCGAATCACTGAGTGAAGATTGATCACTGATTAACAGGATGCGCTGAGAGGTGCACTCCGAGAGCACGTCCTCAAGCATGCCCGAGGTATCACGCTGGGGCTGGGCCGTCATGCCGACTCCAGTCGCTGGTGCAACGCCGCGTACTCGGTGCTGAGTTTGTGTCGTGGCGCGAGATGCACGAGGGGCCGGGCAGCCTGATGAGACTCCCGTACTTTGACCGAAGCCGATAGAAAAGGCTCGAGCACGGTGTTGCCATCGTTTCTGAGTGCCTCCACCAGCGCAGTGGGCAGGCGTGCGCGCGACTGAAACTGGTTAACGATAACGCCCTCAACCTCAAGGGTGGGGTTATGATCGGCTTTGAGTTCGGCCGCACTGGCCATTAGCTCGTCCAGCGCTTGCCGGGCAAACGCATCGCAGTCAAACGGGATCAGGCAACGATCGGCGGCAATCAGGGCGGATCGGGTATAGAAATTCAGCGCAGGTGGGGTGTCGATGTACACCCGGTCGTAGCCCTGAAGCGTGGCGAGCGAATCGCGGAGTTTGTAGATCTTGTAGCGCGACTCCAGCCGGCCTTGAAGCGTCTCAAGCGAAGGGTGAGACGGCATTACAAAGAGACGCTCGAACGGTGATGGACGCACGAAGGACTCAGCCTCACGCGGGTAAATCCGATGACTCAGCGTATCTTCAAAATAGCCGGCAATGGTTTCATCTGCCGCTGTCGGATTCTCTCCAAGCAAGTAGTGGGTTGAGTTGCCCTGCGGATCGAGATCGAGCACCAGCGTGCGAAGCCCCTGGCTTGCGGCCATCGCTGCCAGATTGCTGGTGATGGTGGATTTCCCGACCCCCCCTTTCTGATTGAATATGACCCGGCGCATCGGCGCTCTCCCTGCTATGATTTCTTAACAGCTGTCGAATCAGTCTAGGCAGGTGGTCAACGCAGGTCGAGAGGCATCATGTTCGGTGTAGCAAGACGGGCCCTTTTCACACTCCCCCCTGAGCGGGCGCATGACGTCGCACTCGGAGGCCTGGACTGGGCGATGCGCCTGGGGCTTGCAAGGCGCATGATCGGCCAGGTCCGCGATCCTCGGCGGCTCATGGGGCTGACGTTTGCCAACGCCGTGGGCCTTGCAGCCGGTTTGGACAAGGATGGGGATCATATTCAGGGTCTGAGTGGCCTAGGCTTTGGATTTCTGGAGTTGGGGACGGTGACGCCCGTCGCTCAGCCAGGTAACCCCACACCGCGCCTGTTTCGCTTGCCGGCTCACGAGGCGCTAATCAATCGACTCGGATTCAATAATCAGGGCGTTGAACATTTGGTGGCCCGCGTTCAGGCCTCGCACGCACGGGTTCCGATTGGCATCAACATTGGCAAGAACCGGGACACGCCACTCGAGCGGGCAGCAGATGACTATTTGCATTGCCTCGAGGCGGTTTATAACGCTGCAGATTACATTGTCGTCAATCTGTCTTCGCCCAATACCCCGGGCCTGCGAAGTCTACAGGAAGGTCGCGAGCTCACAGGGCTAATCCAAACGCTGATTGCACGGCGTGATGCCCTGGCGGAAACCGCAGGCCGGCGTGTTCCCTTAGTGGTTAAAATTGCCCCCGATTTAGACGATGATCCCGTTCGAGCACTGGTCGGTGCCCTGTGTGAATGTGGTGTGGACGGCATTACCGCGACGAACACCACGATCGCGCGTCCCGGTGTCCAACAAGACCCCGTCGCTGAAGAAGCGGGCGGCCTGAGCGGCGCGCCCTTGCGTGATCGTGCGACTGCCGTTGTTCGCCTTGTACGGGAAACCGCCGGCCCAGAGCTCCCATTATCGCGGTGGGCGGTATTCTCAGTCCCTCAGATGCGGTGGAGAAAATGCAGGCCGGCGCTGACTTGACCCAGATTTACACGGGCTTCATCTACCGCGGGCCCGCGCTCATTCGAGATGCGGCCAAAGCGATTGCAACGGCCTGCCCGCAGTGAGTCCCTTGTTCTGATTCACTGGGCAGGGGACAATGGAAGGCTTGGAGAGGTGGCAGAGTGGTCGAATGCGGCGGACTTGAAATCCGTTGAGCCTACGGGCTCCGGGGGTTCGAATCCCTCCCTCTCCGCCAGACATAAAAAGGGGGCCAACGGCCCCTTTTTTATGTCTGACAGTGCTTGGGGTTCGAACCCCCGGAAAGGTCAATGAGGGTTCGGCCCATCGGCGGCAGCCGATGGGGACGACGAGCGCAGCGAGTCGCCCGAAGGGTGAGGCCCAGAGGGCCGAATCAATCCCTCCCTCTCCGCCAGACATGAAAAAGGGGGCCAACGGCCCCTTTTTTATGTCTGACAATGCCCGGGGTTTGAACCCCGAAGCGTAGGGGAAAGGGGCTTAGAACCGGTATTCGACGCCAGCAGAAAAACTGGGGGTGTACCGGAAACTCTCGAAGCGGCTGCCGAGTTCGGCATTCTCGAGGTCATTGTCGCCAACCGCGTCCACGGTGTTACCGGACACGCTGTCAAACGTCAAACCCATATCTAGCGATAGACCGAGACGCCCTTGGGTTCCGAAGTCGTTGTCATACCCAAGACCCACGTAGGTTTGCACGTCGTCAGCGCTGAATTCGGGCATCGGAATCGAGGACTCGCCGAACAGGTCTTCGCCATACGTTGCACCACCTGTCATTCGGAACCCACCGTCATAAGGTGACCAGTCGACCATGGCAGAGACAACCGGCGTTTGATCGGTGTCATTCAGTCCTGAGACGCGGGCATTGCTGACATAGTGGCGATCGTTGTGGATGCCAAACCGTATGTCGAGCCGATCGTTCAGGTGGGAGGTGAGTTCAAGGCCTGGGCTGACGCGCGAGCGCCAATCCGCTGGCTGAGAGAGCGCCAGACCACAGACCAACAACCCCGCCAGCCCGAAGCTGATCGTTATCGTATTCCTGTGGCTGCCTAAGCACATCATCGGTCTATTATTACTGAAAAAAGTGACAAAGCGAAGTCCAATTTGCCCTATTTCTGGTAGGCCTTTTTCCAATCCTCATAGGGCATGCCGTAAATGACCGCCCGCGCCGTATCGCGATCCATGGGTATATCCCGTGCCTCAGCGGCCTCGGCATACCATCGGGAGAGGCAGTTGCGGCAAAACCCGGCAAGATTCATCAAATCCAGGTTTTGCACATCCGTGCGCTCGCGAAGATGACTCACTAGCGTGCGAAACGCGGCGGCTTCAAGCTCAATTCGGGTCTGTTCATCCAATTGTCTTTCCTCCGGAGCAGATTCTGCCTGATACTGTGACCCATTATGACAGGGTGTCGACCGTGATGAACGAGACAAGCAAGGTGGTCATCGATTGGATGGCACGAGTGGGCCGGCTGCTTTCTTTTGGCGGTTGGCTCTTGGTCGTGCCGGCAACGGCTAGCGCACTGACGTTCCCGCTGCCGCCCGAAGACACCAGTGTCATCGGCGAAGTGCAAGTGATTGAGGCAGAAGAGCAGGACACCTTGCTTTCCCTCGGG
>Ga0102930_1000521_pt1 | contig 12786 bp, 14 predicted proteins | sample SalPon1_B_H2O_MG_FD_84514 | JGI IMG/M metagenome (GOLD analysis project Ga0102930, IMG submission 84514) | Salt pond water microbial communities from South San Francisco under conditions of wetland restoration - Salt Pond MetaG R1_B_H2O_MG | ecosystem: Environmental > Aquatic > Non-marine Saline... | reverse complement strand
TATTTTGAAAATAATAGTTACCTACTTCCAGATAAGCCTTGTTGGTTTTTAGGCTAGTAGGATTATTGGCTATAAACAATTCCATTTGTGCATCTGCATTTGGCTCTTTAAGTTCTATGGCGCACTTGGCGAGATAATACTTGATATTAGTTTCTAACTGACGGTTATCTACTTTGTGATTGATAGCTTCAAAAGCCTCTTGTGCGGCCTCAAATTGGTTCAACTTATAAAAATGTAGAGCCTCTTTGTAATCTCGAAGAACATCTTCAAAATAGTGTGACTGCTGAGCTTGAGCAGAAAAAAGACATAATAAAATAACTGCTAAAAAAAATCTGGACATGATGTGCTTTTTAATACTAACCAAATATAAAATTATATTATATCTCTCCGTGAAAATTGCGTTTATTATTTGATCTTAAGTATTAAAAGAATTTTGTTGAATCTAAAGATGTAATGAGTTAAGTGTGTTGATAACATCAATAAAATCAGCAGCTTATAGTCTATAACATAAAAATCTATTAGCAAAGATTTTTTCCACTTCAATTTATTGAAAAGTCATATCTTAAGATAGCTTTAGTCTTTTTATGACAGTGCCTTATCTTTTCGAATTTATAAAAACTAATTAGTAAATTGCTATCAAAAAAATATGACTTCTGAAGCAATCCAACAGCAACTAAAGAAAATAATTAAACCATACGTCAATCATCAAGATAACTTTGAAAATTTGACTACTGAGTCAGATTTTATTTCAGATCTTGAAATAAATTCTGCTAATCTTGTAGATGTAGTACTGGATGTAGAAGATGAATTTGATATCAGAATTGAAAATGATGATATGGAAAAAATGCTGAATGTAAAGGCAAGCATAGAGGTGATTCAAAAGAAATTGGCTGAAAAGTGATAGGTAATGATATAGTAGATTTAGCTAAAGCTAAGCGCGACACCTATATTTTTAGACCGCGTTATTTAGATAAAGTTTGCTCTCAAGAGGAAGTGGATTTAGTAAGGTCTAGTAGCAACTCTATACAAACGTTCTGGAGACTTTGGACTATGAAAGAGGCTGCTTACAAGGCCTTTCAAAGGCAATTTTCATTAGGAGCTAAATATAATCCTTTTGCGTTCAGTAGCCAGTTGATAGATGAAGAGGTTGGGATAGTGAGTTATCAAAACCATACACTCATCACGAGGAGTTTTAAGACAGATAAATTTATGTATTCTGAAGTAAGTCACTCGGAAGTTCACAACACATTTTTTGGGAGTACAGCTGCTTTTCTTTCACATTTAAAAACTGAATTTCAGCTAGCATTTCATCCGATAGTTTCTACCTCTGTGGAAGGTTTACCAATGCTAAAGCTTAACCAAGAGTCCATACCCTTTTCTAAAACACATCATGGTCATTTTCAAGCCTTTCAGTATTAATTATTTAATAAAGTAAGCGACTTTGGTACAGTTCATGAATCAAGTTTTATATATTTGATATTATGAATTTGACTATACCTTTATTGTTTCTGATGCTCATAAGTTCTTTCGGGCTTAGTGCGCAGAATCGTGATTTTCCTACTCGGGGGTCTGAAGTTATTAATAATCCACGGTTTAAGTCCTCAAATTCAAGCTCTGGTATGAGTCGGCTTGGTGTGCCAAATAGAGGCAAGGTAAAAGATATTTTTGCCAAAGATGAGAAGGGAGCAGACTTTAAACCAAAACCAAAATACACCAATCCTAGTGATATCTGGACGGCTAAGCTCAACAAAAAACCTGAAGATGAATCTAAAGGTATGAAAAAGGAGTGGGCAGAGGATATGAGTTTGGGTGAGTTTGTAACCTCTTCAGATAAAATGGTTTTTATATGTAGAGATCACATGATGTTTGATGGCGACCGTGTTCAGATTCGAGTTAACGATGAAATTATTGTTCAGAATTTACTTTTAGAAAATAGCTACAAGGAAATAACAGTTCCTCTTGAAATTGGCTTCAATAAGATTGAATTTATTGCTCTCAATCAAGGTGAGGCTGGACCAAATACGGCAGAATTGAAAATAATAGATGGAGAGAAAGTAATCTCCAGAAATGTTTGGAATCTCCTCACCGGTGTAAAGGCCAGTACTGTAATCGTTAAAAACGAATAGCTTATTTTTCTAATATCGTCAAAGCAATCCTGATTTTTTCATAGCTTATTTTTTCGTCTAAAGCTTCATAGATGGGTTTCAAAGCGCCTTCAAAGTCTATGGTTTTCAATATGTTTTCCACTTCTTTTACTTCAGATTCTGAAGCTAACCCGGATAAATCAACGGCTTTTCCCTCACTATAAAGTTTGCATAAGTGAGAAATTATTGTAGTAGATCTTAAATTTCGTTCTGATGCTATTTCTTTGATGCTTAAGCCATTTTTATAAAGCTGAAAAGTCTCTTGGTATGTAGAAATCTTCTTCTTTAGTTTTTTGGCAGAAAAGGCTTTTATAACATCTATAAACTCATCACTATACTTTTCTGCTTTCAAATGATTTACGCCACTTATCCTTTTAAATTCCTCTTCGTTTAGGGGTCTATTTTTTTCTATTTCCTTTAGTGTTGCGTCATTAAATATCAAATAGGGAGGTACATTTTCTTCTACTGAAATCTGCATGCGCAACTGCTTCAACTGGTTAAAGAGGTTTGACGTTCTTTGAGTTTTCTTGGATTCAAAATTTTGGTTCTGCACTACTTTAGGTTTTGTCAACCAGACGTCTTCATTTTCAAAGAGTACTTTTTTAGCCAGCGCCGTCAATTCTAATGCGTTTTTCCTATGAAATGCAACTTCCATATAGCCAAGATTGATAAGTTGTAAAATATAGTGTTGCCAATCCTTCCAGCTGATGGTATTTCCTATACCATAAGTTTTCAGGTTTTGATATCCTTTGTAGTAGATGCCAGCATTTTTAGCTCCTCTCAGAATATCTATAATTACACTAATGGGTTCTTTTTGTTTTACTCTAGCCACAGCCGATAGAGCTTTTTGGGCTAGGATTTTAGCATCTATAAATCTTGGTGGATTTTTGCAGACATCACAAAACCCACAATTATCTGTGAGGTGTTCGCCAAAATAGCCTAAAAGTACGCGTCTTCTACAAGAAGTAGCCTCTGCTAGTTGCATCATCCGCTCTAGTTTGGCATGCTGAACTTCCTGATTGGTGCTATCCTCAATAAAGCGCCTGTATTGAATAACATCAGCATAGGAATAAAACATCAAGGCATTGGCGCTAAGACCATCTCTCCCAGCTCTTCCTATTTCTTGATAATAGCCTTCTATATTTTTGGGCATGTTGTAGTGAATAACCCACCTTACGTTGGACTTGTCTATGCCCATGCCGAAGGCTACTGTTGCACAAATGATTTGAGTAGTGTCGTACACAAACTCTTCTTGAATTTTGCTTCGGAGTTCTGGAGCTAAACCAGCGTGATAGGCTTTTGCTGTAAAGCCTTTTTGAGTCAAGTCTTTGGCTAGTTTTTCTGTAGATTTTCTACTCAAGCAGTATACAATTCCAGCTTCGTCCTTTCGCCTCAAGAGAAAATTTTCAATTTGCTTGAGCCTTTTGTCTGCCACTCTAACTTCTAGAAAAATATTCTCCCTGTCGAAGGAAGACAAAAACACCTTTGCTTTTGAGATGTTGAGTTGCTTTAGGATGTCTTTTCTGGTGGTTTTATCAGCTGTTGCGGTTAGCGCTAAGACAGGAGTTTTGGGTAGAGTTTTTTTAAGAAAACCAAGCTGCTGATAAGAGGGCCTGAAGTCATGCCCCCAAGAAGAGATGCAGTGCGCCTCATCCACAGCTACGCAGCTGATGTAGTTTTCATTCAGAATTTCTTGAAGTCCAGCAAGACTTTCTGGTGCTGTGTAGAGCAACTTCAATGCTTTATTGACTACTTTTGATTTTATGTCTTGTTGGGCTTCGGCTGTTTGTGTTGAGTTGAAAAAATCTGCTGCTATCCCATTGCTTTTCAAGCCATCTACTTGGTCTTTCATCAAAGCAATAAGGGGAGAGATGACCAAAGTTGTCCCTTCAAATTCTAATGCTGGAAGTTGAAAACACATGGACTTTCCGCCTCCTGTAGGCATTACTACTAGAGCATCTTTTTTCTGAAGTACATGTTCTATTATTTTGGCTTGGTTGTCTCTAAAACTATCATAACCAAAATGAGTTTTTAGGTGTGAGAGACTATTGAGGAGAAGTTGTGAGGCCATGACAGGAGTTTCATAATTAAAGTTGCAAATTACAATTTCAGTTTTATATTATTAAAGGTGAATAATGATATATTTGTAGGAATGATATCCAAAAAAACAAAATACGCTATTAATGCTTTGGTTTTCCTTGCTAAAAGAAGAGGGGAAGGACCTATTGTCATAAATGAAATAGCAACACAAGAGCATATACCCAGAAAGTTTTTGGAATCTATCTTACTCAATCTCAAAAAAGCAGGTCTTCTGGCTAGCAAAAAAGGTAAAGGTGGTGGATACTACCTTTTGAAGCATCCAGATGATATCAATTTAGCAGATGTGATGCGACTTTTTGATGGACCAATTGCTTTTTTACCTTGCGTTACCTACAATTATTACGAACGTTGCGAAGAGTGCAAGGATGAAGCTACTTGCGGTATAAGGGATGTTTTTTTTGAAGTAAAAAAGAAAACGGTAGAACTTCTTAAGCAAGCTAGCTTAGGCGAAATCATAAAGCGTGAAAACCAATTGATAAGTCTTTTATAAATTTATTTTTGAATATAAAGTCTATAGATTTGGTAGACTATTCTATATTTGAAAAAAAATTAAATGACCACCGCTGCCATCATCACTATTTGTGTCATTATTCTTGCAGTTATTCTCTTTGCTACAGAAGCCTTGCCCATAGATTTAGTGGCTATTTCTATGATGTTGATTTTGGTAGTCACTGGAGTGATTTCACCTCAAGAAGGAGTAGAAGGATTTAGTAATAAAGCTACAATTACAGTAGCCTTTATGTTTGTTTTGAGTGCAGCATTACTCAAAACTGGAGCTCTACAAGTTCTTGCTCATCGCTTATCTCATGTATTCCGTTATAATTTTAATAGCGGTATTTTGATGATGATGTTTATGATTGCTATCATCTCTGCGTTTGTAAATAACACCCCAGTAGTTGCGGTGTTTATACCCGTAGTTATACAGATAGCTCATACTTCTGGGCAGAGCCCTTCCAAGATGCTGATTCCACTTTCTTTTGCGTCTATTTTTGGAGGAATGTGCACCTTGATAGGAACTTCCACCAATATTTTGGTAAGTGGTATTGCCGAAAAAGAGGGAGAAACAGCTGTGGACATGTTTCAAATGTCTCCAGTAGCCGGCCTGCTTTTGGTAGTGGGCATTGTCTATATGTCTATTTTCGGAATTCAACTTTTGCCAAAGTCCAGACGTTCTAAAGATTTGAAAGAAAAGTTTGAGGTCAATAATTATATCACTTTAGTTGAGCTCTTATCTAATTCAACATCGATAGGTCAAAAAATTATGGAGTCTGAATTGGTAACAGAATTTAATATGGACATTATTGAAGTAAGACGTAATGGAAATCAATTTACCCTACCTCCAGGTGATTTTTATCTGAATCATGGTGATGTATTAAAAGTTAGATGTGATGTAGATAAATTAAAATCCTTGAAAGATAAAACCAAAACGCTTTCGGTATCTCCTGTAAAGATTGGAGATAATGACCTAACAGGTAAAAATTCTGCTTTAGTAGAGATGGTGATTACATCATCTTCAGAGATGCATGGTAAAACTTTAAAGGAACTAGACTTTAGAAGACGGTTCAGAGCTATTCCTTTAGCGATTAAGCATCATGAGGATATTCAGCATAAGGATCTGTATGATATCAAACTGAATGCTGGTGATGTGGTTTTAGCAGAGGTGAAATCACATTACGTTAAAGAATTAAACAAGATAGAGACTAGCCAAAATGCTCCTTTTGTCCTGCTGTCTGAAAATCATATTACAGAATTTGATAAGAAAAAATTTACTATTGTCATTTCTGTTATTGCCACCATGGTCACCTTAGCTTCCGCTGGGGTTTTGGATATTATGGTAGGGTCAATTCTAGCTGTGATTACTTTGGTCTTCTTCAAAATATTAACCATGAAAGAAATTTACCAAGCTATTCACTGGAAAATCATATTCTTATTGGTAGGTGCACTTAGCCTTGGTTTAGCTATTCATAAGACAGGACTAGATGTTTCCATTGCTCAAGCCCTTCTTGGTCAGCTACTGCCCTTTGGTATTGTGGCTGTGATTTCTGGTCTTTACCTAGTAACGTCTTTGCTAACTGAAGTTATGTCCAACAACGCTTCAGCAGCCCTGATGACTCCTATTGCCATTGCTATAGCACATAGTACTGGAGTTGAGGTTCTACCGTTTTTGGTCACGGTTATGATTGCGGCATCAGCTACATTTATGACGCCTATTGGCTACCAAACCAATACTATGGTGTACAGTGCTGGTAATTATAAATTTAAAGACTTCTTTAAAGTTGGCTTTCTATTGAACATTCTGTTTTGGATTTTATCAAGCTTCAGTATCCCTTGGTATTTTGGTTTGATTTAAAATAAACCAAATACTTCTGAAAAGGTATATGCAACTATACTATTGAGGAGTGCAAAAAATAGCGACGGGAATGCAAGGATGAAATTGTCTTTTATCTTAAGCCGAACAGCAAAGCCTAAACTCATCAAGATACTAAGGCCAACTGCTGCCATAAACCCCAAGATAGGGAAAAAATAAAACCCTACTGATAGTCCTACTGCACCAAGGACTTGAAAAAAACCTGTCAACTTTCTTTGTGCAGAGCTCAATCCAAACCTCTTAAATTCTTCGTACATCTTTGGACTGTAAAAACAACCAAGCCCATAAAAAAAAAAGGATATACTGATGAATAAAACTAAAATTTGAAGTATGATCATATCAACTTAGGGTGCCAAAATTAGAAACGGCTTCAAAGGTATGTTTCTTAAAATCCAAAATGCTATCACTAATGCTAAAATTACCCATGGAGTGGCATTATTATGTAATAAATTATGAGTTGTCTTAGTTGTGCCACGAAACGACCAGTAAACTTTGTAGCCAATAAGAACGATAGCAAGCAAAAGCAAAAAATTATGCTGTAGTCCAGCCCAAATATTGCCATGAAGTAGGTCATGCAAAGCACGTTGAGAGCCACACCCAGGACAATACAAGCCTGTGAATGTATAAAAAGGACACTTTGGGGTATAGGCAAATGTGCTAGGATTTATAACAAAATAAAAAATACCCACAGCAAATATAGCTATGGGTAAACTTAGTTTTAAGAATAAAGAATCCTCTCTATTTGCCACTTAGTTTATTATTGATTTGCTGGATTTTGATACCCTTCATTAAAAGCCTCAATAAATTCTTCACCTGCAAATATTACTATAAAAAGGGTATAGCCAATCATTACAACTAGACCAGCAATTATAGCTACTATCCACCAAGTCTTTGCATTTTTTGATGCTCTTTCAGCACCTTCATAATCACCAGCGTTGTACTTACTGTTGATTTGTGAAGCGTATACAATACTTACAATACCAGCTGGTAAACAACATAATATTGTTGTGATGATTGCAAGGGCTAAATGATTTGACGGTCTTGGTGGCTGATTTTGATTTACTTCCATTATTATGAGTATATGAGTTTCAGTAAAATTAACATTTCATTTCAAACTCTCTAAATAAAAACAAATTTTATTTTAATTTATGAACAAATTCAGACAAAGCTTTTATGGTATGGTCAATGTCTTCATAAGACAAGGCATCATTTAGGAAATAACTTTCAAAAGCACTTGGAGGCATATAAACACCCCGTTCTAGCATACCATGGAAGTAGGTTTTGAATTTATCATTATTACCATGAGCAGCTGATTTAAAATCAGTAACAGGATGTTCACAAAAGTGAATAGAAATCATAGATCCTATTCTATTGATGTGATGCACAACACCGGCGTCATCTAACACTTGTTTCATCCCCAAATGTAGCGTCTCAGTCTTTTTATCAAGACGATCAAAAATATCTGGATTGGTGTTCAGCTCGCTGAGCATGGCATACCCAGCAGCCATAGCCAGAGGATTACCACTTAGGGTACCTGCTTGATATACTGGGCCATCTGGTGCTAAGTGATTCATGATTTCTGCCTTTCCTGCAAAAGCACCTACAGGAAGACCACCGCCTACAACTTTGCCAAAGGTGACAATATCTGCCAACACTCCCAGGCGTTCCTGTACACCTCCTCGGGCTAGCCTGAAGCCCGTCATCACTTCATCAAAAACAAGTAGGATATGGTGGGCATCGCACAACTTCCTCAGACCTTCTAGGAATCCTTCTTTAGGTAAAATGCAGCCCATATTACCTGCCACAGGTTCAATGATGATGCATGCAATCTCCCCTTTATGCTCTTGTATCAATCGGTTTACACTCTCCAAATCATTGTAGTTTGCCAGCAAGGTGTCTTTGGCAGTACCTTTGGTTACGCCAGGAGAATTTGGCTCGCCAAAGGTAGCTCCGCCACTTCCAGCCTGTATCAGGAAAGAATCGCTATGGCCATGATAGCAGCCAGAAAATTTTATAATTTTATCTTTTTTAGTGTATCCTCTAGCCAATCTTACAGCACTCATACAGGCTTCGGTACCACTGTTCACAAAACGGATTTTATCAATACCTGGTACCATATCAACGGCTAGTTTGGCAATTTTGGTTTCCAGTTCGGTAGGAATGCCAAAGGATGTGCCATGCTTAGTTTTTTCTACAATTGCTTCTACAACCGCTTGGTGGGCGTGACCTAAAATCATAGGGCCCCAGGACGAAATATAGTCTATAAGTTGATTGTCATCTTCATCATAAAGATAGGCGCCTTTTGCTTTTTTTACGAAAATAGGATCTCCACCCACAGCATTGAATGCTCTGACGGGAGAATTTACGCCGCCAGGAATGTACTTTTTGGCTTCATCAAATAATGCGCTACTTCGTTGGTATATCATATTTTTTATTTTAATTTTAATTCTTGACCTATCAAAATTTGGTCTTTTTTCAATCTATTAATCGATTTTAATTCTTCCACAGAAATACCAAATTTTTTGGAAATATTATAAAGTGTATCTCCTTTTTGAACATGGTAAATTGATGTTTTTTTAGTCAGGTTGTATTTCGGCTTTGGCAAAGATTGTTGAGCTGTGTTTTTTAGGACTTGAGTGTCGAGCTCAAACAAGCGGTAGCGTTCTATCAAACTGATGAGCTTATCTGGATATTTTGGATCTGTGGCATATCCAGCTTGTCTTAAGCCTTTAGCCCAAGATGAATAGTCGTCTGTTTTATAATCAAATAAAAAGCTATATCTGTTTCTTTCAAATAAAAACAAGGAATGATCTCTGAAGGAATGTTTAGGGTCTTTATATTTTCTAAAACATTCTTGAGCTTCATCATCATCATGATACACTTTTTGTCCTTGCCATCCATTGCATTTAATGCCAAAATGGTTGTTAGATCGCTTCGTGAGGTTGCCATTACCAGAACCGGATTCTAAGATGCCTTGTGCTATAGTGATGCTAGCGGGTATCCCATAGCGTTTCATTTCTTCTTGAGCAATCTCTGCATAGGTGTAGATATACAACTCTACAGGACTCATGTTTTTTAGGTTGATTGTCTCTTTTTGCTTTGTTGCTTTAGGATTATCTTTTGATGCCGAAACCTCTGATGGATTTCTTTTTTCTTTTGAAGCTGTTTTTGCTTTCTTGGATGTGCCACAAGACAGCATAAGAAAACCTAGTAAGCCTACGATTAAAATTTTTTTCATTTCTATGATATAGTACTTAAACCCTTTTGTTTTAATAGCGCATTTATACCTTCGATGCCTTGAAGACCTCCAGTATGAATTGCTAAAATACGAGTATTTTTAGGAAAATGACCAGCTTGTATTTTATCAAAAATACCATAAAGCATTTTACCTGTGTAGATAGGATCCAGTGGTATCTTATGAGTGGCGTGAAATGTATTTATAAATTCAATTAATTCTGAATTTACTTTAGCATACCCGCCAAAGTGGTATTGAGTTTCAAGAGACCAGTTGGGTTTTGAAGTCCATCGGCGAATATCCTTTTCTAAAAAATCACCCTTCAAAGCGCTGAACCCAATACAATGTTGCGAAGGCGTTGAGGCTTCTATAAGTCCAGTCAAGGTCCCGCCTGTGCCTGCTGAGGTGCAGATGACGTCAAAATCATCAGTTGAGTTCAAAATTTCTTTACATCCCTTTATAGCTAATTCATTAGTTCCGCCTTCGGGAAGGCATACCAAAGCAGGATATTTTTCTTTTAAGGTATTGATGAGTGGGAGTTTTTCTTTTAGCCTGTAATCTGTTCTAGATACAAAATGTAGTTGCATGCCTTTGTTGTGCGCGTACCTCAGGGTAGGATTGTTTGCCAAGGTTTGGTCTAACTTTTCACCAAGTTCCTCTCCTCTTATGAGGCCTATAGATTTTAGACCTAAAATTTTGCAAGCCTCAGCAGTTGCAGCTATGTGGTTGGAGAAGGCGCCGCCAAAAGTTAAAACACTAGCCGCATTCTTCTTTGCTTCAAGCAGGTTATATTTTAGTTTTCTGAATTTATTTCCAGAAACAATAGGATGAATCAAATCTTCTCGCTTAAGGTAAAGTTCTACGTCTTTGAAATTCCCAATATATTGATTTTTAGACTGATAATTATCAGTGAAAAAAGAATGATATCTCATAGTATATTTTAAATAAATCTCAAAATTAAGGCCTTATTTTAATAATATGGGTATTGTTTAGTAAATTTGAAATATGAATTTTTTTAAAAAGCCAATTCCACTTGAAGAGGGTGATTTTTATATCACTGCTGAAGGGTATAGGTGTTTTACAAAGCAATATCATCTAAAGCGTGGGTACTGCTGCAAAAGCGGATGTAAGCACTGTCCGTATGGGTTTGACAAACATTTGGATAACCATTGATAAGATCTTGAGTTGAGTTAAAATAAAAAAATAGCATAGTGGCACATTAATTGTAGATAAATTATTGAAAATGATGAGATATAAATTTAAACTTATGAAATTTTTAAAATTAATTCCGATATTACTAGGAACGTTTCTTATCACATCATGTTCGTCTATTAAAGTTGCAACAGATTATGATAAGGAAGTAGATTTTGATACCTATTCCTCATTTGCGTTTTATAAACCTGGAATTGATGCCGCAGAAATTTCAGATCTAGATAAAAAACGTGTTTTGAGAGCTATCGAAAGAGAACTCACTGCCAAAGGAATGCAAAAAACAACAAAGCCAGATTTGCTGGTAAGTATATTCACAGAAACACGTGAAAACGTCAATGTTTATCAAAATAATTTTGGTTATAGATGGGGTTGGAATCCATATTTCTGGGGAGCTGGAGGTTATAATACCGTCTCATCCAATATCGAAGGAACACTCTATGTTGACTTGATAGATGCTGAGAAAAATGAATTGGTTTGGCAAGGGCTTGGTACTGGTATTTTAAGCCTTGATATGGACAAGAAAGAAGAAAAAATCAACGAAATCGTAAATAAAATTATGGAGAAATATCCTCCACAACGAGACCAAGAATAAGTTCATGGTTGTTTATTTAGTTTGTTAGGTAAAGCTGTACAAAAATGACAAGTTCATGTTGTACAGCTTTATTTTTTTAGAGTATTTACAACCTTGCTGATGCTCTCTGGGTGCATCTCATGTTTTCCCTTAAAGACAATACTTTCTGGAGTATTAGGAAGTATATTTTTGGCAAAAGATAACTCGGATTCTATTTTATGATTCTCAAGATAGTCATCTTCAGATCCATAAATAATAGTCGTTTTCAAATCAGGGTATGGCTTAAAATGACTAGCCTGAAGTTCAGGCGGAATGCTTCCAGAGTGGAGCACAAGATGATCACACCTTAGTTGACGCTTTGCGAGCCAACGGGTCACTACAGAAACCCCTTGAGAAAATCCAAAGAGAATTATTTTTTTATCTGCAGGTAGGTTTTCATGTCTTACAATACTGTCCAAATAATTAAGGATGTTTTCAATCTCAATGGCTTTATCCACTTTAGTGAGCCATGAAGCGCCCACGTACTTATAAGCTTTGGTTTGATAATATTTTGAAGGTGCTTGTGGGGCTATGATGTAGTTAGCTTTTGGTTCAAGATGTTCAAAATAACGTATAAAATATTTGCTCAAAAATCCTATGCCATGACAAGCTATCCAAATATTTTGAGTTTCAGTGGAAAGGGTATTTAGTGTTGAATATGAGTTGGTAGTGGTATAGCTAACGTATGTTGTATTCATTCTGTTCAAAAGTTTACTATCAAATTAAACGCTTTTTTTTTGATGGTGTGGAGGACACACTTAGCTTTTTATCCTCGAAATCGATAAAAAACTTCTAAAATACCTTTTATTCATAGCATCACAACTTTTGCTTTTGTAATTTTGATTATTGAAAATAAATATATGGATAAGCTGAAAATATTAGAGCAGTGCAATGCTTACACCACAAATACCTTGATGGAAACTCTAGATATTTCTTACGTGGACGTAGGTGATGATTATCTTGTGGCCAAAATGCCTGTAACGCCAAAAGTCCATCAGCCAGATGGTGTTTTGCATGGTGGTGCCATGGTAGCTTTAGCAGAAAGTGTGGGCAGTGCAGCTTGCTTTGTGTTTTTGGACACACAAAATTTTATGATCCGTGGTCTAGAGATCTCAGC
>Ga0102930_1000518_pt1 | contig 12853 bp, 12 predicted proteins | sample SalPon1_B_H2O_MG_FD_84514 | JGI IMG/M metagenome (GOLD analysis project Ga0102930, IMG submission 84514) | Salt pond water microbial communities from South San Francisco under conditions of wetland restoration - Salt Pond MetaG R1_B_H2O_MG | ecosystem: Environmental > Aquatic > Non-marine Saline... | reverse complement strand
GTTGAGATTAAGCTGAGTTAATGCACTTTACTCACCCACATGCACCGTTACCTCATGCTGAGCACAAGCCGCGGCAAACGCGGCGCTAGGCAGGGTGTCCATAAACACACCCGTTAATTGTGATACATGCCCCACACGCACGGGCGCAGAACGCTCTAGCTTGCTGTGATCAGTGACCAAAAAGCGTTCTCGCGCATTATGCAAAATCGCCTGCGTGACCCGCACTTCACGATAATCAAAATCCAGTAAAGCGCCCTCTTCATCCAAGGCAGAAGCGCCAATCACCGCGTAATCCAGCTTAAACTGCTGCACAAAATCCACCGTGGCCTCACCAATAATGCCGCGATCGGCATGCCGCAAGACACCACCGGCAATAATCACCTCAAAACCCGCGTTTTGCAGCAAAATATTGGCAACATTGAGATTATTCGTCACGACCATTAAATGGCGATGATTTAATAAAGCCTGCGCCACCGCTTCGGTGGTGGTGCCAATATTAATAAACAGCGAGGAATTGTCAGGAATCTGAGCCGCACATAATTGCCCGATTAACTGCTTTTCTGCTGAGGCCAACATACGGCGCTGCTCATAATCGACATTCGCCACCCCCGATGCTAGCACCGCTCCACCATGCACTCGTGCTAACTGACGCGTTTCACATAGCTCATTTAAGTCTTTGCGAATCGTTTGTGGCGTCACTGCAAACAAAGCGACCAATTGATCAACCGTCACCTGCCCACTTTCACGGGCTATATTCAGAATCTGCTGCTGACGCAGTGACAACTGCATAGCCACTCCTCTCCATCACAAGGATCAATGATAAGGAGTTGAATTGTGCCGCCTGCTCAGATGCTTTGCAAACGAAGTCAGTTGCTTTGCTGCAGGCGCGACACCGTACCCCCTAAAACTTTAGGGATGACCCACATAGCATCTCAGGTCTGGAGCGTGTAATCTGCTAGCTTTTAAGCGGAATACACAACCTTGCAAACCCTTATACTCGGCGGCGCACGCTCTGGGAAAAGCCGCTATGCAGAAAATTTAGCCAAACACAGTGAACAAGAGGTCATTTATATGGCCACGGCAACGGCGCAAGATGCCGAAATGCAACAACGTATTCAGCATCACCAAGCCAGTCGCCCCGCTCATTGGCTCACAATCGAAGCGCCTTTAGCTTTAGCAGATAGCTTGCAGGCCTATGCCGCGCCCCATCGACTACTCTTAGTAGATTGCTTAACCTTATGGCTGACCAACTTACTGAGCCTTGCTGATGAAACACGCTTGCAAGCGGAGCAGAACCAATTACTTCAGCAGTTACCGAGCTTAGCCGGTGAAATTATCTTGGTCAGTAATGAGGTCGGTTTGGGCGTTGTACCCTTGGGTGAATTAACGCGTCGTTATGTCGATGAAGCGGGTCGCTTGCATCAACAACTGGCACAACAAGTCGATACGGCTATTTTTATGGTGGCGGGTTTGCCACATTGTTTAAAAGGAAGCTTGGCATGGAATGGTTAACACAAATCAGTCAAACACCGTGCATCAATAGCATGGAAGCCGCGCAACAACGCCAAAGTGAACTGACCAAACCGCCCGGTTCTTTGGGCGATTTAGAATGCGTGGCTATGCGCCTTGCCGGTTTGCAAGGCCACTGTTTCCCCACGCTAGACAAGGTGCATATTAGTATTTTTGCGGCTGATCATGGTGTGGCCGCTGAAGGTGTATCGGCTTTTCCGCAGGAAGTGACGGCGCAAATGGTGCATAACTTTTTAAATGGTGGTGCAGCGATTAGCGTGCTTGCGGCTGAGTTGGGGGCGCAGCTAGACATTATTGACGTGGGTATGGTAATGCCCTTGGAGCGGGAGCACCCGCGGCTAATCAGCGCCCGCGTCGGTGCCGGCACAGCCAATAGCGCTCAAAGTGCAGCGATGAGCGGCCAGCAATTAGAAGCCGCTTTAACAGTCGGCAAAGAAGCCGCTGAACGCGCTGCTCAGCAGCAAGCACAGCTTTTTATTGGCGGCGACATGGGTATTGCTAATACCACCACAGCGACGGCTTTGTACTGCTACTTGCTGAATCTGCCACCGCAAGCTTTGACAGGTGCCGGAACCGGCTTGGATGAAGCAAGCATTCAACATAAAGTCCAAGTAGTGCGCCGTATCCTAGAACGCCACTTATCGCAGAGCCAAACGCCACTCGACGCCTTACAGCGTATGGGCGGCTTTGAACTAGCGGCTTTAACAGGGGCTTACTTACGCGCTGCACAGTTGGGCATCCCCATTCTAGTGGATGGTTTTATTTGCACCGCCGCTGCTTTATTAGCTTGTCGTTTGCAACCCACCGTGACCGACTGGCTGTTTTTATCGCATCAGTCCGCCGAAGCGGGCCACAGCATGGCGGTCGAGGCCATGCAACAAAAGCCCTTATTAGATTTAGGCTTGCGCTTAGGTGAAGGCAGTGGTGCCGCGATTGCGGTGCCTTTATTAAGACAAGCTTGCGCTTTGCATAATCGCATGGCCACTTTTAGCGAGGCAGCCGTTGCCACTCAGTTATAAACCTTGATGTAGATTTCCCCATGAATACCCTTGTTAATGCAAACAAAACGCCTACGACTATTGAATTATTGCGCCATGGCCAAGTCGCCACGCCGGGCTTATTTTGCGCCCCACCGGATGAACCACTCGGCGTGACAGGCTGGAAGCAACTGACACAAGCCACCGCACAAGGTCAGTGGGATGTTATTTTGGCCTCGCCCAGCCGCCGCTGTCATGATTTTGCACGGCAATTAGCACAACGCTTAGAAACACCTTTTGTGGTGGAAGAGCGCTTTCGTGAAATGGATTTTGGCACCTGGACCGGACAAACCCAACAGGCCTTGTGGGCGCAATACCCTGAAGAAATACAACAATTATGGTATCAGCCGCTAATGTTTGCCGCGCCCAAAGGTGAATTAATGAAGGATTTTGTCGAGCGAGTGCATCAGGGCTGGGCTAATTTACAAGCAGATTACACCGGGCAACGCGTTTTAGTCTTAACGCATGCGGGGGTTATTCGCGTGTTGTTGGCCGAGGTCTTACAGATTTTATATAAGCGCACCTTGCGCTTTGATGTCGGCTATGCGCGGGCTAGCCGTATTTGTATTCGTGCAGGACGCGCTTCTTTACAAGCGCATGGTTTATCACAAGTATGAAACAGTTTCTCCATCCTAGCGACTGGCAGGCTGCGTTAAAACATTTTGGGCTCGCCGTTTCTTTTTTAACCCGTTTACCTGTCCCTAATTTGGGCAGCTTGCAAGCGCCTGATTTTGGACGTGCCGCGTTGTATTACCCAGTCGTCGGTTTGTTATTGGGTTTCTTATTATGCCTACCCGTTTGGTTATTCAGCGGCGCGGATAGTTTCTTGCTCGCGGCCATTATTACCGTGTTATGGGCTGCTTTAACCGGCGGTTTACATTTGGACGGGGTGGCTGATAGTGCGGATGCTTGGCTAGGCGGCTTGGGGGATCAGGAAAAAACGCATCGTATTTTGAAAGACCCCTTAGTCGGTGCCGCAGGTGTGATCGCTGTTGTGAGCGTGCTGCTGCTCAAATGTGCCGCTTTAAGCGTGATCTTGTCACAAGGCCAGTGGAGCTTGATCTTAGTCGCACCCTTCTTGGGGCGAGCGCTGATTTTAGTTTTATTTCTAACTACCCCTTACGTGCGCGCGGGGGGTTTAGCCAGCGAAGTGAAGCACTACTTACCGAAAACAATCGCAAGCTATATCGTCATAGCCTGCTTGTTTATCGCAGTTGCCCAAAGCTTCACCGGCTTATTAGTGATGGGCTTAGGCTTTTGGGGTTTACGGCGTTTAATGATGCAGCGTTTAGGCGGTTGTACGGGCGATACAGCGGGCGCAGGCGTTGAAATCGGGGAAATGCTATGGTTGGTAGGGACTGTTTTGATTTAGTGCGTTTTTTTATTCGACAGCCAAAAAAAGAAAATAAGCGAAAATAAACGATTGCAAAACGAAACAAAAAGAATATACTAGTAGCGATCTTTTACCCAAGAGGAGTCTGCACATGCCTCAGAATCAGACTGACGCAGTCTATGATCTGGCTATTATTGGAGGGGGTATTAACGGTTGCGGCATTGCGCGTGATGCTGTCGGACGCGGTCTGAGCGTCGTGCTGGCTGAGCAAGCCGATTTAGCACAAGGCACTTCATCCGCTAGTACAAAACTCATTCACGGTGGCTTGCGCTACTTAGAACATTATGAATTTAAGTTAGTGCGTGAAGCTTTAACCGAACGCGAAATACTCCTGCAAAACGCCCCACATATCATTTGGCCACTGCGCTTTGTCTTGCCCCATAATAAAGAATTACGCCCTGCTTGGATGCTGCGCGTTGGTTTATTTATGTATGACTACATGGGCGGGCGCAAAATCCTTCCTCCCACTAAAACCCTTAATCTACGTCAAGATGTCACGGGCAAGCCGCTCGTGGATGAGTTTAAGAAAGGTTTTGAATATTCAGATTGCTGGGTGGATGATGCGCGTTTAGTGGTCTTAAATGCCTTGGATGCCAAGCAACGTGGCGCAGATATTCACGTGCGCACCCGCTGTATTGGCGCAAAACGTGTCGATGGCGTGTGGGAGGTGCAGCTACAAGATGTCAAAAGCGGCGCTACACAAACCCTGCGCGCTCGCATGTTGGTTAATGCTGCCGGTCCTTGGGTGGATCATTTGCTGCACGATATGCAGACCCTGCCACAGAGCAAAAATAATGTGCGCTTAGTGCGCGGCAGTCATGTCGTTGTGCCCAAATTATTTGAGCACGATCGCGCTTACATTTTCCAAAATGGCGATGGCCGCATTGTGTTTGCAATTCCCTATGAGCAAGATTTCACGCTGCTTGGCACGACGGACCGTGATCATAAAGATTGCTTGGATAATGTTCATATTAGTGAAGATGAGACGCAATATATTTGCGACGCTGCAAGCATTTACTTTAAGCAAGCGATTAAGCGTGACGATGTGGTGTGGACTTATTCTGGCGTGCGCCCTTTGTATGATGATGGGGCGAGTGAAGCACAAGAAGCAACACGCGACTATGTACTAAAAGTGACTGAGCAAGACGACCAAGCGCCGCTGCTTAACATTTTTGGTGGAAAAATAACGACCTATCGTCATTTAGCTGAAGATGCACTGCATAAACTGCAGCGCTGGATGCCAGACGCTACAGCGGCTTGGACGGATAAAGCAACTTTGCCGGGCGGTGATTTTGGCGTGCACGATGTGCCACAACAAATGCAGCAACTGCGACACGCTTATCCTTTTGTCGATGACACTTGGGCTTATAGTTTAATCCGGCGTTATGGCACCCGCGCCACGGCCATGCTTGGTGATGCTAAAAGAAAAGCTGATTTAGGCAAAGACTTTGGCGCGAGCCTCACGGAACAAGAAATACGCTTTTTAATGGCGGAAGAGTGGGCACAAGATGCGGACGATATTTTGTGGCGGCGTAGTAAGCTAGGCTTACATATGAGCGAGGAGCAGCGCCAAGCTGTCGCGGACTGGCTGCAAGCATAAGCCAGTTGTTGACTCAATATTTTGGAGGAGGAGTCACTGCATGAGTTTGACCTTAGAGCAGGTGTCTAAAGTCGTGAGTGGGAATACGCATATCTATCCCACCGATTTAAGTTTAGAAGCAGGCAGACTGAACGTCTTGTTAGGCCCGACACTGGCCGGAAAAACAACACTAATGCGTCTCATGGCTGGCTTAGAAAAGCCCACCACTGGACGCATTTTATGGGAAGGCGAGGATGTAACCGGCATGCCGGTGCAAAAACGCAATGTCGCCATGGTGTATCAGCAATTTATCAATTATCCCTCACTCAGCGTTTACGACAATATCGCGTCGCCGCTGAAACTACGTGGTTTGGATAAGAAAAGCATTGACGAGCGTGTGCAAGAAGCCGCCACGCTCATGAAACTCACACCCATGCTACAGCGTAAACCCTTAGAACTATCCGGTGGCCAACAACAACGCTGCGCCTTAGCCCGTGCCTTGGTTAAAGAGGCTGATTTAGTGTTGTTAGACGAGCCACTCGCGAATCTCGATTACAAGCTGCGCGAAGAGTTACGCGAAGAAATACCGCGTATTTTTACTGAATCAGGGGCTGTCTTTGTCTACGCGACCACTGAACCGACCGAAGCTTTGTTACTAGGCGGGCACACCGCAGCGATGTGGGAAGGCAGTATTACGCAGTTTGGCCCGACTTTAGAGGTTTATCGGCATCCGAATAGCCAACTCACTGCTCGGGTGTTCTCAGATCCCCCCATGAATTTGTTTACGGCGCATAAAAAAGGCGCGCAGCTACAATTAGGCACACATAACACCTTAGAACCAAGTGGTGTGCTTGCTGAGCTACCGGATGGTGATTACACCGCTGGCTTCCGCCCCCATCATTTAAAACTAAACAATAGCAATGGCCAGGCGCTGCGCTTTGATACGACAGTTAATGTGGTCGAAATGAGCGGCTCGGAAAGCTTCGTGCATGTGTTCTTCCAAGATGAACACAAGGATGAGCAACGTTGGGTCGCTTTGATCGAGGGGATTCGCGCTTATGCAAGCGGCGATTCCTTGCCCGTCTATATTGATTTAGAACAGATATACTTTTTTGATCAAACCGGACAGTTAGCAGCGGAACCGCAAACCACCCCTGCATCCGAGACAGCGGAGGTCGAGCATGGCTGAAATTCATTTAAAAAACCTAGCCCACAGCTATCTCCCCAACCCACAGGGGCCTGATGACTACGCTCTGAAAGAAATAGACTTAGTGTGGGAAGATGGCAAAGCTTATGCCTTATTGGGTTCTTCAGGCTGCGGCAAATCCACTCTATTAAATATTATCTCAGGCTTGGTGCACCCAAGTCAGGGGCAAGTCTTATTTGATGGCCAAGATGTCACGGCTTTATCCACTGACAAACGCCAAATCGCGCAGGTATTCCAGTTTCCCGTCGTCTACGACACTATGACGGTTTATGACAATTTAGCTTTCCCATTGCGAAACGGCGGTCACGACGAAGCCACGGTACAAGAGCGTGTCACCGATATTGCGGGCATGCTCGAACTCAGTGATGTACTGAAAACCAAAGCCAATGGCTTAACCGCGGATGCGAAGCAAAAAATATCCCTCGGGCGCGGTTTAGTGCGGCAAAACGTAGCGGCGATTTTGTTTGACGAACCGCTGACTGTGATTGACCCTCACTTGAAATGGTTGCTGCGCATGCAGCTTAAAGCCTTGCATCAGCGTGTTCATAACACCATGATCTACGTCACACATGACCAAACAGAAGCGCTTACTTTTGCCGATCAAGTGGTGGTGATGTATGACGGTTATGTGGTGCAGATGGGCACACCTGAAGCCTTATTCGATTATCCTGAGCATACGTTTGTGGGCTATTTCATTGGTAGCCCCGGTATGAATGTCTTACCGGCACAAATCGAGGGCAAGACAGCGCATATTGCGGGTCAAACCATTGCCTTAAACCATCATTATGACATTAACCCTCAACAAAGCGACAAAGTCGAGTTAGGCATTCGGCCCGAGTTCGCACAGCTCAAACGGGAAAGTAGTGCGCATAGCTTGCCCGTACAAGTACGGCGTATTGAGGATATCGGCCGCCATCAAATAGCGCGTGTGCTATTGAATGAACAAGAAGTGAGTGTCATTGTCCCTGAAGACCAAGCCGTAAGCACAGAATACACACACCTTAGTTTTGATCCGGCGCATATTCATATTTATGTCAATGACTGGCGCGTACCTGGGGAGGCAAAGTAATGAAGACATGGAATAATAAAGCCTGGTTTATGGTGCTGCCAGTGGTTTTACTGGTAGCTTTTAGTGCGGTTATTCCGCTTATGACCGTGGTGAATTACTCAATTCAAGATACCTTCGGGAATAACCAGTTTTTCTGGGCAGGCTTAATGTGGTTTCAGGACATGATCACGTCTGATCGTTTCCACGCCTCCCTGCTACGTCAGTTCTTATTCAGTGGCATTATTCTCGCGATTGAAATTCCTTTAGGTATTTTTATTGCCCTGAATATGCCGAAAAAAGGCTGGGGCGTGCCGGTGACTCTGGTGCTTATGTCGCTGCCTTTGCTGATCCCGTGGAATGTTGTCGGTACCATCTGGCAGATTTTTGGACGCGTGGATATTGGTCTGTTGGGCGCAACCATGGATGCGATTGGCGTTGATTATAATTACACCCGAGATATTTTAGATGCTTGGGTCACAATCGTCATTATGGATGTCTGGCATTGGACTTCTTTGGTCGCCCTGTTGTGTTATGCCGGTTTGCAGTCTATTCCTGAAGCTTATTATCAAGCAGCTCATATTGACGGCGCGAGTCGTTGGGCGATTTTCCGTTATATCCAACTGCCTAAAATGCGGGGCGTTTTATTGATCGCTATTCTGCTGCGCTTTATGGATAGTTTCATGATTTACACCGAGCCTTTTGTCGTCACCGGCGGCGGACCTGGTAATTCGACTACCCTGCTCTCCATTGATTTGGTCAAAATGGCTTTAGGCCAATTTGATTTGGGACCAGCCGCTGCTTTCTCACTGATTTATTTCTTAATCGTGCTGACATTAAGCTGGGTGTTTTACACCATCATGACCAACTTAGATAAACAGGGAGGGTAATCACCATGACCACAGCCCAATCATCCAAACAACGCAAAGTGGGTTTGCCACTACCGGGCGTCACACGCTCTGGCCTTGTCATTACCTTGTATTTATTGTTTTTAATGCTGCCGATTTACTGGCTGCTCAATATGAGCTTAAAAACGAACGAAGAAATATTATCAACATTTAGTTTGTGGCCACAAAACCTGACGTTTGAAAATTATATGACGATTTTCACCGATCCGAGTTGGTACACGGGGTATATTAATTCGATTATTTACGTGGTGATGAATACTTTCATTTCCGTTGCAGTCGCATTGCCAGCCGCTTATGCCTTTTCGCGCTATCGTTTTTTAGGTGATAAGCACTTATTTTTCTGGCTGCTCACCAATCGTATGGCACCACCGGCGGTATTTGCTTTACCCTTTTTCCAACTGTATAGCTCAATTGGCTTATTCGATACGCATTTAGCAGTTGCTTTAGCGCATTGTTTATTTAACGTGCCGCTAGCAGTATGGATTTTGGAAGGCTTTATGTCCGGTGTGCCTAAAGAAATTGATGAGACCGCTTATATTGACGGTTATAGCTTCCCACGCTTTTTTGTGCGCATTTTTACGCCCTTAATAGCTTCAGGTATTGGGGTAACGGCCTTTTTCTGCTTTATGTTTTCTTGGGTCGAATTGTTATTAGCACGCACCTTAACGTCGATTGATGCCAAGCCCATTGCTGCCACCATGACCCGTACCGTATCTGCGTCGGGTGTGGATTGGGGCGTACTCGCAGCGGCGGGAATATTAACGATTATTCCGGGCGCTTTGGTCATTTGGTTTGTGCGTAACTATATTGCTAAGGGTTTTGCCCTTGGCCGCGTATAAGGAGGTGTAAGATGGATTTAGGCTGGATGGCGTGGACTTGGCAAACCGCCTTATTTTTTATTGTAATTTTTCTCATGCTAGTGGCGATGGGCTTTTGGAGTGTAAAAGCACCACAAGCCCCTCGGCACGGCTTATTGGGGATCGAGACCACACCCGGTGATCGTCTGTTCTTATCACTGCTGGGCAGCGCTTGGATTTGTCTGGCTTGGCTGGCGATGCTGGGTGGCCCCTTATGGTGGGCTTTAGTGGTCTGTGTCGTGTATGCCCTTGCGGTATTCCGTTGGGTTTAATGATAAAAGTGGAGGAGAGCGTTATGAAACGCAAGCTACTAAGTACAACCGTCACCGCGATTCTGTTGGGTGCTTATGGACAATTAGCGGTTGCCGATATGGAGGCAGCAAAAAAATGGGTCGAAGAAGAATTCCAACCCTCAGCGCTAAGCCAAGAAGAGCAACTCGAAGAAATGCAGTGGTTCATTGAGGCGGCAGAGCCCTACAAAGATATGGAAATTAATGTGGTTTCTGAAACCATTGCCACCCATGAGTATGAAGCCAAAACTTTAGCCGAGGCGTTCACCGCGATTACCGGCATTAAAGTCAATCACGACTTAATTGGGGAAGGTGACGTGGTTGAAAAATTGCAAACTCAAATGCAATCTGGGCGCAATATTTATGATGCTTTTGTGAATGATTCCGATTTAATCGGTACACACTGGCGTTATCAACAAGCACGTAACCTAACGGATTGGATGAACAATGAAGGTAAAGATGTCACTAATCCGGGTTTAGATTTAGACGACTTTATTAGTTTAAGCTTCACCACGGGGCCTGACGATAAATTGTATCAGTTACCTTCTCAACAATTTGCTAATTTGTATTGGTTTCGTTATGACTGGTTCACAGATAAAACCATTCAAGCTGAGTTCAAAGAGCAATACGGTTATGATTTAGGGGTTCCTGTCAATTGGTCAGCTTATGAAGACATCGCAGAATTTTTCACAGGCCGTGAAATTGATGGCAAGAAAGTTTATGGCCACATGGACTACGGCAAGAAAGATCCCTCTTTAGGTTGGCGCTTTACCGATGCTTGGATGTCCATGGCGGGTATGGGTGACAAAGGCGAACCCAATGGTTTACCTGTGGATGAGTGGGGTATTCGGGTTAATGAGAACAGCCAGCCCGTAGGTTCTTGTATGGCGCGTGGCGGGGCGACTAACTCACCCGCAGCCGTCTATAGCATCAACAAATACATTGACTGGCTACAAAATTACGCCCCTCCCGCCGCCGCAGGCATGGTGTTCTCAGAGGCGGGCCCAGTGCCAGCGCAAGGTGAAGTTGCACAACAAATGTTCTGGTACACCGCTTTTACAGCCGATATGGTTAAAGAAGGTTTGCCGGTTGTGAATGAAGATGGCACACCGAAATGGCGCATGGCGCCCTCGCCACACGGTTCCTACTGGGAAGATGGCATGAAAGTCGGTTATCAAGATGCCGGCTCATGGACGCTGCTCAAATCAACGCCTGAAAAACGAGCTAAAGCGGCTTGGCTCTATGCGCAGTTTGTTACTTCAAAGACCGTCGATGTTAAAAAATCCCATGAAGGTTTGACCTTTATTCGTGATTCGTCAATTAACCACGAAAGCTTCACCGAACGCGCGCCCAAACTAGGTGGCTTAGTCGAGTTTTATCGCTCACCAGAACGGGAACGCTGGTCGCCAACGGGCACCAATGTACCTGATTATCCTAAGCTCGCGCAGCTATGGTGGCAAAATATTGGTGATGCTTCTTCAGGTGCCAAAACAGCGCAAGAAGCATTGGATGCTTTGTGTCAGGCGCAGGAAAAAGTGTTAGAGCGCTTAGAACGTGCAGGTATTCAAGGGGATATTGGCCCGAAACTAAACGAGTCTAAAGACCCGCAATACTGGCTGGATCAAGCAGGCGCTCCAAAGCCTAAGCTAGACAATGAACAGCCAGAACCTGAAACGATTAAGTATGATGAGTTGTTAAAATCTTGGCAGAGTTGATCGACTCAATCAGGTAACAAGCAAAAATTAAATCCCCCTTGTTCCCCCTTTTGCAAAGGGGGATACCTTTCAATGAGCATTAGTTTTTATTGAAAGGCACTCCCCTTTATTAAAGGGGAGACGGTGGGGATTTAAACGTTCGTAAATTACTAGTTTAGTATTCAGCATGAGAGCAGCGCCATGTCCTACATTATTGCTATTGACCAAGGCACAACGTCCAGCCGCAGTATTGTTTTTGATGAAAACCTCAATATACTGGCTTCTGCACAACAAGAATTCCCCCAGCATTATCCTCAATCTGGCTGGGTCGAACATGATCCACAAGACTTACTGGATACCACGCTCGCTACCTTTCGTGAAGCGCTACAAGTCGCCGACATTGAGGCGCAGGAAGTAGCCGCTATTGGCATTACCAATCAGCGCGAAACATTAGTGATATGGGATAAAGACAGTGGCAAGCCTATTTATAATGCGATTGTGTGGCAAGATCGGCGCACGGCTGAATTTTGTCAGGATGTTTTAAAAGCAGGTGGACATGAAGAAGCTATCCGCCAAAAAACAGGCTTATTGGCCGATCCTTATTTCAGTGGTACGAAGGTTAATTGGGTCTTAGAGAACGTAGACGGCGCCCGTGCCCAAGCGGAAGCCGGCCAATTGCGCATGGGGACAGTAGATAGCTGGCTGATTTGGCATCTAACGGCTGGGCAGGTACACGCCACCGACGCGACGAATGCCAGTCGCACTATGCTCTACAATATCCATAAAAAACAATGGAGTGAAGAACTCCTCAGCATTCTCAATGTTCCCAAAAGTTTACTTCCAGAAGTCAAAGATAGCGCGGCTGACTTTGGTACCACCGATCCTGCACTATTTGGTGCTGCGATTCCTATTTGCGGTGTCGCGGGTGATCAGCATGCGGCCACGGTGGGTCAAGCTTGCTTCCAATCTGGCATGATGAAGGCCACTTATGGCACGGGTTGCTTTGCTTTATTGAACACGGGCGATACCGCCATTATTTCGCGCAATAATTTACTAACCACGATCGCGTATCAGATTAATGGCAAAACGACTTATGCCTTAGAAGGCTCTATTTTCGTGGCAGGGGCAGCGGTGCAATGGTTGCGTGATGGCTTAGGCATTATTGATTCGGCAAGTGATACACAAGCTTTGGCTGAAGCCGCTGACCCGAATCAAGCCGTGTATTTAGTACCCGCGTTTGTGGGTTTGGGCGCACCTTACTGGGACCCTGATGCACGCGGCGCAATTTTTGGCATGACTCGCAATACGGGACC
>Ga0102930_1000517_pt1 | contig 12865 bp, 10 predicted proteins | sample SalPon1_B_H2O_MG_FD_84514 | JGI IMG/M metagenome (GOLD analysis project Ga0102930, IMG submission 84514) | Salt pond water microbial communities from South San Francisco under conditions of wetland restoration - Salt Pond MetaG R1_B_H2O_MG | ecosystem: Environmental > Aquatic > Non-marine Saline... | reverse complement strand
GGTGTTTCGCCAAAATGCTGCTGATAGCTTTCTAAGGTATTTTCATACCACGTTTTAAATTTATCGGCTTCTTCTGTGCCACCTTGGGTCGGTTCATGGTGCAAGTTGCGTTGCAAAATATTCGGGCATAAATCCTCCCAGTAAGAGCGTGAGTACACTAAATGCAAGTGCCAAGCTTGGTCTACGGCGTCAGACGGCGTAACAGGATGGTCTGTAACACACGCCAAATACAGAAAGCGGCGGTATTCTTCCAGCCCCCGTTCAGTGTAAGCCAGCGACCAAGCGTTATCGCGTGCTAAGCGAGCTGCGAAAGTGAGTTCTGGGTCATTCATATGAAAATCAAAGGCCGTTATGCGTTGCCATAAAGCCTCATGTTCTATAGCGGTGAACGTATTCATGCGCCTATTTCCGTAAGGTTTAAATAATCATTGACCTTTGTCTGGATGATTTTACTTCATTGCCGCATTTAAGGTTAAAATAAAAGTGTCAGATTTCATATAACCCCAATTAGGTAACAAGGCATGGACATTAGCGATTTTCGGCGTGAATACACCCGTGCAGGATTGTCCCGTGACGCTCTTGCAGCTCATCCCATCGAGCAGTTTGAGCAGTGGTTTCAGCAAGCCACCGAAGCGGGTGTAGAAGAGGTCAATGCGATGCAGTTGGCGACAGTATCCAAGCAGGGTATGCCAACGATTCGCACGGTATTATTAAAAGCGTTTGATACACAGGGCTTTGTTTTTTACACCAATTATAACAGCCAAAAAGCAAGTCAAATGGGTGACAACCCACAAGTTGCGGTGTTGCTATTTTGGAAAGAATTAGAACGCCAAATTGAAATAACAGGGCGTGCGCAGAAAATTCCAGCGATAGAGTCCGCAAAGTATTTCAATAGTCGGCCGCGTGGTAGTCAAATAGGCGCTTGGGTATCGGAGCAAAGTCAGGCGATTCCATCACGCACATGGTTAGAGCAGAAATTATCCAACTTAAAACAGCAATTTGGTGATGGTGATATTCCTTTGCCTGCATTTTGGGGCGGGTATCGCATTGTGCCGGAGACCTTTGAGTTTTGGCAGGGGCGGCCTAGTCGGCTGCATGATCGTTTTGAATACCGTCGCCAAGTTGATAATAGTTGGCATATTGAACGCTTATCACCTTAAGAAGCCGTTTATCGGCTGCAGTTATTGTATAAACTGCGGCTTAAACAAGATTTTTTTGGCCTAATAAGCTAAGCTGCGTCTGTGAGAGTGAAGTTGAGTGAGTAGAATGATGCGAGTCCATATTCTTCCTATGACCTTAGCATTGTCTTTATTGACAGCCTGCGATATAGGAAGCGAAGCGGCGACAGAAGCAAGCTTTACCTTCCAGACTATTGAACTAGTGTGGCAAGGTGGCACTAACTGTAAAGAGGGTGTCGACGGCGATGAAGTCACAACCACTAGCGATGTTGAAGCGCCTTTATGCGCTACGGTCAGTTTTAGTTATCCAGAGCTTAGCTCAGAGGCTAAACCAGAAGCGGCGGCTGCTATTAATGCATTGATTCGCGAAGAACTATTAGATCAAGCTGAGCAGTCAAGTACTCAGTCGCCGCCGACTACACAAGCAGCGCTAAAAAGCTTTGCAGATGATTTTATCCAAGCGTTTGTCCAAGAAAAAAATGCCTTCACAGACTGGAATGTAGAGCGCTCAGCCAGCCTTGTGTATGCGTCAGATAGCTTGCTAACTGTCTTGTTTGAAGAAAGTGGTTACACGGGCGGGGCGCATCCTTATAGTGGAGCGCGCTATCTTGTGTTAGACGCCCAAAATGGTGAAGTCCTACATCTTGCTGACTTGCTCAATAATGGCTATGCCGCGTCTCTCAATATCGAAGGCGAAAAAGCTTTCCGTGAGGCGCGCGGTTTAACAGATGCTTCTAGCTTAGATGAAGCGGGTTTTATTTTTGATAATAATGTCTTTGCTTTGAACAATAATTTTGGTGTTACCCAAGAGGGTTTAGTGTTTTATTTCAATAGCTATGAGATAGCGCCTTATGCCATGGGGCCGACCCAAATTCAGATTCCTTTCGAAGATTTTCAGTCACTCATTCGTCCTGATGGACCACTTAGCTCGCAACTTGATTCTTAGTCCACCATGATGAACGCTGATCCAGAACCTTTGCCCGCAGGTTTTGTGCGGGTTGCTGATTATTTGCCAGACGTAGTGCTTGATATACGCTATTACGGTGACAATAATTTTATGCAAGCTCCCGCCGTCGGCTATGAAGCGTCTCAGGCCATTTTGTCGCAACCCGCCGCCATTGCTTTACAAAAGGTGCAAGATTATCTAGCTGTCTATCAGCTTGGGATTAAAATCTTCGATGCATACCGTCCTCAGCAAGCGGTTGATCATTTTTTGCGGTGGGCCGATGAACCCGAAGACAGCGCGATTACAGCTCGTTTTCACCCCGGCTTGAGTAAACCACAGCTATTCGAACTCGGTTATTTAGCCGCTCGTTCTAGCCATACGCGGGGCAGTACCTTGGATATGACTTTAGTCGCTCTAGAAGGTAATAGCACTATCGAGTTGGATATGGGAACAGAGTTTGATTTTTTTGGTGCTGCCTCTGCTGCTGCTTATCTTGAATTAACACCGACACAGCGTGCTAATCGCTTATTATTGCGCAGTGTGATGGAACAATATGGTTTTGTAGGCTTTGCCATGGAATGGTGGCATTTTACTTTGCGCCAAGAGCCTTACCCTAACCAGTACTTTGATTTTCCAGTCAGTTGAGCCAGTCAGGAGGGATGACTATGACTCAGTTTGTGCGGGATCGTGAAAAAATTGAACGGCAAACTTACGATAAAATTCGCGAATTGACCGATATGGAGCGCTTTAGCGCGGAAGAAAAGCAAGTCGTGATTTATATGGTACGCGCTTGTGGTGAACCGGGGTTAGCCGACAAAGTGTTGATTAGCCCTAATGCAATCGCAGCCGGTAAAAAGGCTATCAAAAATTACGCTTACATGCTGTATGATTTTGAAGCCGTGCGGGGCGGGCTTAATGCTAATTTGCTTTATCAAGAGCCCATGTGTTTTACCAATAAGTCAGTGGTTATTTCCCAAGCTAAAGCTAATAAGCAAACACGCTCTATGACCGCAGTAAAACTGTGGAAGCCTTATATTAAAAAAAGTATTGTGATTTTTGGTCAATCTAGTACAGCTTTGTGTCATTTATTGGATTTGATTAAAGCAAATGAGTTTGCCAAGCCTGCTTTAATAATTGCAACTCCTCCAGGGTTTATTAATGCCGAGTTATGTAAAGAAAAGCTGAAAGAGCAATATGATGAACTAGGCATTGAATATATCCAAATAGAAGGGCGTTGGGGAGGCAGTATGTTTGCAGCAGCGGCTATGAATGCCTTGCTGAATATACAACAAGACATTTATGTATGAGCGTTTATAATAACCACTCTGGTGGTACTTCACCTTGCAAGGGGGTAATACCTAATTCTTGTGCTTGGCCATTAGGGTACGACACCTTGCAAGTCACTGTTTTCGCGTCGCGCCCTTTGCTGTAACGTGCAGCAATGCAAGCCGCTAATTCAATATCTTCTGTTTGCAAGCCATCCCCATCCAATAGCGTAATAGGGCCAGCGTGACTAGTTGTTTTTATAGCAGTAAAAGTATTGCGATAACATTCTAGGAAATTCGTTTCGCCTTCTTCACGCGATATAATCATTTTAAAATGCTGACGTGGTCTTAAATGCCGCCCAATTTTAAGTAACATAATATCATCTAATTCATAATTACGTTCAGGGCGATTGGACCATAAATCTTTTAATTTCTTGGAATAATTAGCATCTGTTAAAAAACAGCAACCGCCTGCTGGTTGTGAATAGTCTTCAATACCCCATTGCTTAGCGAGCGCCATTTGTGGCTTGCGGCTGCGTCCGGTGAAATTGAATAAGGCTTCGCGATTCACCCAGCCTTGTTGCTCTGCTAAAGTGGATGGGAGATTATGCGCTGATAGCGGGCGTAATAAGCGTTCTTCAGCCCCTGATTCTTGTGAAACAATGGGCATGGTGGCAGAGCGTTGCGACATGGGACGCTGCCCAATGACCTCGCCGGTAATAATAAAATCAAAATTATTAACTTGTAGCCATTCCTTAGCTTTGCGCACCATGAAAATTTTGCAATCCAAACAGGGGTTCATATGCGCACCATAACCGTGTTTGGGATTCAGAACGACATCTTTATATTCTTCAACAATATCAACAATATGTAATTTAATACCAAGCTGCTCAGCAACCCAAAGCGCATTATTACGTTTGGGTCTATTGTGTTCTTGTTTGCGAATGGCATGGGTGTGGCCTTCAACACAAAAGCCAGTAAAGAAATTAATACCTTCAACGTGGACACCTTGTTCCATTACCGCCTTAGCCGCCAACATGGAATCAAGTCCACCCGAAATCAGAGCAACGGCTCGGGCTTGCCTATCCATTAGTGAAAATCTCCCTATAGCCTCATCAATTTATTCTGTTGCATGCCTGTTATTAAAGCGCGCTTGATGCGTTTTTTCAAAAAAGGATAAAGGTTTAAAATCAGCAACACAACGTAGCGGCGCGATCCACTCGCCTAAGTGCTGGGTAGTAAATAAACGACCTTGGTGCATTTTTGTATCGACACCATCATGAAAAGCAACCACACCACCGCGGCGGCGTGAACACATTTGTTCCATGACATTGGCAACTATTTTATCCCCTTGTTGATAATCCTTATTCCAATCATAAGCTGATAAAGGCCAGTCAATATGAATAAAGCCTAATTCGTTTAATGTTCGTAAAGCTTCAGGTTTTTCTGCGCGATTAAACCAACCATCACCATAAGGCAAGCGAAATAAAGGCGGTTCAGTGTTTAAATAAGGATCTAATAATGCACGCGATTTTTGAAAGTGATGACGCATTAGAGCAACAGGCTGTTGCGAATAACGCAAGTGTTGATAAGAATGCGACCCGATGGTATGCCCCTCATCCCGTGTACGTGCCAAAACATCACGACGTATTAGGCACTCTTGGTAAGCTTGGCAGTTTTGTACGTTTTCATGGCTAGCACACTGCGTGGCTTGGATATGAGCGCAGTCTATTTTTTCAGCAATTACAAAAAAAGTTGCTGGAATCTGTTCGCGTTTCAGTACATCGAGTACATCAGTAGTTTGTAAAGCTGGGCCGTCGTCAAAGCTCAGGTGCAAGGGATAGCGCTCACCATCCACACAGGAAAAACGCTCCCGCCATGCCTCACAATCAACTTCAGTAGCATCGTTGGCCTGTGTGTCAAGCACTAGCAATAACATTAGCGGCATGAGCAAGTAGACTAAATAATGTTTGTTTAATGGCAGATAATAATATTTAAAATGAAAAAGCATCCTATTTGGACTCCTGATCCTTATTAATAGAGAGTGTTGCTTATGGCAAACATAATCTGTTTATTCTGTTGTTTTTAGACACTTTGCTATAAATGGCTACATATTTTCCGTATATATTCATCCAAAGTTTATCGGAATGTGGCACAGTAATGTGGGTAAGTTGGACAAAAACTTGTATTTTCTATAGCTGAACACTACCGTTAATTAACCACCATTAAACTGCTCAAAACAAAGACCGGGGTCTTGCATGTTATCACCACGCATCCATCTGTTAGTCGCCTGTTCTCTGCTGCTCACCGCTTGTGGAACTAACCCTAATCTTTCTGAAAGAAGAGGGCAAACGGTTGTTGTCGACCAACCAGCCGCGCTACGCCAAGCCGATGCTGAAAAGCGAGTTTACGTTGCGCAGTTACAGCAACCTGCTAGCGCACAGCAAGCGAAGCAACAAATACGCCAGCAACAAGAACAACAACAAGCACAAGCCAAAGCAGCGGCTGCACAAGCTCGCCAACAAGCACAGCAGCGCCAACAACAAGCTGAAGCAGCGGCAGCAAAACAGCGGCGTCAGCAACAAGCCGAAGCCGAAGCTGCAAAACAGCGTGCGCGCCAAGAAGCAGAGAAAAAACTAGCGCGCAAACGCTGGGAAGCTAAAAAGCGCCAATTGGAACAGGCACAAGCCAAAAAACGTGCTGAAGCACAAGCCCGCCAACAGCTTGCTGCTCGCCGTGCACAATCTTCCAAGATTGCGACACCACCAGAACTCAAGCATTACGAACAGCAGCGCCAGCGTCAACAACAGCAACGCCAGCAACTGGCGCAGCGTCGAGCTGTTAGTATTGCCTCAACACCGACGCCGTTGCGCCGCTCCGCCAGTCGCATGTTTACCGGGCGGGGTAAATTGAACCGCTTGCCTGACACCATTGCCTCATCGTTGAAACTACGTGGCTTAGCGTCTAGCAATATGAGCGTTTATGTGCGTCCTGCGAGTGCACGTAGTCCTGCTTTAGTCACAGCAAAAGCGGATGTGCCCCGCAATCCAGCATCGACTATGAAACTCGTCACAACCTACGCCGCTTTGGGTACGCTGGGAGAAAATTATCGTTGGCCAACAGAATTGTACATGAATGGCAATGTACGTGGTGGGACTTTATATGGCGATGTGATTCTCAAAGGTTATGGTGATCCAGCTTTTCATGAAGATGACTTTTTGAGTATGTTGCAAGCCTTACGTAATCGCGGTATTCGCAAAATTACAGGCAATTTCGTAGCCGATACCACCTTCTTCAATATTCCTGACCAAGATCCCGGTGCTTTCGATGGCCGACCTAAGGCGGCTTATAATGCGCAGCCAGAAGCCTTGTTATACCAAGAGCGTGGCAGTTGTTATGAGTTTACCAATCTTAAAGGCCAAATTGAAAAAATTTGCCCCGTTATGCCGCGTAATGCGAAAGCGCGTAATGATTTGAATACCAATATCTTTGGCGGTTTTTGGAAGCTATGGGTGGGTAAATTACGTGGCCAAATGGACGGCCATTTCGTGCGAGCGAAAACGCCACGCACCGCACAGCTTGTGCATACACATCGTTCTGAACCATTGCGCGAAGTGATTGTGGACATTAATAAAAGCAGTAATAACGTCATGGCACGTCAGCTTATGCTATCTGTTGGCGCTAAGCAGCGTGGTGTACCCGGTACTCCGCAAAAAGGGGCGGCAGCGATTGGGCAGTGGTTGGAGTCACGCGGTCTACAATTCCCTGAATTGCGCTTAGAAAATGGTTCAGGCTTAAGTCGTATTGAACGTATTTCTGCACGCCACTTAGGCGAAATGTTAGTAGATGCTTACAATAGCCCGCATCGTAAAGCTTTGATGAATTCCTTGGCAGTGATGGGTGTCGATGGTACTTTGCGTAATCGCTTGAAAAAGAGCTCTGTCAAAGGCCGTGGCCAATTTAAAACGGGTACTTTGCGTAATGTGCGTAGTTTAGCGGGGTACGTAACGGCCGCTGATGGGCAAGTCTATGTTGTTTCGATTTTACACAATGATTCTCGTGCCCGCAGCCGTGCCCGTAATATCCATGATGATTTGGTGGAGTGGGTTTATTGGGGCCCACGGAAGCATTTTGCTGGCCTGTAATCTATAAAGCAGTTTAGGCCAAAGTCACTTTGCTTGATTTTGGCCTATTGAATCTAGCATGATGCGCTCCATGAGGTAGCATAAACAATCTTGGCGAATAATCTGCTCGTCCAAAGTTAACATCGCTGGCATCATCGCCTGTTTCAAGGCAATTTTATTACCCACCTTGATGAAATACCGCTCGCTGACATCCTGCTGCTGTTCATCGCGTGCTAATAAGTAGGCTTCAGGGTGAGCGGTTTCTGCGAGCACTGTGCCCACCGGCAATTCTGAAAAGTTGTAGCGATCTAAAGCGAGGGGCAATTGAATATCGGCCGTGGGGCTATTAAAACCAAAGCTAAATGTTTCTGGCAAAGTGACTTGTGCCCGCGTGCGATACAGGCTGACATCTTGGGGTAAGGGTTCATACGAAGACAGAGACTGTAGGTTCAAAGCTGCATCCAAAAATTGAACAACATGCTCAACATTATGCCCCTCCGCTAAACCAGGCTTACCACACTCGACTATAATAGCTGGGCAGTGTTCCCCCATTGCCATAGACTGCACGCCACGCGGGGTTTCAAAATAAACCACAATCGGTGCAAACAAGCGGGCTAATTGTAAATAGCGATTGTCCATAACATTGATGCAGCCATAATGAGGATTTTTGCCCGTATTATTATGCACATCAATGCTGGCAAAGAGCTGACGCTGCGCCATACTATCCACGACTTGCTGCATTAAACGTGCTTCCGGGGTATTAGTCCATTCCTCCCCACCTGGCCAAACCCGGTTGTAATCCGGTTGACTGGCTAAACGGCGTTGGCCGACGCGTGCTGCATCCATATTACCGAAGAAAATAGACAAATGACGCGGCAAAGAACGATCTTGGTATTTTTGCAAAAGCTGTTGTATGGCGTAAAAACCCGTGTCTTCATTGCCGTGTAATAACACCGACACAAACAAGCTATCCTCACGCCGTCCGGGCAAATGCACGAGGGTCGGCTCTGGCATAAGTTTAGGCAATTGCATCGCATTATCCAGCTCAAAAAAGCCCGCTGGTAATTGTTCTAGCTGCGTTAATTTCAACATGGTGAGAGTGTGATTACTTTATAAAGGCCAAGTGTGGACAGGTGTGTGCGTGCGTTGCAGCTGAACATAATCACTCAGCAATTGTTTAAAACTGGCCTGTTGTTTTAAGTGTTGTTGCTGCCAAACAGCGCCTGTTTGACCGCACTGTGCACGCGCAGCAATTATACCAAGGTAAGCCTCAATATCGCTGGGGTCAATGCCCAGTTGTCGCAATCCATCACTGGCTTTGGGAAGTAAGACTTCTAAAATCAGTTGTTTAGCGGGCTTTTTTTGTTGTTGCCATTGCAGCTCACACGCCAAACCATATTGCGCAGCGGCATAAAAATTACTTTGAGCGGACTCAAAAGCCATTAAGCTTTTAGGGCTTTGCTGTAATTCATGGCCAATGGCTTGTGTTAGGCCATAAAAAAAGGCGGCATTGGCTAGCATATCTGGCACACTGGGCCCCGCCGGTAAAATGCGGTGCTCCAAACGGATGTGCGGCGTATCATCTTCATCAAAGCCCAACAAAGGCCGATTCCAGCGCCAGTTCACGCCATTATGTAAGCGCAAATGCGCCATACGTTCGAGCGGCTTTTCAAAGAGCATGGGCAGTAATACAGGAAAAACATTTTGATTTTCGCTAAAGCATTCGAAAATACTCTGTTTGGCAAAGCCACTGCCAAAGCTGACGCGGGCAGGTTGAGTAGGGCCTGTATCCAGAGACTGTTCAAACAGCGGAATGCGCGTCTCCTGCCATAACGACTTAGCAAATAAAAAAGGTGAATTTCCAGCAACCGCCATCACCGGACTAGAAGCCAAAAGCGCAGCATTATAAAAATAATGCGCTTGTTGCGCATCCACTTGCAGATGCACCTGAAAAGAAGTGGCAGCCGCTTCCAGCATCAGGCTATCATGGTGGGTTTGTAAGCGATCTGTTCCGGAAATATCAATGCTGACTGGCTGGTGCTGGCGAGCTTTTAGAAATTCAGCGTTTAAAGCGCGATAACGGTTTTCCTGAGTCATCGCATTCAAGCTGAAATCTGTTTGCTGAGCATTAGGTAAAATACCAGTGAGTAACAACTCAATGCCTAAGTCTTGGGCTGTTTGCTGGGCTTGTTGCAGTAGATCACAGAAACGCAATTGCAATTCGCTAAACACTTTGCCTTGTAAGCGCAGTGGGTCGGTATTTAATTCCACATTAAATTGCGCCAATTCTGTGGTCGCTAGCGGGTGATTGAGGGTACTTAAAAAAGCTTCATTGCGCCAAGCAGGGCGAAACGCCTTATCCGTAAGCCAAGCTTCCAACTCAAAACCACCCACACCACTGCGACTCGATAGCGCTTGATTGGCGAATAACTGCTGTAAGTGCTGTGTTTCGGCCTTTAAACGCGCGGCAAATTCATCCCAGTCGTGCTGCTGAAAATGATGGGTATCTATTTCTTGGCCCATGAAGCTTACTCTCCTGTGCCATCGAACAAACTTAAATGAGCTTGCTCCGCTTGGACATTAGCGGGCATATTGAGGCCGAAATATTGCCAAGCATGGCGAGTGGCTACGCGGCCACGCGGCGTGCGCATTAAAAAACCTTGCTGGATTAAATACGGCTCCAACACATCTTCAATCGTGCCCCGTTCTTCACTAATCGCTGCTGCTAGACTATCCACACCCACCGGGCCACCATCAAACTTTTCCAGCACCGCGAGCAATAAACGTCGATCCATGTGATCCAAGCCATGCTCATCCACATTGAGCATATTTAACGCTCTATCCGCCATGGTAGCGCTAATCACACCATCGCTTTTCACCTGTGCATAATCCCGTACACGACGTAATAAGCGGTTGGCAATGCGCGGTGTGCCACGTGAGCGCTTAGCAATTTCTTGAGCACCTTCTTCTTCGATGGTGACGTTTAGAATCTGTGCAGAGCGGGTCACGATATAGGCCAGATCGGCTACATTATAAAACTCCAAACGTTGCACAATACCAAAACGATCCCGCAGCGGTGAGGTGAGCAAGCCAGCGCGAGTGGTGGCACCGACGAGCGTGAAAGGAGGTAAATCCAGCTTAATCGAGCGTGCCGCTGGGCCTTCGCCAATCATAATGTCTAGCTGGAAATCCTCCATGGCTGGATAGAGAATTTCTTCCACCACGGGACTGAGGCGGTGAATTTCATCAATAAACAGCACATCATGCGGCTCTAAATTAGTCAGTAAGGCCGCCAAGTCACCCGCTTTTTCTAATACGGGGCCGGAGGTTTGGCGTAGGTTGGCATTCATTTCCTGAGAAATAATGTGCGAGAGTGTGGTTTTGCCCAAGCCCGGCGGCCCAAAGATCAAAGTATGGTCTAAAGCATCACCCCGCGCTCGCGCTGCGCCAATAAAAATTTCCATTTGTTCCCGCACCACCGGCTGACCCTTATAGTCTTTTAAACGGCGGGGACGGATTTGCTCATCAGCCTGATGGTCGGCCGTGGAGCTTTGTGAAGAGATCATTCGTTCTGCGTCTTGCATGAGCCTATTCCGGCGGTCAGTCGTAGGTATAAACATAACAAAAAGGCGGATGAAAACCCATCCGCCTTTGGCTTGCTAAGGAATAGCTGACTGCTTTAGGGTGCTTCTGTAGCAATCACTGCTGGATTGAGAATCGGGATACTCGCGCCCTGTTGAGCTTGGAAAGCAGCCATTTCCGCTTGCATCTCCACGGTAGCCGCTACAGAGCTGGATGGGTCTAATAACGAACCATGCGAGCCTTCTATAAAGCGCACAATACCTGAGCCAGCCGTTGTTTTCGTAGTACCGGGCAAGCCCATTACAGCCGCTAGGGGTTCTGTACCCGATAACGGTGCGCCTGCGACCTGATTAGGGATGACGCTATCACTACCGACACCATTGCTACCGACCACCTCAATCATGTGAATAGGGTGCTTCGCAGCAGCGGCAGCCCCTAAGACAACGGGATCAGCCGCATCTAAGACAGTTTGCGCCACATTCATAAAGGCATCGTAAGCATCGGTGCCTTTAGTAATACCGCTTTCTGCTAAGCCAGCTTGGATAAGCGGGCCGTAGGTCTCTGAGCCATCTAATAAGCGTGCAATGCCGCCGCCAGGTACAGCGAGGGTAGCTGGCGTCTCGGTCGTTTCCTGACTTAAATAACCCGTGCCTACCATGGCGCCAAGGGAAATGCTCACGAAGCCTACGCGGCTAGTGTCTAAGGGAGCAGCGCTCACATTCGGGAGGCTAGCGCGTAAGGTGAATAAATCCGCAATACCTTGGCGAATATTGTCGCGGCCTGTGGGTAAGCTGCTGAGGTTAATAAAGTGGGCACCGGAGGCATCAATCACATCATCGGCACCTCCCGCCAAGGTTTCATTGTTTTGCAAGTCAAGATCGAAGGTGCGTTCAAAGTCAGAGTAAAAAGGATTATCTGTATCCGTCACACCATGTAAAGGCAAATCAATGGCCACAGCAGCGAAGCCTGCCTCTGCCAGACTATCGGCGACCGCAAGTAAATCCGTGCGATTACGGGTAATGCCGTGTTGGAAGATAGCGACCGGCCAACCGGCTTCAGGCACGATACCCGTATTGGGAACCGTCATCAGTAAAGGAACCACCATGTCTTCATTACTAGCAACAGGCGTTGGATTATAACGTGTTAGCAGTGAGCCATTCGCGCCATGCCAAAAACCTTCGAGTGGTGCGCTTGGATCCAAGTAGTAGGGGAGTGTTAACACACCCGCGTACACATCTGCGCTACCCCGCAGTTGTGCATCAATGTCCTGTGTATTTAGCGTTGTAGGAGCGGCTTGTATAAAACCCGGTTCAGCTAAGCTTTGCGCGGCTTGTAGCATGGGTGTGACCGATTGCGTGGTGAAAGTCCAGCTTAGGATAATACGATTTTTGGTAATGCCTTGTGTCAGTGCAGCGTCTTCTTGCGTATTAGTAAGCTGACGCAGTGGTTCTAAAGCAGCCAATTCGCCGCTTAAAGGCTGAGTAGATTTGGCTAATAAATAAGCGCTTGGTGTGGCAGCAGGGTTGCCTTGCGTATCTGTAATGCTGTTAGTGAGTACCACCATATAACTGCTGCTTTCGGCGAGCGGTTTTAAGGGTAAGAGCACCAAAGTATCAGCGCCTTCGTTCACCGTAGCCAGTATATCGGCGCTGCCCAGCTCGCGCTCTACGCTTATCACAGCGCCACTGGCGGGGTCTTTATTCACCTCAAACACATGCACTGTACTGCCGATAACAACGCTCTCCGCCTCAATCGTGCTATTAAAAGCGG
>Ga0102930_1000515_pt1 | contig 12918 bp, 14 predicted proteins | sample SalPon1_B_H2O_MG_FD_84514 | JGI IMG/M metagenome (GOLD analysis project Ga0102930, IMG submission 84514) | Salt pond water microbial communities from South San Francisco under conditions of wetland restoration - Salt Pond MetaG R1_B_H2O_MG | ecosystem: Environmental > Aquatic > Non-marine Saline... | reverse complement strand
TAACGCTGGAACGCCGCGTCATCCTCGGGCAGATTGAATGAGGCGGGAATATAGCTTGCTCGATCGCTTGGGTAGGTTTTTTGCGTTAGGTTTTGCCACCGTTTCTCAGCGGCATACAGTGTTTGGGGGAGCGCACTTTTAACGGTGATCTGATTATTGCCAGGAATGTGATTAACACTCTGACTGGGCGTTAACGCTGCAAACACTCGGGCCGGCGGCATTTCGGTAAACCAAGCGCTATCCCAATGCGTGGCATCCCCTTCCAGCCAACCCAATCGATCTAATGCATTCACAAAAAAACGCGTTTGCGTTGAGTCCTTCGCCCCACCCAACCAGTAGCGTTTTGTTATAGATGACGCGTTAGCCACACGATCTCCTTTTGAGTCAGTATGATAATGACTATAGGGATCAAGGAGGCAATATTCATGGGGGCACCCCTACACAGCGGCGATGCGCTGCTAGATCAGCAAGCCCGCTACGGTCATTGGTTACTGCGTACACCCCTTGCGCTGGTGATGTTGTATCACGGCATTGAAAAATGGCTGGTTAGCGGTATTAGCGTTTTTGCCGAGAGCATGGGCTTTAGTTTAACCCTCGCCGGAATGGCGGCTGGCATTGAGCTAGCCGCTGGTGTGGCGCTGTTACTGGGCGCGCTTCTCGGTGGCTGGATCACTCGAGCGGGCGCGGCGCTCGCCTGCGTTATCCTCATCGGTGCGATTTTTACCGTGCATTGGGGCCAATGGCATTTCCTGCCATCAGCCACCCATCCACTTGGTGGACTAGAGTTTCAGGTCACCCTATTGTGCCTTGCGATTTATTTATTAGTTCGCGGCAACGAGGTTTAGGGACCGCGCTATGTCAGAACAAGAACAAGCTCGCCAACGGCTACTAGCCAAACTCTCACGAAGTCTGGTCTATACCACGCCTTTGCTTGTGGCAGTCACCGGCGCAGCGGCAGTTCATGGCATCATTTCGGATATGACAACGGAACGTGGCCCCGCCGCCACACAAGCCGCGCCTGAGCACACGAGCAACACCGAAACCAATTCTGAAGCGGTGCCTGAGGCAAACCCTGAGGCAATGCCAGAGGCGACCCCGGAAGCAAGCCCCGAGGCGATGCCTGAAGCAATACCTGAGGCCACAGGCGAAGCGGATGCTAATTCAGAGTAATCAGAACGAAGCGTCGTTAATGCCCATTGCGATAACGGCGCGATAAAGCCTCTTGCACCGATGGATGAACAAAACGACTCACGTCACCACCGAGTGAGGCCACTTCGCGCACCAGACTTGAGGAGATGTAGGCATACTGCTCGGCCGGAGTTAAAAATACTGTCTCGACCCGCGGAACGAGCTGCCGATTCATGCTCGCTAGCTGGAACTCATACTCAAAATCAGATACCGCGCGTAGACCGCGTAAAATGACCCTGGCGCCCTGTGACTCAACAAAGTCGACTAGCAAGCTCTTAAAGGCGGTCACCTCTACATTGGCGTAGGGTTTTAAGACATGGCGCGCCATCTCAACCCGATCATCCAGGGCGAAAGCAGGCGCTTTGCTCGGACTTGGATAGCCAGCCACAGCGACAATCAGCCGATCAAATAACTTTGACGCGCGCTCCACTAAATCACTATGTCCGTTTGTTAGCGGATCAAACGTGCCCGGGTAGACAGCAGTTATAGCCATGACTCCTCCCTCGTTGCAGTGCAACATGCTAGCTGTCTCGCTCAATCAGAGCAAACCAGACCGCCCCCGCTCGCTTTTCACGCCATATTCTCCAGCCAGCTGGCAATGTAATGCTCGCTTCATGGCTGCCCGCTTCAAGATAAATTAACCCCATTTCATGCACCCACCCGCCGGCTATGACCGTAGTCAGTGTTGCTGAGAGCAGGCCTGCGTTAAAGGGTGGGTCCAAAAAAATCAAATCAAACGCCTGCGGCTCACCTCGAAGATAGCGCTTTGCCTCTTGGGTGTTCACCTGAGCGCGCTCAGCCCCATCAAGCAGGCGTAATCGTTCAGTCAGTGCCCATGCGACTGGCTTTGAGCGCTCGACAAATACCGCTTGCGCCGCCCCGCGCGACAACGCCTCCAATCCAAGGGCGCCGGTGCCCGCAAACAAATCCAATACTTTGGCGCCGGAAAGCCTCCCTTGAAGCCAATTGAACAGCGTCTCTCGATTACGATCAGCGGTCGGCCGAAGCCCGGGGGCTTGACCAACACTGAGACGTCGCCCACCCCATTCGCCACCGATAATGCGCAACTGCCCGGGCATTCGATGATTTATTCCACGGCGTTTATTATGGCCTCTGGGCCCACCAAAACCGTTGTCATACGGTTGAGCTCAAGGTGATCACGCAGCGCGTTTTGTACACTGCTGTCATCGAGCGCTTCAATTCGGTCAACGAATTGTTGCAAGTAGTCATGCGGCAAGTCATAAAAACCAATGCTCGAGACATAGCCAAGCAAGTCGCGGTTACTGTCGAGCTGTAACGGGAAACTTCCCGTGATATTACGTCTTGAGGCCTCCAATCGCTCGCTGCTTGGGCCCTGTGTTTGTAGCTCGCCAAGGCTGGTCCTTAATACCTCTAATGCTTCACCAAGCGCATCATTCCGTACCTGAGTGCCCATCTGAAAACGTCCACGCCTAGCGCCCGTGGTGACTTGCGAGGAGCTACTGTAGGAGAGTCCACGCTCCTCGCGCATGCGCTCGGCCAATAACGAGCTCAGCCCACCGCCACCCAACATATGATTACCCATGTAGAGCGCATAATAGGCGGGATCGCCACGACGTACCGACGGCTGACCGATTAGGACATGCGTTTGTTCTGCCTGAAATGGCACGCGAATGGTTTGTGCCGAGGTGGGTTGTTTAACCTCAGGCAATGGCGCGAGCGCCTCGCCCACGGGCAAACCGCCACTTAATTGCTCGGCGATCGTCTTGGCAGCGGATGTTTCTAAATCGCCCACAATCGCGATTGTTGCATTGCTCGCAGTGTAGTGACGGCGGTGAAATGTGACGACAGCTTCACGCGTTAATTGCGGCACGGATTCAAGGCTGCCGCCGGGTGGCGTTGCATAGGGATGATCAGCATAAATTCCCTCAGCAAAGGCCTGCTCGGCTAGCGCCGAGGGCGAGGATTGCGCTTGCTCAAGCCCAAGCCGCATTTGCTGGCGCACACGGGCTACGGCATCAGCAGGAAAGTTGGCATTGGCGAGTGCATTGGCCAAATTATCAATGACCGGGTCAAGCCGCTCAGGCTCGCTCAATGCACGCAGACTCACTTCGGCTGTGTCACGGCCACTGTTCGTGGACACGCGGGCACCATAGCGCTCAAAGTGACGCGCAATTTCGCCAGCATCGCGCGCGCTCGTGCCGTCCAATACTAACTGATTGGTGAGCCGAGCCAGTCCTGCCTGACTGCCATCACGGGCACTGCCCGCAGCAAATGCAATGCGCACATCGACAATGGGTAATTCATGCCGCGCCACAAATAAAACCTTGCTGCCATTGGCTGTTTCCCACTGTTCGATTTCCGCTTCCATTGCACCCCCTGCGCCGCTATTGATGATTAACATTGCTGTGATCAGCCAACGCTTCATGACCCATCCTCCTGATCCTCTGGCAACATCACGCCAACGCTGAGCTGCTCAGGGCGTAGGTAGCGTTTGGCAGCAGCCTGCAGGTCTTCAGCGCTTAGCGCACGAATATTCTGCGCGAACGCATCAAGCGTTTCCCAGCCAGCGCCGGTTGTCTCAAGCATGCCGAGCTGCATGGCCTGATAAAAAACCGAATCCAATTCAAAAAGATGGTCAGCTAGCAACTGGCTACGCGCTCGCTCAAGCGCTTCATCGCTAATGCGTTCTGTTTGCAAGCGCTTAATTTGCGCGCGTAGTTCGGCCTCAACCGCCTCGACATCACCATCGCTTGGCACACCAAACAACGAGAACTCGCTATCCAGCCGGGTCATTGGGTTATAGCCTGCCCCGGCCGCCGCCGCGACTTCGCTGCCGCGCACCATTTCCTCAGCCAAGCGTGCGCCCTCACCGCCATCCAAGACGCTGGCAAGCATTAATAGCGCATAGGGATCAAGTGCTGCCTCTGTTGTAGCAAATGAAGGCACGCTATAACCCATTCGTAGTTGAGCAACCCGCGTTTGCTCATCGCGATAGATCAGTCGACGTTCTCCCGGCGGATCTAGATTTTCCGGGTCGTGCACCGCTGGGGTGGGGCGGCTTGGCAAATCACCAAACCACGTTTTGGCTAGGTCGTACACGGTTTCTGGATCAACATCACCGGCAACGACTAAGGTTGCATTCGATGGGGTGTACCACTGCTGATACCAGCTTTGGAGATCGCTCACCGCAAACCCACGAATATCATCGGCCCAACCAATAATGGGGTGGGCGTAGCCGGTTCCTGGATGGGCAATGGCCGCATAACGCTCAGCGAAGCGGCCTTCAGCCCGGTCATCAGTTCGTAACCGACGCTCCTCTAAAACAACCTGCCGCTCAGTACTGAGCGCCTCATCATTGATTTGCAGATTGGCCATGCGATCGGCCTCCAGCTCGAGCGCAATGGGCAGTCGATCCGCTGCAAGAATTTCAAAGTACGCACTAAAGTCTCGACCAGTAAACGCATTCTCACGACCGCCTTCCCCAGAAATAATTTCCGAAAAACGGCCCTCTGGAACCTGTTCAGTTCCTTTAAACATCATATGCTCAAACAAATGCGACAGACCGGTCTCGCCGCGACCTTCATAGCTTGAGCCCACTCGGTACCAAACCTGCGTAACAACCACGGGGGCGCGATGATCGGGGCGCACCAGTATTTGCATTCCATTATCAAGCGTAAATTCACTCACTCCGCTTTGCGATTGCGCAAAGCTAGGCGCGGCAATCAATGCAGGAATAAGGACGAATAATGCATTTCGGGCAGTCATGAATAAGCCTCGTCGTTAGGGCGAACACCCGATCGGGCGGTGTTAAGATAATGCTACTTTGTTCTGCGTTGAGTCACGAGAGTTCCATGCTGCCGTTTCGTCGTAAGCGCCCGATGCCTGAATCTAACGCCTCCACTGCTGCCGAGAGATCGGAGCAAACCAGTGGTGGCGGCCTACTACAACGCCTTCGCTCAGGATTAAAACGCACCGGAAGTGGCTTTGGCCAACTATTTCTCGGCCGTAAACAAATAGATGCCGAGCTGCTCGAAGACCTCGAGACATTGCTACTCATGGCCGATGTGGGCGTGGAGGCTACCACGCAAATCATCGATGACTTAACCGCACGCTTAAAACGCAATGAGCTGGCAGACACGGAGGCACTTCGCAACGCCTTGCGCGAGGACATGCTGGCAATTCTCCAACCAATCGCTCAACCCCTAGTGATTCCGCAACAGGATAACCCGTTTGTTATTTTAACCGTCGGTATTAATGGCGCGGGGAAAACCACAACCATCGGCAAGCTCGCCGCTCAGTTCAAACAGGAAGGGCATCGGGTCATCCTTGCCGCTGGCGATACCTTTCGAGCGGCTGCTGTCGAACAACTGCAAACCTGGGGCGAGCGCACACAAACGCCAGTGATTAGTCAGCCGACCGGCTCTGATAGTGCCTCAGTTGCTTATGACTCGCATCAGGCCGCGATTGCGCGAGGCAGCGATGTGTTGATTGCTGATACCGCCGGGCGTCTCCACACCCAAGGCAATCTGATGGAGGAGCTGCGAAAAATTCACCGCGTACTCGGCAAACAAGACGCCAGCGCTCCACAGGAGATCTTACTGGTGCTGGATGCAGGGACCGGGCAAAACGCCATTGCTCAGGCGGAAGAATTTCAGCAAGCCGTAAACGTCACCGGTATTGCACTGACTAAGCTCGATGGGACCGCCAAGGGCGGCGTGATTTTTGCCATAGCACAACGTTTTGGTATTCCCGTGCGGTTTATTGGTATGGGCGAGGGCGTCGATGATTTGCGTGCCTTTGATCCAGAGACGTTTGTCGATGCGCTACTCGATCAGGCACAGGCGGGGCAAGATCAGGAATGATTCGGTTTGATAGTGTGAGCAAGCGTTATCCAGGCGGTAATGAAGCGCTGCGCGGGCTTAATCTGCATATCAATCACGGCGAAATGGTGTTTATTACAGGCGCTAGCGGCGCGGGGAAGAGCACTTTTTTGCGTATGATTCCGCTTCTCGAGCGTCCGAGCCAAGGCAATGTGATGGTTGATGGCGTAAACCTTGCAGGTTTACGCCGGGGGCGTATTCCTTTCTTACGCCGTCGTATCGGCATGATTTTCCAAGATCACCGCCTGCTGAATGATCGCAGTGTGTTTGATAACGTCGCGCTGCCGCTTGTTTTAGCCGGCCGTCCGTATGCTGATGTTGGTCGCCGCGTGCGTGCCGCGCTGGATAAAGTGGGTCTTTTAAACAAAGAAAAAGCCTCGCCCGTTACCCTTTCGGGTGGCGAACAACAACGGGTAGGGATTGCTCGCGCGGTGGTCACTCGGCCACCGGTTATTCTAGCCGACGAGCCCACCGGTAACCTTGACCCCGCTTTATCAGAGGAGATCATGCAGCTCTTTGAGCAATTCAACCAAGTGGGCGTCACCACGGTCATTGCAAGCCATGATTTATCGCTCATTGAGCGATTAGGCCACCGTCAAATTCACCTATCAGAGGGGCGAGTCGCGTGAAATTGCCAATCGCCCTGCAAGGATGGGTAAGCCAGCATACCCGCGCAGCGATCGCGACTTTGGGTGCGCTGCGGTTACGGCTCGTAAGTAGCATGATGACCACAGCCGTCATTGGCATTGCACTAGCGCTTCCGGCTGGATTTCTACTGCTTGTGGATAACTTAGAAGCCGCGACTACCCAGCATGACGGGAGCCCACAAGCCTCTTTATTTCTTACCAATGACCTAACCGATGAGCGTCAGCAAGCCATTGCTGCGCAAATCGAAAATCTCTCCACTATCGAGCGCGTTGAACTCATCACTCCAGAAGCCGCTTTAGCAGAGTTCCAGCGCGTCTCTGGTATGCAAGAAACGCTCTCGCTCCTTGCCCAAAACCCGCTGCCGCCGGTTGTGGTTGCACGCTTATCGGACGGTCTAAACGGCAGCGCCGTTGATGAGCTCATGGGCACCTTTAAGACCCTTGATGGCGTGGCTGAGGTCCGCCTCGATAGGCTTTGGCTCGAGCGGTTAGAAGCGGTAATGCAACTTGCCAATCGTGGCAGCGCACTGATCGCCTTATTATTGGGGCTAACGGTCGTGTTGGTGGTTGGTAATACCATTCGCTTGGATATTGAAAATCGACGCGCAGAAATTGAGATCAGCAAACTTATTGGCGGAACCGATGCGTTTGTGCGCCGACCCTTTTTATATACCGGCATGTGGTATGGACTGATTGGTGGCAGCCTTGCCACGCTATTGCTTGGCCTGAGTGTGTTTATTCTATCGGGGCCAACCGGCCGCCTCGCCGCGCTTTATGGCAGTCAATTCCAGCCGCTTGGGCTTGGCCTATCGGGAACCCTCACAATGCTCGCGAGCGGCATTGCCTTGGGGTTACTCGGAGCGGGGATTGCTGTCAGCCGGCATTTAGCAGAAATCGAGCCTCGTTGAGGAACTTATCAGACACTTTGCACTCTGATAAAACGTGGTAAAATCAGCAACATGAGGATTTTAGAGGGGCCAATGAACGCCACCACAGCTTTAGCAATTACCGATTACAGTCAACTGCCGCTGAAAGCGGGCAGCGAGGAGCATTATATCCAAGCCGTTAACGCCATTCCGCCCTTAAGCGCGGAGCAAGAGCAGAGCTTGGCGATACGTTATCGGGATGAGCAAGATTTGGAGGCGGCTCGCTGGTTGGTTCTCTCCAACCTTAGATTTGTCGTGCATGTCGCCCGTGGTTATTCAGGCTACGGCCTACCGCTAGCTGACCTTATCCAAGAAGGCAATGTGGGATTAATGAAGGCGGTTAAACGCTTTGATCCCGAGGTTGGCGTGCGCTTGGTCTCGTTTGCGGTGCATTGGATTCGCGCTGAAATTCACGAGTTTATTTTGCGCAATTGGCGCATTGTCAAAGTGGCTACGACAAAAGCGCAGCGAAAACTTTTTTTCAATCTTCGCAGTTCGAAAAAACGGCTCGGCTGGCTAAACCACAAAGAAGTCCAAGCCGTTGCTGATGATTTGGGTGTTAAACCGGAAACCGTGCTTGAGATGGAATCACGGTTATCCGGGCAAGATGTGGGTTTTGATCCTGCGCCTGAGTCAGACAGTGATGAGGAGACCATTGCCTACGCGCCTAGCGCTTATCTGCAAGCGGATCATGCAGATCCTGCCAGCGAGTTAGAAAGTGAAGACTGGGAAGACTGGCGGGATCAATCATTGCATCAAGCGCTCGAGGGACTTGACGCGCGTAGTCGGGATATCTTGACGCGACGTTGGTTAAAAGAGCCCAAGGCGACACTGCATACATTAGCCAACGAATATGGCGTGTCCGCCGAGCGAATTCGCCAGCTTGAGAAAAGCGCGTTTAAGCATCTTCGCGAAGGCCTGCAAACCGACGTACTTCAAGCCTAAGGCTATTCGCTTAGGCCATTACAAAAGGCCGCGCTCAGCAAAGCTGACCGGCCGTCCCTCGCCAACAATAAAATGGTCAACCACTCGAATATCAATAATGCCAAGCGCCTCGATAAGACGCTGAGTCATTAACTCATCAGCGCGGCTCGGTTCAGTCACTCCAGAGGGGTGGTTATGCGCAAAAATAACCGCGGCCGCGTTATAATCGAGCGCGCGGCGCACCACCTCTCGAGGGTAAACACTCGTCGAATCAATCGTGCCTCGAAACAGCTCCTCAAAACCAACCATCTGATGGCGATTATCAAGAAACAAACATGCAAACACCTCATGCGGGAGATGCCGCAAACGCGAGGTGAGATAACGCCTTGTATCTTCAGGCCCTGCCAATGACTCGCCTGGCTCTAGACACGCCTGTAAATGCCGTCGCGCCATTTCCAAGACCGCTTGAAGCTGAGCGTACTTTGCTGGGCCTAGCCCATGATGACCGGCGAACTCTTGCGTTGATGCTTCTAATAATGGGCGCAGTCCACCAAATCCAGCCAACAAATCGCGAGCTAAGTCGACTGCCGTGCGTCCGCTGACGCCGGTACGTAGAAAAATCGCCAATAATTCTGCATCAGAAAGCTTAGCCGCTCCCTTAGCTAGAAGCTTTTCTCGGGGCCGTTCGGCGGCCGGCCAATCACTAATTCCCATGTCACGCCTCACTACGAAGTTTTCATGCCTTGCACAACAGTGTAAGTTCGCGACTTTAGGTAACCTGCGACAGCGTTTTCGTTATGACACTTTCCGGTGAGCGAATTATTCTGGGGGTGACCGGCGGTATCGCCGCATATAAAGCACCTGATCTTGTGCGCCGCCTGCGCGAGCGCGGTGCTGACGTGCGCGTTGTGCTCTCTCACGGCGCCCAGGCCTTTATTACGCCGCTCACTTTCCAAGCCGTCTCGCATCAATCCGTGCATACCGATCTACTCGATCCGCAAGCAGAGGCTGGCATGGGGCATATTGAACTTGCTCGCTGGGCAACCCGAATCCTCATTGCCCCGGCGAGCGCCGATGTCATGGCGCGATTGGCGGCCGGATTGGCTGATGACCTGCTCACGACACTGTGCTTGGCCACTCAGGCCCCGATCGTGATTTGTCCCGCTATGAACCATATTATGTGGCAAGCCCCAGCGACGCTGGCCAATACTGAGTCGCTGCGCCAACGCGGTGTCACGCTATTAGGCCCGGGCATAGGCGAGCTCGCAGAGGGCGAGTCGGGTCCTGGCCGATTGTTAGAACCAAACGCCATTGTGCAAGCAATGGAGAGTCTAAGCGCAGCCGGCACCGATGCCTCGAACGCCGCCCGACTTAAAGGCCAGAACGTCCTCATCAGCGCTGGTCCAACGCACGAACCGATTGACCCCGTTCGCTTTATCGGCAATCGCAGCAGCGGGCGAATGGGCTTTGCGATAGCCGCAGCGGCGGTCGCTGCCGGTGCGCACGTAACACTGATTGCTGGTCCTACGCATTTAGCGACGCCAGCGGGCTGTACCCGTATTAATGTTGAAACTGCCGCTGAAATGCACACCGCTGTCATGGCTCATGCACCCCGCAGTGAGGTGTTTATTGCCGCCGCTGCAGTTGCCGACTACCGCATCGAGCAAGTCGCGGATCAAAAGATGAAAAAAGGCCAAACCGCACCCACCCTCTCGCTTGTGAACAACCCCGACATCGTCAGTGAAGTCGCGGCGATTCCCAATGGTCCATACACGCTTGGGTTTGCAGCGGAAACAGAAAATCTCATCGACTATGCAAAGCAAAAACGCGTTAATAAAGGGCTCGATATGATTGCGGCCAATAGCGTGGGTGAGGGTCAGGGTTTTGATGTGGAGGAAAATTCTCTTGAGGTTATATGGGCTAATGACAGCCGCAGACTCGGCCCGGCGCCGAAGTCGACCCTTGCAAGCAGACTCATTCAACTTCTCGGAGAGCAATTGAATGGAACAGGTTGAGCTGCAGATTCTTGATCCACGTCTTGGCAGCGAGTTTGCGTTACCTGATTACGCGACGGATGGCTCGGCCGGAATCGATTTACGCGCCTGCCTAGAGACCGCAGAAACACTAGCTCCAGGTGATACTCGCCTTATTCCCTCCGGTATTGCGGTGCATATTGCCGATAACGCCTATGCTGCTGTCATCCTGCCACGCTCTGGCTTGGGGCATAAACACGGCATCGTGCTTGGCAATCTAGTAGGTTTGATTGATTCTGATTACCAAGGCGAGATTTTTATCTCGTGCTGGAATCGCAGCGAGAGCGCTTTTCACATTGAACCGGGTGAGCGCATCGCCCAGCTCGTATTTTTACCGGTTGCGCGGCCTAAGTTTAAGCAAGTTGATGCGTTTGCCGATAGCGAACGTGGCAGCGGCGGCTTTGGACATACTGGACGCCAATAAGCCGCCAGGACACCTTTATGCAATCGATCGACCCCAAAATTCTGCGGACCTACGATATTCGCGGCATTGTTGATCAAGACTTAACGAAAGCTGGTGTCCAACAGCTAGGCCGGGCGATTGGCAGCACTGCGGCTGAGGCCGGTCAGTCAACGTTAGTCGTGGGCTATGACGGCCGGGCATCCAGTCCACGCCTTGCCGCTGCTTTGATCGAAGGCCTACAAGCCGCCGGCCGCGACGTTATCGATATCGGCCAAGTCCCCACGCCAGTCATGTACTTTGCGACGCACCATTTAGGCACACAGGCGGGCGTTGCGATTACCGGCAGCCATAATCCGGCAGCCTATAACGGGCTTAAAACCATTATTAACGGCCGGCCACTGTGGGGCGAGGGCATCAGCGCACTGGGCAGCCGCATTGCCAGCGCCAATTACACCAGCGGCGAAGGTCATGTTCAGCAACACAATGTGCTGGGGGCTTATCAAGCCCGCATTACCCAAGATGTCAGCCTAGCCCGGCCATTGCGGGTGGTGGTTGATTGCGGTAATGGCATTCCTGGTGCGGTGGCACCCGATGTTCTCCAAGCACTTGGGGCTCAGGTTATTCCGCTTTTTTGCGAGGTTGATGGGCGTTTTCCGAATCATCACCCCGATCCCACCGTGCCGGAAAATCTTAACGACTTAATCGCAGCAGTGACAATGCATAGCGCTGATCTTGGACTTGCATTTGATGGCGATGGCGATCGCTTAGGCGTGGTGGATGAAACAGGTCATATTATTTGGGCTGATCGCCAGATGATGCTTTATGCCCAGGCAATTTTGGCGCAACAGCCCGGCGCGGAAATTATTTTTGATGTGAAGTGCAGCGGCCGCCTAGCTGATGTGATTGAGCAAGCCGGCGGTACGCCAGTCATGTGGAAAACCGGACATTCGTTGATTAAAGAAAAGCTCCATGCAACCGGGGCACCACTTGCCGGCGAAATGAGTGGGCATTTATTCTTTAATGATCGCTGGTATGGCTTTGACGATGCGACTTACGCCGCGGCTCGCTTACTTGAAATACTCGCCGCGGATACACGCAAGGCGAGCGAAGTGTTTGCAGCGCTGCCGGAGCCAGTGGCCACCCCGGAAATACGCCTCGATCTCAATGAGGGTGAGCCAGCGCGCTTAATGAGCGCATTAATGCAACAAGCACATCAGTTTGATTCGGCGCAAATCACCACGCTTGATGGCTTACGCGTGGATTTTTCTAATGGCTGGGGACTCGTTCGTGCCTCGAATACACAGCCGTGTTTAGTCATGCGATTTGAAGGTACGAGTCAATCCGCTTTGGCGCGGATCAAAGCGCGTTTCGATCGTCTTATCCAGCAAGCGGCTCAGACGCAAGAGATATCAATTTGACCCGCATCAAGAAAAGCACCGGTTTCGCTATCTGAACCTCAATAGGCGTTCTATCCTCAGTGTCAGACTTTTCGACTGAGGAGCGTGAACCATGAAAGCCTCGTATTCATTCACGGCAGCACTGGCGCTAGGGTTAGCAAGCGCAGCTGCGCTGGCTGATGATGCAATGCTCGAGCGAGCCCAACTGCTATTTGATCCCATTCCGGACTCGGCTGAGGCGAAGCTTGCCGAGCGTAATCCCATGACGCCGGCTAAGATTGCGCTTGGCGAAATGCTATTTTTTGACCCGCGTTTATCAGCAAGCCAGACGATTAGCTGTAATACCTGCCATAACGTGGGTATGGGGGGTGATGACAACATCCCAAGCTCAGTCGGGCATGATTGGCAGCGAGGTCCGCGTAATTCACCAACCATTTTTAATGCGGTATTCAATGTGGCGCAGTTTTGGGATGGTCGGGCTGAGGATTTAACCGAGCAGGCTAAAGGCCCCATTCAGGCCGGTGTGGAAATGAACAAT
>Ga0102930_1000512_pt1 | contig 12954 bp, 5 predicted proteins | sample SalPon1_B_H2O_MG_FD_84514 | JGI IMG/M metagenome (GOLD analysis project Ga0102930, IMG submission 84514) | Salt pond water microbial communities from South San Francisco under conditions of wetland restoration - Salt Pond MetaG R1_B_H2O_MG | ecosystem: Environmental > Aquatic > Non-marine Saline... | reverse complement strand
GACCCAACGCCTTTACCATCAAAGGTAAAGCCATCATAAAGGGAAGGTGAGTTTAAGCTAGATCCTTGCAATAACCGGAAGATATTAGCTGCAGCTAGATTAGGATCGTGCTCAATAATGGTTAATGACGGGTCTGTACTGCGTCCGCTTAATGCAGTTTCAGTACCTGCAAAGCCTCCATAAACATCTACACCTTCTACGTAAGTTAACTGAGAACTCTCATTAGCGATAACGTAGGTGCCTCTTTTTACCCAGACCTCATCCCCTGAGGCAGCAGCAGCAAGGGCTTGCTGGATAGTGTTGTAGGCATTAGCCCAGGATAAACCATCAGAATCATTTCCATCAGCTGCCACATAATAAGTGGTCTGCGCTTGTGTTGCTACTGCAAAAAAGAAAGCAGTAGCTAAAATTAAAAGTTGTTTTGTTTTCATGTTAAAATATTTAAAGTTAAATTTAAGTTACTAATATATAAAATTTTTTAAAACACTACCAGCCAGGGTTTTGTTTCAGATTATTGTTTTTAACAAGCTCATTTTCAGGTAGTGGAAACAGGTACATATTGTCTGTAAAGGGCCGCTGCTCAAGGAGTAAATCTTGATCATAAAGAAACATATCTGTATTATCTTTAGTAATAGAAACACCTTTGATGTTTAGCAGCTTGTCCCGTTCTGCAGCGTCATCAAACAATCTCCAACGGCGGACATCAAAAAACCGATGTTCTTCAAAGGCCAGTTCAATACGCCTTTCATTTTGAATAAACTTTCTCATTTCGTCTTGAGACATTCCTGTAGGGACAAAGGCTCTTCTTATACCAGCCCTAAACCTTAGCATCCTAAGGTGGAAATAGACCTCTTGGTCTGGGCCAAAAGCTTCATTTCTGGCTTCAGCATAGTTGAGGTAAATCTCAGCTAATCTGATGAGTGCCCAGGTGCGAGTAATATTGACGGAACGTTCTTCCCATGCAGCATCTGGCATGATAAACTTTTGTAAATAATACCCCGTTTGGGAAGCGGTAGGATAGGCATCGCTTCCATCTGCTCCGCCCTTGTAAGTTTCCATAACCCCATCCCTATCATTCACGTTAAAGTCTGCACCGTTGGCCAGGAGTGTCATTCCAAATCTTGGGTCTCTATTCTGATAAGGATTTTGAGGGTCAAACCCAGAGGTAGGGTCTGTGATGGGTTTGCCATTACTCATAGGAAAAGCATCTGCCAAGTTTTGGGTAGGGTTCGTCAGGCCTTGTCCTCCAAAAGAGATAGGGGCATTGAGGCGCTCTACGGTAGTATTGTCATTATATTTTGTAGAAAAAATAATTTCATCATGATACTGGTCCAATAAAGAATTGGTAGAAAACAGAGTAGAGAGCGTTAAGCTAGACGTGAGGCGTTGGAGGTTATACTGAGCTACTATAGGTTCTTCTCCATCAGGATCGAGTATAGCTTTGGCAGCCTCTGCGGCCATTTCCCACCTAGAGACCTCATTGTTTGGATTAAATAACGGACTGGCCCAATACAGTAAGGCCCTGGATTTTAAGGCCAAGGCAGCGCCTACAGTAGCTCTCCCTTCGTCTTTGGCTTCGTTGAAACCGACCACTGGCGAGTCGCCAGGCTTGTAGTTGGTAGGGAGTGCCTCTGCGGCTATGTCGCATTGTTCAATAATATACTGGAAGGTCGCATCTGCAGAAGAACGCTCTATGGTGTTGGCCTCTTCTGGAGACAAAGGCTTATCATAAATAGGCACACCTCCAAAGCGCTTGACGAGTTCGAAATAAAAATACGCTCTAAGAAAGTGAGCTTCTCCCTTCATTCGTTCTCTTGTATTGAGAATACTTTCATCTGTACCTAAAGCATTGGACTGCCTAGGCAAGGGAACACTGTCAATTTTTTGTAAAAAAAGGTTAGCTTTACGAATCCCTGTATAATTCCTAGTCCACGCTTCGTCTATCAAATTAAAAGGCCCCCAGGCGCCGTTTTTAAATCCATTAACTGCATTTGATGGATCTGGACAAATAGCATCATCTGTAGCAGCTGCAAGCATACCCCCAGATAACCTATTATACCCGTCTGGTAAAAAGTTATACGCATTATTGAGGACTCCAAAAGCTAAATTATTATTGGACCAGACCTCCTCTTCAGTGAGAGTACCGTCCAACTCTGGGTCGAGCATATCATTGCAACTAAGCAGTGATGCAAGCAAGATTATAAACGTTATATTTTTAAACATTTTGAGCATATTTTTTTATGTTATAAATTCACTTTCACTCCAAGTAATACAGTTTTAAAAATAGGGTATTGTGTATATCCAGCATTTATAGCTTCAAAATCTCTACCCTCTCTAGCTGTGGAAGTGGATAGCAAATTATTGGCATTTAAGAAAATTCTTAAGCTAGAGAGAGAGGTATTTCTGAGGTAGTCTTGCGTTAAGGTGTAGCCCATTTCTGCACTAGCTAAACGGAAGAGGTTGCCTTTTTCTTGCCAGAAAGTAGAGACCTGCTGATTGTGGTCGCTAGTTAAACTTACTCTAGGGGTTGTGGATGAGGACATCCCAGTAGAAGAGGTCCATCTATTCTCATAGGAGTACACCGAAAACTGGTCTGGTCTTGCATGCACATCAAAGCCAGCAGAACCTTCTCCCAGTAGATACAGGTCAAAACCTTTATAATCTAAAGCAAAATTGATCCCATAGATGATTTCAGGTAAAAAATTCCCTATGGCTTTTTTGTCTGCATCGTTGATAATGCCATCTTCATTTAAGTCCATATACCTAATGTCTCCTGGCTTCAAGCTGCCATAAGCAGAGGTGACATTGTCTGCCTGAATCTCTTCCTGGCTATTATAAATACCGTCTGCCACCAGACCAAACCTAGAATCTATAGCGTTACCCCTGAGGTAGCGATAATCTTCTTGTTCAGGATAAGCCACTTCACTAAGGTCCACAACATTATTATCGATTTTCATAACATTACCACCTACAGAAAGGTTCAGGAGGCCTATATCTTGAGTATAATTCAATGCTACCTCCACCCCTCTGTTGGTAACATTACCAGCGTTGAACTGAGGCAGGCTGATGCCTATCAAATCTGTGACGAGATTGGCCTGAGGTATCAAGATGTCTTTTCGGTCTTCATCAAATACATCTACAGAAAGACGCAAGGCCTCTTTAAATAATGTAGCATCCAGGCCTATGTTCGCCTTGTGGGCCGTTTCCCAAGTAGCGTTAGGATTACTAAGTCTTCCCTCAGCAGTTCCTGGCACAAAACCATTAGGATTACCAAATCCATAGCCTGTAGATACGCTGTAGGGCTGCCTATACAAAAAGCGAGAACCACCGAGATAATTGCCCGTCAAGCCATAGCTAGATCTAATTTTAAGATGTTGAATAAAGTTACTAGACTTCAAGAAATTTTCTTCAGACACCACCCAAGCTAAGCTTGCTGCAGGAAAAAACCCAAAACGATTACCGCTGGCAAAATCATTAGAGCCCTGATAAGCGCCAGAGACTTGAAGTTGATATTTATTTTTGTACCCATAACTAACGCGACCAGACACTCCTAAAAGTTTAAAATCAGGATTATCTCCACTTATTTGGCTGGTATATTGTGATGATGTAAAGGAAGCATCTAGTTTATGATCATTGAATTCATTAGCATAATCTAGCCCCATAAAAATAGTTTCATCTTTATAAAAATCACTCATCTGCCCACCGGAGATAGAAGTACTATTGTCTTCTACACCATATTCATCATAAGTGCCGTCTTCATTAAGCTGGAATACTGAGAACCCTTTAAACCTTCCTTCATAATACGCATTGTAGTTTTCAAAATTATATACAGCATTCACACTCAAGCCTTTGAGCAAGCTACTCAAATCTTTAGATAACTTTGCTTTGACGGTGAGTTGTCTTGCTGTTTCTACTCTTCTACCAGAATTCAACACCCCTAGCAGGTTGTTTTGAAACTCAGACGTTCCTCCCAATGACCCATCCAAATTCGTAACGGGATAAGCATTAGCAGGAGTGTTCATAATAGAATTAAAGATAGAATTATTGGTTTGGGCTACATTTGAATTTCGCCCAAGCCAAGGAGATCTCCTTACATCGCTAATAGCGGCTACTTTGGTATTAAGAACAAAGCCTTTGCCTAAATTCACATCAATATTACTTCTAAAGTTATACCTTTCATTAGCTGTCTGGTTGGCTTCTCCTAAGTCTAGAGGAACTGTGAATAGTCCTCCTTGTTTCATGTATGAAACTGAAGTAAAATATTGTGCAATAGCATTACCACCTCCTGTAGAAAAGATTAAGTTTTGATAAAGATGTTCGTTCTGTTTTCTAAGGAACTGATCCGGCAGGTTATTATCTGGATAAATTTTTGGGTTGAAGGCACCATTATAATCATCTGGATTAAAGGTAGGACTGTTGCCGTCGCTCAATCTTGCCTCATTAAATAATGAGGTGTATTCAAAAGCGTTTAATTTATCCGACACCCACAAAGGAGATTGCACACCAGTTCTAACCTCCACATTCATAAACTGTTCAGAAGGTTTGCCTGTTTTGGTTGTAATAAGGATAACCCCATTTGCTCCTCTCATACCATAAAGCGCCAGCTCACTTGCATCCTTTAGCACTGTTATGCTTTCTATCTCATTAGGGTCAAGAAGGTTGATGTTGGCATCTACACCATCTACTAGTATTAACGGACGGGAGTTGCCAGTAGTAGCCACACCTCTTACATAGAAATTGTAATTCGAAAGTCCGAATTTCTCACTTCCATTTTTGATAGAAGACAATCCAGACAGCGTTCCGTTGAGTGCCTGCTCTATGGTATTGACTGCATTTTTTCTAACCTCTGTTTCATTTATAGTACTGATAGCAGCAGGCAGGGTTGAATTTTTATAAGTTCCAAAGGCTACGTTTACTGGTCTTTTTTGAATCAACTCTCTTTGCAAAGTGATTGTTATATCCTTAGCATCTGAAACAATAAACGTTTTTGACACAAATTCTGGATGAGAAAACATTAGGGTATCCAACTTAGATACATTTATTTTGAATTCTCCTGTGGCAGTAGTATAAGTTGAAGAAGTTTGATTATTTATTGTAATGTTTACACTGCTTAATGAGTTATCATCACTATCAGTCACAATCCCCTTGACTTCAAAATCATTTGAAGCATTTTGAGGTAGAGCCTTGGCAAAATAAAGCATGAGAACAAAAACCAATAGGCACCTTAGTGATTCTGAATTTATTTTTACGTCATTCATTGTGTTATAATTTTCTTTTTTCTTTGAGCTTCGTCTAAATAATCTTACCATCCTGGGTTTTGCTCTAGGCTATTGCTTTTATAAATCTCACTATTAGGAATTGGGTAGCGATGCATATGCGGCTTGAAGGTTCTTGTTTCACGAAGAAAAGGCTCATAAGTAAAGGTGTCATCTTCGTTTTTTGTGATTTTCATACCCATAATTGGGTTTTGTTCACCAAATACTTCTACTCCTCTTTCTAAGCTGATGATGTCATACCATCTGTGTTCTTCGAAAGAAAGCTCTACAGCACGTTCATTGATGATGCGTTCTCTCATAGCATCCTTGCTAGAAGAAAGCTGCGATGGGAGCGGAACGTGATTTACGCGTTGCCTTACTAGGTTGACAGCATCTCTGGCAGTCATACTAGCCCCTGGGACTTGGCCATCTGGTCCATAAGCTTCATTAGCTGCTTCTGCATAATTCAGTAAGATTTCAGCATACCTAAATACAATGTAATTCAGATATGTAGAAGTACCTTTATAGCGTTGATGCTCTTCTGGCCAGAATTTAGCAATGGAATACCCCATCGGGTTTATCAAGGTAGAGCCATAATCTAAGCCTCCATTTCTATAGAATTGAGTATTTCTGTCGTACCAAAAGCGATCATTATAAAGTACAGACATTTTCAATCTAGGATCTCTGTTGGCATAAGGGTCTGTTGGGTCATAATTAGAAGATGCATCATCAATTGGAAATCCATTAGAGTCTTCATAAAGATCTACAAAGTTTTGAGTCACTGCAGTACCCATCCAGCCTAGATAGCCTTGTGGTACAATGAAACGCACAAGGAAGTTAGAATTATTGGTATGCCCTTGTTCAAAATTGATTTTTCGCCTAGGCCGGTTCATTATGATTTCTGTACCTAAGTTGGGTCTAAAAAACATTTTAACATAATCTGAGTCCAGACTGTATTGATTTAGATTGATAACATCATAAGCTGCGTTGGCGGCTGCTTCCCATTTTGCAGGGTCTTGGGTGGGGTTGTTAAGCGGTCTGGCTGCATACAGCAGGGCTCTGGACTTTAGAGCCATTGCCGCTCCTTTTGTAGCCCTGCCCACATCGCCTTCAGAATTTGTTAAATCAAGTAGAGAAGCTGCCAAATCAGTATCTGCTACAATAAAATCTATTGTTTCTTCATAAGAACTCCGAGGGACGTCAAGGTCATCAACACCAAGTTCCAAAGCACTATCGTAGAGCGGTACACCTCCCCAGCGTTTGGCAAGTTCAAAATAAAGATAAGCTCTTATAAAATGGGCCTCACCTAGTGAGCGTTCATAGACTTCTTGTGAAGGAAAATTCTCTACAAGATCTATATTTTTGATCACTAAATTCACATGCCGAATCCCTTTAAATAATTCGATCCACATGTCTTCAAGTTCAAAATTTGCAGCCGTCTGCGGGTTTGAGCTTGGGCCTTGTATTCTGTCTCCCGTCCATGCCCCGTTATTAAAAACTGGTGAAGACACATTAACGCCCAAACCTTCACATTCGTCAGAGAGTTCGCATATCATACTGTTCCACATACGGCCTAAATGGCTGGGCATAAATTTATAACTATAGTCCAGATATTGCCTAAATTGCTGATAATCCTTAAAAACCTTATCAAAATCAAGGTCTTGTTCTGGAGCTTGTTCAAGCTGTGATGAGTCAAAAACTTCTGTACATGATGTAGAACAGAGAAGTACAATTGAAACAACTAATACCTTATATAATTTTTGGATGTCCATAAGTATTATAAATTTAAATTGATTCCTAGGTTATAAACTTTTTGCTGAGGATAAACCTCTCCTGTTTGGTCTGATGTTTCAGGGTCAAACCCATCTAGCTCAGACCATATTTTTAAATTATTACCTCCAAGGGAGATTTTTACATTAGAAAAATTAAGCCTTTCCGTGATTTTTTCAGGCAAATCATAACTCAACTGAAGGTTACGCAGTCTTATATAATTTCCAGATTTAAGATGAAATGAGTTCACATTTTTATTACTGTGCTGTGGATTGAGGTGTAGGGCTGGGTACTGTGCATTGGGATTGTCTGGAGTCCAGTAGTCTTGATGAAGTGAGGTCACTTGGCCACCACCAGCAGCGCCACCAAATTCAAACCCGGCATTAGCAGTAAACATGACAGAAGCATTGGCAGCTCCCTGAAACATAGCATTTAAGGTTATCCCCTTCCATCGGATTTCAGGAGAAATAGAATAAAAAATTTCGGGTAAGCTGGAATAACCTATGGCTTTTCTGTCGCGTTCATTGATAATCCCATCACCATTGATATCAGCATATTTTAAATCTCCAGGAATGATAGGCCCACCAAGTGAGCTTTGGTCTGGTGAGTTATCAATATCCTCTTGAGAAGTGAAAAATCCTAAAGACTCATAGCCTCTAAATTGACCGATTGGGTAGCCTTCAAATTTTTGCCATGAAGGAGTGCCCTGAGGGTCATCATAATTCACAATCTCATTACGAGCAAAACTAAACATGCCTTTCAGGGAATAGCTTAGGTCTCCTATATAATGGCTGTGGCTTAAATCCAACTCATAGCCCCAGTTCTCTACTTCTCCAATATTATATTGAGGCGAAGGAATACCTGATGTAAAGAGGAGAGATCTTGCTGGCATCAAAATATCCTGTCTGTTTTCAAAAAAGGCATCAAATGTAAAATTGAGAAGCCCATTTCCAAATAGCTTTGCCTCAATACCAATATTTTGCTTCATGGAAGTTTCCCACGACAATTCTCTGTTTTCAGTCCGAGATTCAAATATTCCACCCAAACTTGAGGGATTGGTTGTTCCAAAACCAAAATACTGAAGATTAGAAGGCGTAGGGCTGATATAGCGGTATAGCCCTTGCCATAAAAAACGACTACCACCTATATCATCATTTCCGACTAAACCCGCAGAGCCTCTGATTTTTAAAAACTTTATCACATCATTAACCGGCTCCATAAAAGACTCTCTCGACAACACATAACCCGCAGATACAGCTGGGAAAAATCCAAACTGATTGCCTGGGGCAAAATTTTCTGAACCATTATAGCCTACATTGAATTCTACTAGATATTTACTATCATAATCATATTCTAACCTACCCGCATAGCCCATTAGTACAAATGGATTCCCGGAATTAAATTTTTCATTTTGCTGATTATAAACCAAGGTTGTGTTTATATTAGACTTTCCAATTTTTTTGGTATGTCTCAGGAAAAATTGAAGACCTAAGTTGGTATAAGTGGTCTCTGGACGTTCCCCTCTAAAGGTAAAAGGAGTTGCTTCTGTAATTTGATCATAGGTTTCATTAATAGGATCAAAGTAATAGGTGTCTGCTTGTTCTCTATAACTCTTAGTTGTCCCTGTGATGCTATTATAAGAAAGGTTTATATCAAAAGATAAACCGTCAGTTATGAACTTTAAGTCATTTTTTAATACCCCAACTATATCATAATTATTGATACTTGTCCTGTCATATCCAGATTCAGCGATTTTCACAACTGGATTGGATTGTCCTAAACTAGCAGCATAGGTGCCGTCTGGGTTGCGTATAGGAAATACGTAGGGCACTTTTGCAATTAAGGTCTGAAACAAATTACCAACGTTAGGAAATCCATTTTTTTGCTCCTTTCTACCACTTATATTAGCACTTAGGGTTTGGTATTCATTCACCTTAAAATCTAAGTTCGACCTGAAATTAAAGCGTTTATAATCTGTATCTGAGCTATATTTGTCATTTAAATCATCATATTTAAACATCCCTTCTTGGTCTAGATAACCAAGCGATACAAAATATTTTACCTTCTCCGTACCTCCAGATACATTGATGTTATACCTCTGTTGAAAAGCCAAAGGTTTGATAACTTCTTCATACCATTTCAAATTGGGGTATCTATATGTGTCTGTGCCTAACCTAAAGCCTTCCAAGGATTCATCGGAAATAAAAGGATCATTTTCAATATTAAGTCCATCGTTGATGGAAGCTGTACGTCTTAGTAATAAATGATCATAGGAGCCCAAAAACTCTGGAATATTTAAAGGGGACTGTCCAGATAAGTTGGCAGAAATATTAATATTTTGTGAGCCAACTTCTCCACGCTTCGTTGTTATCAAAATCACACCATTGGCACCACGTACCCCATATACAGCTGTAGAAGAGGCATCTTTCAAGACAGAAATACTTTCTACTTCATTGGGGTCTATCTGAGCTAAACTGGTTCTTTCCACACCATCTACAATTATCAAAGGAGAGCTATTTGCCCATGAGGAGCGACCACGAATAAAAATATCTGCAGCGTCTTCTCCAGGCCTTCCAGAGGATTGAATGGTAGTAACACCAGGAAGTTTACCTGTGATAGCGGTACTTAAATTTGAAGTGGGAATGTCTATTAAATCAGCACCTTCTACGGTGTTGATTGCGCCAGTAACGGTTTCCTTTTTTTGTGTTCCATACCCTACAATCACAACATCATCAAGCATTTGGGCATCCTCTTCAAGTACAATTTTTAAGTTTTGATTACTTGCTTTCTTTTCAACTGTATTGAAACCGATATATGAAAATACTAGAGTAGAAGTTGAAGAAGCCTTCAAACTAAAGTTACCATCAAAGTCTGAAATCGTCCCTGTACTTGTGCCTTTCACAATTATAGAAACACCAGGCAGTGGCATGCCATTTTTATCTAAAACAGTTCCTGAAACTTCATAATCTTGAGCAAAAAGAGACGGGCTGTTGACTAAAAACAGTAACAAAAACATCACTTTGAAGACTAATAAATTTTTATGCATTTTTGATAATATTGGGTTAGTCATTTTTATCATTCCATTTTAGAAAAAACACTGTGGGATTCATAAATAAGCGTTTTAAAAAAACTACTTCAATCCAACTGAGTTTTGGTTAGCGTTTTATTATTTTATAAGTGCTTTCTACAGATTCTCTATTTCTAACTTTGACCAAATAAACCCCTGAAGAAAAACCAGATAAGTCTATTTCAGTATCGTTCGTCAAATTACCTTGCCCTAAACGCATGCCTTTGAGGTCATACAGTTCATATGCTAACTGGTCATTGTTTGGAGTATTGATTTTGACGCTATCAGAGGTAGGATTCGGGAAAAGTCTCACATCTAGTGCTGTGCGTTGTGAATCTAAAGCTAGTATATTTTCAAAAGTAACATTGGAGGTTGAACCTTTCATTTCATTACCTGGCAAAGGTACCTGCTTAAAATGTTCTTGTCCATCTACCTCGATAGTGACATTTACAGATGCTACATCATTTTGATTGGGGTCCGAGACGCTTACTTTATTCCCTTCTTTTAAAATTAAAGCACAAGGCCTCCCCACTGTTATAGTCTTATTTCCTATAGAAACAGAACCAGGTTGGTGGAATATGACTTGAAATACATCCAGCGCGTTGTTATAAACAGCCTGAATAGTATGGTCATTTTGGATTATTTCTATAGTATCTGGGTTGTAGGATTGAGCTTTAGCCTCTGTATTAATTCCAGGGACTACAATATAGTTATAACTATCATTTTGAGGATTAGAGCCATGGTCCAACCATAATGAAAACACATACCCTGATTTTTGTTCTGAGGAAGCATTGGAGTTTATTGAATTCCAAGACCCTGTTTTTTTAGTCATTGTATATTTTACATCTTGCTGATTTTTAAAATAATAACCAAAATCTCCATTTCTGATGTACTCAAGATTTGAAGGTGCGTAGGTGTTGGAGCTTAAAGACTGTGAGGCTTCCGTGCTACTCCCAAATTCAGAAATAAAAGAAGGCTCATCTAGCCATGCTTGATTAATAGTCGTTCTAACATTTTTGCCACTATAATCATAAATTCCAGCGCCTAAACACACCATCTCATCATCAAAGAAAAACCAACTTTTTCTGGCGGTAGTTCCTCCTTTATTAAGATGTAGAGTACTTGCACCATACATACCATCTGACACCCCACCTACAAAATCGGTCTGACCATAATTGAACCCCCATTGCTGTCGCGATGGAAAAGTTGTGGTATGTGGGAAGGTAGTACCCGGTATCATAGACCAATCCCAAAGTGGCATAATGTTATAATATTCTTCACCAGTCACAGACATAAAGGTAGCACCATAGGAAAAGAAATTGGCCTTTAAGTTTTCACCATTTCCACTTTCAGCCTCTACTGTGCGTTTGGATGTATTTCTAACTGTAAATAAATACTCAGGTCTAGAATGCTGAGTATAATCAGACACAAAATAATGCTTATTAAATTCATTAACTTTATAATCAGGTGGTTGTGTTCCTTTAAGTCTGTCCAGAATATCCAAATACTGAGTAGAATTGTCTGGATCTATATTGTCTGCTATTTTTTGTAGATAGTGCATACTTGCATTTAGGGCACCTTTCCTACTCACACTTCTACCCATAACGCTAAAATCCCAATATCTCCCCCTAATAGAAGATGCTTGAGTAGTTTTTATAAACTCCAACACCGTCTTAAAGTTGCCTTGATTAGTATCAAAAGCTGCTGGGGTATCAGCAAGGTAAGAAGCTAGGTTGACAATGCCATTACAAAACACCCACCCATAGCTTGCCGTCATAATTTGAGGACCATGGTCATGATAAATCATATCAGGTTGAATATAATTTGTAAGTATGGATTCAAGCTTATCTCTTGTTTGTTCTAGAAGTGCATCATCTTCTGTCAAAAATCCTCTATAAACATAATGTACAGCTATATCGATTGCGTTAGCGCCATCACCACGGCTAGTGATATCCGGAATGCTAGTTGGAGAGAAGTAAGCAAGGACATCGTCTTCGCTTAAAGAAGTAGCTGAAGTTTCGGGGATAAAACCATTTAATTCTCTAAGAAAAATTAAGAGTTCTCCTAGTTTCTGCGGATAATATATTTTATTATACCACCAGTTATTATCTACTGTATTTGAGCTTAGCCAGTATTCTAAACCCTTTTTTATAGCCGCTTTATAACTTGTATTGTCATAATTTGCACCAGTTCTTGTAACAGCCACAGACAAATGCCAAAGTCTTAACACATGGTTTTTAGAAGTAGTTGCAGAGCTATAGTTTAAGTCTAGCCAGCTCCCATCTTGTTGTTGTGAAGTTACCCAGTTATCTAATGTCGATTCTGCAACATTCCCAGTTCTCCTATCATCAACAATCCTTTGGCGTAAGTCTTGGTAGTCATAACCTTGAGCAAATGATAGGTTAAATACCATAATATTAACCAAAATATAAAGTACTTTATTTAACATTTTAAAGAATTTAAATTAAAAGTAAATTTAAAATTCAAAAATCAAATGATAAAAATTTTTAATTTTTATATTTTAGAATATTTTAACTTTTGTTTGATATTTATTTGTTTGATAATTGAGTTTTGTAATGTCAATTCTATAAAAAACATTATGCTGTCCTATTTAATAAAAATTTCATTTATTAAATGTTGTATAAGTGTTGTACAATAATCCAAAAAACAAGCAAATTATAAGCCATAAAAGGAATAAATCATCAAGAAGTATATTATTTCGACAGCATGTCGCAAGACGCAACTGTTCGAAATCCAACATGATCGGAACTGGATTTTTCGGCGTTTCCCATACGTGCAGAAATACGAAAGCTTGCACAATAGCTTTTATGGCATAGGAAAGATCCTCCTTTTATGACTCTT
>Ga0102930_1000511_pt1 | contig 12955 bp, 12 predicted proteins | sample SalPon1_B_H2O_MG_FD_84514 | JGI IMG/M metagenome (GOLD analysis project Ga0102930, IMG submission 84514) | Salt pond water microbial communities from South San Francisco under conditions of wetland restoration - Salt Pond MetaG R1_B_H2O_MG | ecosystem: Environmental > Aquatic > Non-marine Saline... | reverse complement strand
GCCACCTCTTTTGCCGTACTCACCGGTATCAAGCCAGCGAATCGCGACGCGGAACCTGCCGCCTGAGCCGCGCACTGCCAAGGAGGCCGTTCAGGGCCTGTTGACGTCAACAGTCCCTAGCTATCTTTAACAAACAGATAGCCCTTACTGCGCACTGTCTTGAGACGGTGGGGTTGATGCGGATCGTCGCCGATTTTCGGGCGGATGCGCGAGACGCGCACATCAATCGAGCGATCCTGACCGTCATACTTGATACCACGCAGTTCGGTGAAAATTCGTTCCCGGGTCAACACCTGACCAGCATTGCTGGCAAGCAGCCACAGCAGGTCAAATTCTGCGCTGGTCAGGTCAATGCGCACCCCCGAAAGCCAGGCCTCGCGGGTTGCATTATCGATCTCAAGGTCCTTGAAACGCAATCGCACTTCACCGCCGTAAGATGACTGGCCAGCCCGACGCAGCAAGGCGCGTATCCTCGCCAGCAATACCCGCGGCTGAACCGGTTTGGAGACGTAATCATCAGCGCCCATTTCCAGGCCCAACACCTGATCCAGGTCATCAGTGCGCGCCGTCATCATCATGATAGGGCCAGAAAAATTAGGCCGCACTCGCCGACATATTGATAACCCATCTTCTCCTGGCAACATCAGATCAAGAACCACCAGATCCGGCTGCAGAGTCAGAATACGATCCACCCCTTTGGAGCCATCTGCCTCAAGCGATACCTGGAAACCATTAGCTTCCAGATAATCACGGGTCAGCTCAGCCAGGCGCTTATCATCTTCAATAATCAGCACATGATCCTGATCAGGAAAATCTGGAGTCACAGGCTCTTCATTACCTAATTCCTCAAATCGCTTCTCTAAATCATCGACCATTTGTCTTATATACTCCACTTGAATCCTTTGCATTTCTTATGCTGCCCGCCAAAGAAACACCTGTTTACATTGTATCAGGACACCTGAAAAAGCCATATTCGCCTGCTTTAATCCACTAGAAACGTACATTTTTATGGGTTTCAGCCGATATATGAAGCCTTGAATCACTCGCGCCAAGCGACTAAGGTGAGAATATCAAGAAATGTCAACCTTTAAGGAGACAACGACAATGCCTGACAGCAAACCCAAAAGCATTATCAAACGTGTCTATGTCCCCACTCAGATTTACGACTTACCTAATGGCGAACGTCTGAAGATTCCCGGACACTACAGAATGCCGATAAAAGAAGAAAATAACGAATAACCGTTCAAGATGCAGACCAAGATACAGAAGGCAAACGTCAATGCTTACCTTCCGATAGAAACATCATTGTCAACGGGCCTGAGGCTGGCTATCCCTTGGGCCCCAGCAGCAGCCAGATGATAAACCCGACCAGCGGGAAAAACAGCAGAATCAGGATCCATAACAGTTTTGATACGGCACCTGATGAGCTTTTGGCAACCTTGACAATGGCCCAAATCAGAATAATCAACCAGATCAGGCCCAGAAGCCCGCCTACTTCAATTCCCATTGTGTCTCTCTCTTCTCTGTTTAGCGTAAAAAATAAAGTCAATCAGCCTGTCTCGACCTGCCGCCAACTACCGCCATTTATTGGGATACCGCTTCTTCAGGAGGTCGAATTCTCATCTCGCCCTGCTGCATCTGGATATTGAGCAAGCCAAGAAAACTCATTCCCAGCAGCACGATATCCTGTTCGCTTTCCGGGCTGATCGAGCCTTGCACGTCCGCCATATGAATAGCGCCCAAGCGCACTTCATCCAAGTGCGTCAAGGCCCCTTCAACCCGGCCATTGGCAGTGTTGAACCAGGTGCTGCGGCCAGGCTCCAGACCCAGTTCATCAGCCAGATTGGCGGGCACAGCCACGTAGGTAGCGCCGGTATCCAGCAAAAAAGTAACCGGCTGCCCGTTAATGAAACCCGGGGCTTCAAAATGGCCAGCACGATTACGTTTTAGCGTCAGCGGTTTGCCCGGCTCGGCGGTTTCCAGAATGTGCGTATTAGGGTTCAGCATGGCTTGCCAGCCGCCATGAACCCACCAGGTCCCCACCGCCATTAGCAGCACCCAGAATAACAGCATCATCATCAGGCTACTGCCATACTCACGCCATCTCATTGTTTGTCTCCTGTGGCCGCCTAAAGTTTCAATAACAAACTCAAAGGCCGCGCCATTGCTGTGCCGCCTCACGGCCACGGCGCTCATTGACACCCATGCAGACCACAATCGCCACTACAAACAGAAGCGCGCACAGCAGGATAGCCCCCTGCAGCCCCACCACCGCCTGCAGACTGCCCAACATCACAATGCCCAGCACACCCGCCAGCTTGTTGGCCAACCCCCAGAAGCCAAAAAACTCAGCAGACTTGGAAAGCGGTGAAAACACCCCCACCAGCGCACGGCTGGCCGATTGGCTGGATCCCAGGCTTAAACCGGCCAGGCAGCCGACCACAAGAAAAACGTATTGAGCCTGCCACTGCCAGCCAAACAGATGGTTAACCAGAGCCGTGACCTGTGGCGTTGCCCAGATGGCGATAATCGCCGACACCCACAGCAGCAAGGTGATCTGATAGGTGCGCTTGGCACCAATACGATCCTGTACCCAGCCCAGCCCCACCGCGCCGACGGCGGCGGTGATCTGGACGATGATAAACATGATATTACGCACACTTTCATCCCAGCCAATCACCTGAGCACCGTAGATAAACGCAAAGGCAATAATTATGTAGACGCCCGCCATCGAAAATAGCAGCGAGACAAGGAATCGGCTGAGATCCTGAAAGCGATGCAGCTCATGCAGAGTGGTGGTCACCCGCCGCCAGGCAATCTGATGGAAGTTAGTGACCACCGGCTGGGGCTGGCCGCGTTCTTTAAGCCATACAAAGGTGGGAATAGCCGCCAGCAGGAAAAAGCCTGCTGCAAAAGGCCCCACCCAACGAATCCGCTCAAAGTTTTCAGCGCTGGCCTCGCCCAGCACCATCAGCGTGAACCCGGCCGCGCACAGGCCACCGATATAGCCCAGTGCCCAGCCAAAACCGGAAATTTTGCCCAGAAATTCCGGTGGCCCAAGCTCAGGCAAGAAGGCGGCAATAAAGGACTCTCCCATGGAATAGGCATAGTTGGACACGATGATCAGCAGCATACCCAGCCATATATAGCCAGGTTCCACAAAGTAGAGCAGCGCCGTAGCAACCACTGTGGCCAGATAACTGGCAAACAGAAAGCGCTTCTTCTCGGCGCGATAATCCATTATCGCACCGCACAGGGGCGCGGTTAGCACCACCAGCAGGAAGCTCACTGCCAGCGCCAGGCTCCACAGCAGGTTGGCGAGGCGGAAGTTATCGCCACGGTCACCGACGATAACGGTAGTGAACAGCTCGCCAAAAACCACGGTAATAATCAGCAGGGTGAAGGCCTGATTGGCAAAATCGAACATTGCCCAACCAAAGATTTCACGCCGGGAAGCCAAACGCTGGTTTTGTGTCGGCATATTTCCAGCAGAGAGGTCAGGAATCATTCGTGGGGCCTTTTAATGTCTATCAAGGAGTAAGGAACAGATGCGCCAGCACGGCGGCCAGCCCTACCAGTAGCGCTACCCCAACGGCAATGCTGACAGCCAGGTTCAACCAGCGGTCAAAGGCCCCAGAGGGTTGTGTTCGGCGGGTCGCTCCACGTCGTACTTGTCGCATCGTCAATCACCCTGCCTGTCATTTATGTCCTGCGGCCAGCGTGTTTCACGCTACAAGCCAACGATCAGCGTCAACGCTCATCATATACAAGATCGGCACAAACAACAGCCGCGTTAAACAGCGTGAACTTGCACCTGAATTGATGTTCCAATGGGTCATATAGCCCATCGGGAGACAGCAATGCCACACAACGATCGCGAGCAACGCAACGCAGCCTGGCAGGCAGCCAACCAATGGCGAGCGCGTGCCGCCCAGACACGTCCTACCGGCCTACTGGGTTCCATCAAGCTATTTTTTATCTGGCTGGCGGTAGGCGCACTCATGCTGGTTGCCGTGCTGCTCGGGCTGGTGTTCATGCTGGTCGGTTGGGCCATGATGCCGTTTCTGCGCCGCAAGATGAACAAACGCATGGACGAGATACGCGCCCAGCAGGCCCAGGATATTGGTAGTGGCAGCGCTCAACGCGAAGACCGCGCCTCCCAGCACACCCTGGAAGGCCACTATGAGGTCAAAAACGCAGACCGCGACCAACCCAACAAGCGGTCATGAAAAGCATGCGTTAAAGCGGTGCATAAAACCATGCAAAGGCGGCCGCTAGCGTCAGCGGCATGACGACCAGGCTGCCCAGGTTGCCGATCAACACCAGCGACGCGACGTGGTGCGGCGATAGCTTGTACTGTTCGGCGACCAGATAATTCAATACAGCAGGCGGTAAGGCTGCAAACACCAGTAAAACCGCCAGTTGCAACGGCGCCAGCGGTAATAACCACATCAAGGGCAGGGCAATGACCAGCCCGGAAAGCGGGCACAGCAGCCCCCCCAGCATGCCGGTGCGCCAGTCGCTGAAGTCAATTTCCAAAAGACGTACCCCAAGGGCAAACAGCATCAGCGGAATACATACGCCGCCGAGCATGTGCATGGCCTCCAGCAACCAGCCCGGCAGCGGTACGCCCCCCATATTGACCCCAAGCCCAAGCACACTGGCAAACACGATCGGCATTTTTAGCAGACGCCACAGCGGCGTGCGCGGGTCGAGCATGTAAAGCCCAACCGAAAAATGCAGCAGCATCTCAACAATAAACACCACGACGGCCGCTGGCAGAGCCTGTTCGCCAAAAGCCAGCACGATCAGCGGCACGCCCATATTGCCGGAGTTGTTGAACATCATCGGCGGCAGGAAGGTTTTAACATCCAGTTTCAGCCACTTGACCAGCGGCCATAGCACCAGGCCAGAGCCCAGCACCACACAGGCGGCCGCCAGTGCCAGCCAGGCATAATCGGCCAGCGGCGCCTGACGGTCAGCCAGCACGGCAAACACCAAAAGTGGAACAAACAGCTCCATATTGAGGGTGTTAAGGCTGCGGATATCCGGCGTACGGAAACGTCCGTAAGCGGCGCCGCATCCCGCAATCAGAAACACCGGGAGCAGAGTCGCCAGAATATGGTTAAGCACTTAGTTTTCCTCGCCCAACAAGTGAGCCCATAGCTGGCTGACGGTTTCCCGCTCCTTGGTAAAGGCATTGGCATCAAGCACGGCTTTTTCACCCGTAAGGGCAGCTCGATGGGTGGTGCTCCGGTAGGCCAGGTAGGCCTCCCTCAGCTGCGCCGCTTCCTGCTGAGGCAGGTAGTGACTGTCCTCCAAGGTTTCCAGAATACGGATATTGTCGCTATGGGTAAGCAAGGCCGGGCTCTCATGGGCAAACGCCAGGACGGCGTATTGGCAGATAAACTCGATATCCACCATGCCACCGGCATCCTGCTTGAGGTTGAAGGTATCGGCTTGCTTGCTGGCCAGATGATCGCGCATCTTGTGACGCATCTTGACCACATCAGCGCGCAGCGCCTCGTGGTCGCGGGGTTGGGCGAGGATATCACCGCGCAGCGTATTGAACTTGGCGGCCAGCTGTTCGTTTCCTGCCACCACCCGAGCGCGTACCAGGGCCTGATGCTCCCAGGTCCAGGCATTGTCGCGCTGGTAATCGGCAAAGGCGTCCAGCGAGGTGACCAGCAGCCCGGCGTTGCCGGATGGGCGCAGGCGCATATCGACTTCATACAGGCTGCCTGCTGGGGTCACCGCCGTCAGAAGATGAATGACCCGCTGCCCCAGGCGGGTGAAAAACACGGGCGTATCAACCGGCCGCGGGCCATCTGTTGCGCCCTTGCCATCACTGTCATGCAGAAACACCAGATCCAGATCGGAACGGTAGCCAAGCTCGATACCCCCTAACTTGCCATAGCCGACAATCAGAAAATCCGGCGTTTCCTGCTGCATACCGGGGGGTGTGCCGTGCTTGCGGGTCAGGTGCTTCCAGGCCATGGCCAGCACGGCATCCAGTATCACTTCGGCGATATAGGTCAGATAGTCGCTGACCTTCATCAGGTGGCGGGTACCGGCAATATCCGACGCTGCTACGTGCAGCGTCTGGGCATGCTTGAATACCCGCAGCGCTTCCAGCAATGACTCTTCATCGTCTTCGGGAATACGGTTGAGTGTCTGACGCAACTCATCGGCAAGGCGCGTCTTGTCGGCGGGCGTGTAGAGCGATTCCGGGGTTAACAGCTCATCGAGCAGAATCGGGTAACGCGCCAAGTGCTCGGCGATCCAGGGGCTGGCGGAACACAGATGCATCAGGTGTTCCAGCGCCTGAGGGTTTTCACGCAGCAGGGCCAGGTAGGCGGTTCGCCGCAATACCGCTTCCAGTAGCGGCTGAACCCGCGGCAAGGCGGTGTCGGGATGGTCACTTTGCGCCAGGGCATCGAGCAATAACGGCATCAGGGCATCCAGGCGCTCAAAGCCAATCCGCTGCATATTCTGCACCTGACGGGAATGATATAGCTGGTGCAGCCGTTTCAGCGCTTCTGCCGGCTTGATAAAGCCGGCTTGTTCCAGCTTCGCCTTTGCCACCTCTTCTTCCAGCTCACCGCGCCATAGTAGGCGCCACTGTTCCAGCGCCTGGGCATGGCTGTCATGGGCGTCTTCAACATCGTCTTCCGGGTCAGCAATCACGGCGTCAAAATGGCGACGTACCCTGGCACGCGTCTCATCCAGGCGTGCCATCACTGCTGGCCAATCCTCCATATCCAGCGCCAGAGCCACCCGCTCAAGATCCAGGTCATTATCCGGCAGACGCTGGGTCTGGCGGTCTTCCATGCCCTGCAGAATATGTTCAAGGTCGCGTAAAAAAGCGTAATCCGGCAGCAGTTCATCCACCACTGGCTGGGGCAACAAGCCCAGATCCGGCAGGCGCTTCAGCGCTTTGCGTAATGAGGTGACCTGCAGCTCGGTATCACGCCCGCCGCGAATCAGCTGAAAGGCCTGCACCACAAACTCCACTTCACGAATACCACCAGGGCCAAGCTTGATATTACCTTCGATGCCTTTGCGCTTGACCTCACGGTTGATCATTGCCTTAAGTTCGCGCAGCGATTCAATCGCGCCAAAGTCCAGATACTTGCGGTACACAAAAGGCCGCAGGCTGGCCAAAAGCTCGTCCCCGGCATCCAGTTCACCGGCCACCGGGCGCGCCTTGAGCATGGCATAGCGCTCCCATTCGCGGCCCTGATCCTGATAGTAGGCGGAAAGCGCGGCAAAGCTGCCCACCAGAGGGCCACCATCGCCCAGCGGGCGCAGACGCATATCGACGCGAAACGCAAAGCCATCAGCCGTCACTGCATCCAGCGCGGCAATCAGCTTCTGCCCCAGCTTGGTAAAATATTCCTGATGCTCCAATGACTTGCGTCCGCCCTGGGTCTCGCCGTTTTCGGGGAAGGCAAAAATCAGGTCGATATCCGACGACAGGTTAAGCTCTCCGGCGCCCAGTTTCCCCATCCCCAATACGACCAGACGCTGTTCACTGCCATCAGCGCGCTGGGCGGGGTGCCCCCAACGGGGCGCCAGAAAAACTTCCAGCCAGCCAAGCGCTGCTTCAAGGCAAATTTCAGCCAGGGACGTCACTGCTGCGGCGGTATCCCACATGGTATAGCCCGGTGGGCGATTCAGATCCCGCCATACGATACCCAGCATACGCGCGCGGCGAAAACGCCGGATAACGCTGTGCATGGCCGCTTCGTCTTCGGCATCATTGAGGCGCTCTGCCAGCCAGCTGATCTGGGTATCGCGCTCGGGTGTGGCATCCAGTTCGCCCGCTGTATCCAGCTCAAACAGAACATCAGGCGTGCGTGCCAGGGTGTCCAGGGCAAAAGTCGAAATGCTGATCACCCGCAAAAGTGCGGCCCAGCGCTCAGCGGATAACCCTGCCCAGTTTTCAGACGGTAATTCCTGCCCGCTCATTGAGGCAATGTTGTCTGCCTGGGCCAGGGCTTCGTTCAATCGCGTACGCGCCTTTTCCGCAGGCGGCTGTAAAGGCGTTGGCAGTGTATCAAGCGCTAAACAGCTGTCATCCAGTTGCATGTTGTTCTCCTCAGGCCACGTTTGCGATTAGCCAAAAAATTTCTGCCAGGCCATTAGCCCCCAACACAGCCCCGCCAGCAGAAGCGCCAACATCACGGCTGCCGAGCCAATATCCTTGGCGCGCCCGGAAAGCTCGTGTTTTTCCGTGCCGATCCGGTCAACCACGCTTTCGACCGCACTGTTCAGCAACTCGGTGATCAGGACCACCAGGCAGGAGCCGATCAGGATCAGCCAGCTTAGCGGGTCATCGGCAATCCACCAGGCCAGAGGCAGCAGCAAAACGCTAAGCACGACTTCCTGACGAAACGCGGCTTCATGGCGAAACGCCGCCTGCAACCCTTTAAGCGAATAGCGGGTTGAGTGCACCAGATGCTTCAAGCCTGTATGACTGGGTTTCATGGCGTTTCCTTGTTTCCTCTGGCGGGTTCAGATTGTCAGACACCGGTTGACCGGCATCAGTGGGTCAGAATCATGGCATCCAGATCCTGGGACAAAGGCCCCAACACATCCGACCAGCTTAAATAGGGCGTACTGGCATTACCATTGACCATAATACTGAACACCCCCCAGCGCCCGGAGGCGGTGCGGAAATAACCGGCCGCCGCACGTACTGAAAACGGCTGATTGAGAGTGCCTGTCTTGATCATGACATTATTCTGGAAGGTATCCGAACCGCGCCGGATAAAGCGCATGACACCGTTTACCGGTGACTGGAAACTAGCTACAAAACTGGGGAAAAGCGCGGTTTCATGGAACATGGATTCCAGCATCACATTGACTCCATGGGCGCTGGTGCGGTTGCTGGTGGTCAGCCCACTGCCGCTTTCAAAGGTGGCTGAACCGTGGCCCGGCAAGCCATTGGCAAAACTTTCCAGCGCCTGCCCGGCCTGGCGCAACTCGGCCCTTGGTGTTTCCACCAGGTTCAGCGCCAGCACATCGGCCATATAGTTGTTGGAGTAATTCATGGTGCGCAGCAAAAGCTCTTGCAGCGGCTTGCCATCCACAGCGGCCAGGGTTTGCATCCGCTGAGGCGGGCGTTCTGCGCTGACCCGAGACGCATCTGTAATGGCAATACCCGCGCGGGTGAGCATGGCATGTAAGGTTTGTGCAGTCTGCTCGGCACTGTCGCTGGCGCCGCGATAGATATCCCGCGCCCTGGCATTGGTCGATATCTGCCCGCTGATGCGCATCAGATCACCACTGGCGTCCGTTATACGCTCGGCGCTTAGCTCGGTACCACTGTTATCTGGCCGAGTGATGACGTCATTGTCGACGCGTACCAGGGACGATGGCCCATCGCAGTGGGTGATTCGGGCGGGCTGACCTGGCTGGGTGGCAGGCGCCACATTAACGCACCAACTGCCGAAGTTGACGCCCGCCGATGACAAGGGCGCACTGTAGCTGTTGGTCACACGTGTACGCGCTTCACAGCGGTCAGTGGTCAGGCATTGTACCGGCCCAAAACGCCACTGGTTAACCACCAGGGCACCGCGCACTTCGCGCACACCTGCCTGTTGCAACCGCTGAACCAGACGCCACAGATTTTCACTGGTCAAGCCTGGGTCGCCGCCGCCGTCAAATATCAGATCCCCCTGCAGGACGCCATTGCCATCCAGCTCACCCAGGCTTGCCAGGCGTGAAGTAAAGCGATGCTGTGGGCCAAAACGGCTCAGCGCGGCTGCGGCCAGATACGCCTTGGTCACCGATGCCGGCGAGCGTAACGCTTGCGGATTAATGCTCCCAAGCGTGGCCTTAGGCGCATCAATCAGGCGCGCTTCAGCGCTGATCGCAAAGCCTTTCTGCTGCAACTGGGCAAGGCGTGAAAAATCTGCCAGTGCCACTGGGCTAACCAGCAGTGTGCTACTGGCCACCATTGCGCTGGCCAAGACTAGCGCCAGCCAGTGGCCAAAAGAGGGCTTACCCATGAACTGCTGCTTGCCAAACCTGTCCGTCTTCATATTAGCGCCTGCCCTTCGGCTGTTGTCGGTGCACCCACTCAATGCACGCTCATCTTTGAAAATACCTGCAGCACCACGACGCCTGAGACAATCAATACAAGGCCCAACACGCCTGGCAAATCCGGTCGTTCACTGAAGACCACCATACCGACCAGGGTCACCAGCACAATGCCCAGGCCTGCCCAGATTGCATAAGCCACCCCTACCGGGAGTACGCGTAGTGCCAGCCCAAGCAAGTAAAAGGCCAGCCCATAACCGAACACTACCAGAAGACTGGGCCATAGCCGGGTAAAGCCGTCAGAAGCCTTCAGCGCACTGGTTGCCACGACTTCAGCCACCACAGCGAGCACAAGATAAATAAAGGTCATCGCGATTCCAATCCAACGGTGAGCCGCCACAGGGCTTGGCCACTGCGGGCATATTTCGCCTCGAAGGGCGTAAGGTAGTCACCATTGGGGTCATGGCAACGAATATCAGCCGTCAGGCCAGTCACCTGAGCCACCGCCTGAGCAAATTCTTCCACATATAACGGCCAGTTGGAGCGTACTTCCAGATGCCCGCCCAAGGCGAGAATGGCGGGCAACACCGGGTGCCCATGCCAGCGCATTTTCAGATGGGCCGCCTTTGGGTAGGGGTTAGGGTACAGCAGATAGTGACGCTGCGGCGCCCAGCCCGCATCCAGCGCCAGCCGCCAGAAATCGACCAGATCCGCGCGTATCAGGCAGGCATTGTCTGGCACGGCCCCATGCTCGCGCCCGAGCCGATCTGCGCTGCGGTCTACCCCGATCACGGCATGCTCAGGAAAGCGCTGTGCCAGCCGCCGGGTAGACAACCCAACCCCGCAACCGGCGTCCAGGATCAGCGGCGCAGCCTGGGCCTGCAGCCATTCGGCAGCCTGTTCAAACGCCCGCTGATTGTGGGCGGCCAAGGGTTTGCGCAGCGGGTGTTCAAGCGCCCGCGCAACCCTCCGCGCCACGTCTTCATGCGGCCCTGTCTGATTGGAAACCACCGCCCGGGAAGCCTGCTGCATGGCGATTTTGCCCTTTGATTGCTAAAAAAAGAAAGATTCTACCAGTCTGGCCAGGTTCCAGCATGACGCCATTGCATGCCCGGTGCTATGATCACTCCCCAGTCAATGGTCAATGTTATACAGCAGTCACCGACAAAACGCTGTGCCTGCTGACATATTCTGATTGCAGCGTACTTAACAATATATTTACTGACGTTTTCATAACGTCTTAACCACTACCGCACCACGAGGACCCCGGCTTGTCACACTTACCGGTGATTGTCGGCATGGGCGGCATCAATCCCGCCGGCAGAACCTCGGGCCATCAGGCCTTTCGCCGCACCGTACTTGATGCACTCCCTGCCGAACAGCAACGTCAGACACTGCACAGCCTGGCAGCCTTGATGCGTCTTGATACATCGGCTGATGACACGTCGATGCCGGATGCTGAACTGCGCGACGCTGTGCTTCGCCACACCTTGATCCGCCGCAACGAAGATCCGCGCTTCAATGCGCCTGGGATGCCTGCCAACCGTCGCGCATCAATGACGCTGGATGCTCCTTTACGTTTTGGACTCCGACGCCGCGAGCTGCCCGACCACCTGCCTGCCCATTGGCAAGTGCGCGAGCTAGACGCCAGGCGCGTTGAAGTCAGCGTTCCTGCGGGTGATCTCAACGTCCTGCTGCCGGACAGGCAGATGCCCCGCGTCTGCGCAGCAGGCCAGCTACCCAGCGGCTTTGACCCAGCCGCCCTGTATCGTAGCGTGCATCACCCGCGCGGGCTTTCCATGGCCATCTTCAGCGCCAGCGACTGCCTGGGCGCCAGCGGTTTTGAGTGGGAAAACCTGCGCCAGCAGCTGGACCCTGACCAGATTGCGGTTTATGCCGGCAATTCCATTGGCCAGCTGGATGAACAAGGCTGGGGCGGATTACTGAAGAGCCTGGTCAGCGGCCAGCGCGCCACCTCCAAACAGATGCCGCTGGGCTATGGCCAGATGCCGGCTGACTTCCTCAATGCCTATGTACTGGGCAGCGTAGGCGGCACAGGGGCAGCGCTTGGGGCCTGTGCCAGTTTTCTTTACAACCTGCGTTTGGGGATTGACGACATTCGCGCCGGACGGCGGCAGGTGGTCATGGTCGGCACTGCCGATGCGCCGATCACGCCGGAAATCATCGAAGGCTTCCGCGCCATGGGCGCCCTGGCCGACGATGAAAGCCTCAAGGCGCTTGACGCCATCAGCCTGCTCAGCGACGCCGATTATCAGCGTGCCTGTCGCCCCTTTGCGCGCAATTGCGGTTTTACCATGGCGGAATCCAGCCAATTTGTCATGCTGATGGATGACGGTCTAGCGCTGGAAACCGGCGCCGATATTCTCGGTGCTGTACCCGAGGTGTTCGTGAACGCTGACGGCTACAAGCGCTCAATTTCAGCGCCGGGCATCGGCAATTATATTACCCTGGGCAAAGCCGCCTCTCTGGTGCGCAATATGCTGGGTGAACAAGCCCTCCAACAGCGTACCTATCTGCACGCCCACGGCACCAGTACGCCCAAGAACCGCATCACCGAATCCCATGTCTTTGATGAAATTGCCCGAGCCAATGGCATTACCCAGTGGCCGGTTGCGGCCGTCAAGGCGTTTGTCGGCCATTCACAGGGCTCTGCCGCCGGTGACCAGCTGGTCAGCGCCCTGGGCAGTTTTGCCTATAGCCTGCTGCCGGGCATTCCCACTCTGGATGCCGTAGCTGATGATGTGTATGCCGGACGCCTGAGTTTTTCATCGGCCAGCCGAGCATTCCAGGCGGATGCGGTCTTTATCAACGCCAAGGGCTTTGGAGGCAACAACGCGACCGGTGTGGTGCTCTCGCCAGACGTTACCGAACGCCTTCTTGTGCAGCG
>Ga0102930_1000510_pt1 | contig 12961 bp, 13 predicted proteins | sample SalPon1_B_H2O_MG_FD_84514 | JGI IMG/M metagenome (GOLD analysis project Ga0102930, IMG submission 84514) | Salt pond water microbial communities from South San Francisco under conditions of wetland restoration - Salt Pond MetaG R1_B_H2O_MG | ecosystem: Environmental > Aquatic > Non-marine Saline... | reverse complement strand
TTCATCTAAGTGTTTAGGGAGCATATAAACTTTGTTTTCATATTGATCTTTATTATTCCAAAGCTCCATTTGTGCTAAGGTTTGATTAGTAAATGAATTACTCATCACAAAACTGGGATGTCCGGTAGCACAACCTAAATTGACTAATCTTCCTTCCGCTAACAGAATAATATCTTTTCCGTCAACGCTATATTTATCAACTTGAGGTTTGATTTCAACCTTAGTATCGCCATAATTTTCATTTAACCATCCTACCTGAATCTCATTATCAAAGTGACCAATGTTACAGACAATTGTTTTGTCTTTCATCGCTTTAAAATGCTCAGCTCTAACAATGTCTTTATTTCCGGTAGTAGTTATGACAATATCTGATGTTTCAACAACACTTTCTAATTTTTTCACTTCAAAACCGTCCATAGCGGCTTGCAATGCACAAATTGGGTCTATTTCCGTTATCGTTACAATAGCGCCAGCACCTCTAAAAGAAGCAGCTGTTCCTTTTCCTACATCACCGTAACCGCAAACCGTTACGCGTTTTCCGGCCAGCATGATATCTGTAGCTCTTCTAATAGCATCTACTGCGCTTTCTCGGCAACCATATTTATTATCAAATTTTGATTTGGTTACACTATCATTAACGTTGATTGCCGGCATCGGTAAAGTGCCGTTGTTCATTCTTTCGTAAAGTCTGTGAACGCCAGTTGTGGTTTCTTCTGATAAACCATTGATACCACTGGTAAGTTCCGGATATTTATCTAAAACCATATTTGTCAGATCGCCACCATCATCTAATATCATATTCAGCGGCTTCTGATCTTCCCCAAAAAACAAGGTTTGTTCTATGCACCAGTTAAATTCTTCTTCTGTCATACCTTTCCATGCATAAACAGAAACACCTCTATCTGCTACAGCTGCTGCTGCGTGGTCTTGAGTGGAGAATATATTACAAGAACTCCAGGTGACTTCAGCACCTAACTGAACCAATGTTTCTATTAAAACGGCTGTTTGAATTGTCATATGAAGACAGCCGGCTATTCTCGCTCCTTTTAGTGGCTTTTCTTGTCCGTATTCTTCTCTTAATGCGATTAATCCGGGCATCTCTGCTTCTGCTAGTTCTATTTCACGATGACCCCATTGTGCTAATGTAATATCTTTTACCTTATATGGCGTGTAAGATCTTGTTTTTGTACTCATAATACTTTTTTTATTTATTTTGCAAATTTATCAATATCTAAGCATCTTTATGCCAATTTATAAAACAATTACCATTCAACCCGATATAAAGCTTGCACTATGGCATGTTGATGAGTCTATTGATCAGTTAGAAAAGGGCATAAAACTTTCTCCTTTTTGTCAACAAAAATATAAGGCTATGTCTTCATTGGTGCATCGTAAAGGCTTTATGAGCATTCGTCATTTATTACATTACTTTGGCTATACAGATTTCGATTTAGAATATGATGATAAAGGTAAGCCACACTTAAAAGACGGAAGACATATTTCTATTTCTCATTCTTTTCAATACACAGGAGTGATCATAAGTGATAAACCGGTAGGTATTGATATTGAAAAACAAAGACCTATTATTAAAAAAATTGCGCATAAATTTACACCTCTTAGAAAATACAAGCATATTAATGATGATCAAGTACTGATAAAAAAATTAACAGTTGTATGGTGTGCTAAGGAATCTACCTATAAATTTTATGGCAAAAAAGGACTTTTCTTTTTGAAAGATATAGATGTTGTAGATTTTAATTTAGCAGATCAAAAGACAACTGTACGGGTATTAAATCAGCAACATCAACCAACCTATCAGATTAAATTTTTAGAATTTGACGGATTCTTTTGTGCATACACTTATTAAGCTTGATTTATGAACATCAGTCAATTCCTAAAGCAGATTAAGCAAAAACAACAACTGGCCATTTTACTAGACCCTGATAAATTGAAACTTAATCGGGTAGCTGAGGTTCTTGCTACCATTCCTAAACCAACAAACTTCTTATTAATAGGAGGTAGTTTTGTTAGTCAGGGAAAAACAAACGCTATTGTAAAAGAAGTTAAAAAATATACAACATTACCTGTTATTTTATTTCCTGGTGACTATAAGCAATTTTCTGATCAAGCGGATGCCATTTTATTTTTAAGCTTGCTAAGCGGTGAGAATGCACAATTTTTAATCAGTCATCAGTTAAAAGCAGCCCCTAAAATCAAAAAAGCCCGGTTACCGGTTATTCCTACAGGCTATATTTTAATAGACGGAGGTAATCATTCCGGTGTGGCGAAAAAAAGCAAGACTAATCCCATAGATCAAAATAATATTGATCAAATTGTTAATACAGCTATTACGGCAGAATACCTGGGGAAAAAACTAATATATCTTGAGGCCGGTAGTGGAGCGAAAAAATCTGTTGATGTAAAGATTATTCAAAGCGTGGCTAATCAGGTAGAATTACCTATCATTGTAGGTGGCGGTTTTAAAACAAAAACACAAATTAAAAATGCTTATCAGGCTGGCGCTCACGTAGTGGTAGTTGGCACTGCATTTGAAGAAAATAAATTAATATTATGAACTTAAAAATATCAGTTGAACTCACTTTTAGTCCCTTAATGGATCAATATGAAAAACCTATACAAGACTTCATAAAAAAATTAAGGGCATCCGGATTGATTGTAACAGAAAATCCACTCAGCACACAGGTTTACGGTGATTATGACCAGGTGATGAATTTGGTTCAAACTGAAATGAAAACTGCTTTTAATAATGTTAATAGCGGATTGATGTACATGAAGATTGTAAAAACCGATAGAAGCGACTATGAGCCAAATTTTTGATTGGTTATTTCAGCAATATGAAAACACGTCAAGCCTTTTCATTACTTTAGAATTAATAGGGGTTTTCTTTGGTTTTTTAAGTGTTTGGTTTTCAAAACAGGACAATATTTTAGTCTTTCCTACCGGCATCATTAGTACAGCTGTTTTTGTTTACATACTGGTAATTAACGATTTATTAGGCGATATGATGATTAATGCCTATTATTTTGCCATGAGCGTTTACGGTTGGCTTATATGGACAAGAAAGGTAGATAACAATCATTTTATACCTATCAGGCGCATGACAAAAAAAGAATTTAAACAAGCTATATTCCTTTTTATCGCATCGATGATTTTTGTGGTATTCATCTATCAGTTTTCCAGCAAATGGGGCGAGTGGTATGTTTATATAGATGTAGTAACAACCGGAATATTTTTTGTAGGAATGTGGCTTATGGCAAAAAAGAAAGTGGAAAACTGGATATTTTGGATTATCGGCGACATCATTTCTATTCCTTTGTATATTTTTAAAGGATTATTATTTACATCTTTTCAATATTTTATCTTCACAATAATTGCCTATTATGGCTATCAAGCATGGAAAAAACAAGTAGACATACCCAAAACAGACCTTTTAAAGTAGTTGCATTTGGGCCGGAATCTACCGGTAAGACCACTTTAGTCCAATCTTTAGCAGAATACTTTTCTACTGAATGGATTCCGGAATACGCCAGAATTCATTTAGAAGAAAAAGATGAATTACCAGATGAAATTTGCCTTCCAGCCGATATCCATCCTATACTAAAAGGACAATGTGCTATAGAAGACCACGCCATACAAAAAAATCCAGATATACTTTTTTTTGATACTAATCCTTTGCAGACTAAAGTTTATACGGATATTTATTTTGATAATTTTAAAAGTGAACTATTAGAAAAAGCCATTATTTCCAGAAAATATGATCTATATTTACTTACAAATATTGATATTCCCTGGGAAAATGATCTGCTAAGAGATCAGCCACATAACCGAAACGAAATCTTTCTTATATTTGAAAATGCTTTGATAAACAGGCAGCTTCCTTATAAAATTATTAAAGGAAGTCATCAAGAACGTCTGTATCAATCAATTCAAATAATAAAAGATAAAATGAATGAGTGATCAATTACAATTTACAGAAGTTGAATTAAAACAGATTAGATCGCATGGTTTAACATTTAATCAGGTAAAAGATCAGGTCAATACGTTTATAAATGGTGTTCAATCGGTAAAAGTAGAAAAAGCAGCAACACCGCAAGACGGTATTTTGCAGTTAGATAAGATCGATCAAGATATTGCCCATGATATCTATTGTATAGAAGATGATAAATATATTACAAAGTTCGTACCGGCTAGTGGTGCAGCTTCTAGAATGTTTAAAGCACTTCATCAACTTAAAGCTGAGGTAGAGAAGAATAATCAACCTATTGAAGAGCTCTTACAAAAATATGAATTTACTTCATTAAAATCATTCTTTGAGCAATTTGAAAAATTTGCCTTTGCTGATGAAGCTATAAGATCGGCTAAACAGAATCATGCAAATTTTGATCAGCTTTCAAAAAACGATCAGCACAAAGCGTTATTAGATTCCGTTTTAGATGATGATCAATTAGGCCTAGCTGAGTTGCCTAAGGGTTTAATTCTATTTCATCAATATGAAGAACAAAAGCTAACGCCTTTTGAAGAACATTTTTATGAATCAGCTAATTATGCAGAGCGAAAAGGAAAAGCCCATTTGCATTTTACGGTGACTAAAGATCATCTAAGTAATTTCAAGGAAGTTGAAAAGCATTCAAAACCTGAAATAGAAGAAAAAACTAACTTAAACTATCAAGTAAACTATTCATTTCAGGAGAAATCTACTGATACTATTGCCGTACATATGGATAACACGCTTTTTCATTTAGATGAAGGCAAACTTTTAATCAGGCCAGCCGGACATGGTGCTTTGATAAAAAATCTGAACCAAATCGATTCAGATTTGATTTTTATTAAAAATATCGATAACGTTCAGCGGAAAGAATTAGCTCAAGACAATGCTTATTACAAGCAAGTTCTTGCCGGCAAATTACTACAAATTCAAGCAGAAGTCTTTAAGTGGCTCAAAGAAATCGATGCCGGGAATTATAGTAAACATCAAGCAGATATAGCTGAATTTATCCACGATTCCCTACAGATAAAAGGAGCGATTCAAGACGAAAAACTCGCCTTTCAAATGCTCAACAGACCGATTCGTGTTTGTGGTATGGTTAAAAATGAAGGTGCTCCTGGCGGCGGACCATTTTGGGTGAAACTCGATAACGGCTTAACCACTTTACAAATTGTAGAAACGTCTCAAATGGATCTTGAAGATAAACAGCAGAAAGATATCTTAGAAAATTCAACACATTTTAATCCGGTTGATCTGGTTTGCGGTGTAAAAGATTATCAAGGCAAAAAGTTTGATTTAGAAAAATACGTAAACCCAAAACGGGGAATTATCACTAAAAAATCAGCGGAAGGCAAACCGCTAAAAGCTTTAGAATTGCCAGGTTTATGGAATGGCGCTATGGAGCACTGGAATACCATTTTTGTAGAAGTGCCGCTTCAAACCTTTTCTCCTGTTAAAACGGTTATAAACTTGCTTAATGATGCGCATCAGGTTCCTGATTAAAAAAATACTTTAGATTTTTCATAAAACCCAAGCTTACTTAAATAGTGAAAGCCAATAACTTGTTTTCCTAAAGGTGTATTTCTTGTGTATTCGTCTGCATTATATAAGAATAAATGCTAAATTTAGATTATTTTTGACTTTAAAAGCATCATATGAAGATCATCTCCTACAATGTTAATGGAATTCGGGCGGCACTAAGAAAAGGATTGATAAAATGGCTTTCCAGTGTTAATGCTGATATAGTTTGCTTTCAGGAGACAAAAGCTCAACCCGAGCAGATAGATGATCAGCTTTTTAAAGATATAGGTTATCATTATTGCTATTGGTTTTCTGCTGAAAAGAAAGGTTATAGCGGTGTAGGTATTATTAGCAAAATCGAACCTAAAAATGTGATTTATGGAACAAATATCAGCTATATGGATCGCGAAGGCAGAAACTTACAACTCGACTTTGAGGAATTGAGTGTGATGAGTCTCTACTTACCTTCCGGAACTAATGATGATCGGCTGGAATTCAAATTTCAATATATGGATGATTTTCGCGATTATGTATATCACTTAATGAAAGAACATAAGAAGCTTTGTATTTGCGGTGATTATAATATCTGTCATCAACCCATTGATATTCACGACCCCGTAAGATTAAAAAAGGTGTCAGGATTTTTACCGGAAGAAAGAGAATGGCTTAGCTCTTTTTTAGATTTAGGTTTAACGGATTCTTTTAGGTATTTCCATCCGGAAACCATTCAGTATTCTTGGTGGTCTTATCGGGCGAATGCTAGAGCTAAGAATAAAGGCTGGCGACTTGATTACCATTTAGTAACAAAAAAACTATTGGATAATTTGCAAAAAAGTTTAATCCTTCCGGAAGCAAAACACAGTGACCATTGCCCGGTTTTATTAGAAACGCTAAAGAACTGAAAAATGAAAAAAATTTATGTACTCTTATTAAGCCTTTTTATTTTATCAGGTTGTGTCAGCAAAAAAAAGTTTGATGATCTCAACAGTCGATTTAAAGATTTTAAGCAAGCAAAATCAAATCTAGAAAATCTGGTAAATCAAAAAAGTAACACCATAGATAGTTTATCGAAATTAATAAAACAAAAGAATAAAAAAATCAATCAATTAAATAAAAATAAAGAAGATTTAAGCCGCAATTTAGCAGAAAAACAAAAAGCGCTTGAAAGCTTAAAATCCTCTTATGATGCCTTAGAAAATCAAAGCAGTAAAACAATAGCAGAAAATTCTAAGCAAAACAGAAAATTATTAGCTCAACTGGAAGCAAAACAACAAGCACTAAACGAAAAACAAAACCGGTTAAATAAACTCCAAAAAGATCTGAGCCTAAGAGAAAAAAGAATTCAAAGTTTAGAAAACCGAATTCTTAAAAAAGAGCAGCAAATGAATCAACTGAAAACCAATTTGCAAAAAGCATTGGTTGATTTTGAAGGAAAAGGACTTCAGGTAGAACAGCGTAACGGCAATGTATATGTGTCTATGGAAAATAAGTTGCTCTTTGAATCAGGCAGCTGGGAAGTAGGCAGTCAAGGTAAAAAAGCGATTCAAGAACTGGCAAATGTTTTAGCTGACAACAAAGATATCAACGTTCTTATAGAAGGTCACACAGATAATGTGCCTTATCAGGGCGATGAAAAAATCGAAGACAATTGGGACTTATCTACTAAAAGAGCAACTGAAGTTTTAAAGCTCATATTAAAAAGTTCTTCTGTAGATGCTAAACGACTAACCGCAGCCGGAAGAAGTAAATTTCTACCGGTGGCATCTAATGACTTAAAAAAAGGAAGAGCTAAAAATAGAAGAATAGAAGTAGTATTATCGCCAAAGCTGAGTAGTATAAACCAGGTTTTAAACAGCATTAATAAATGAAGGCTTTAAAACAATATAGTCAAAAAGTTAAATTCCTAATTATTTTAGTTGTTCTTGGTATGTGGGCAATTTATTTTGCTGATTATGAATATATATTTCGTGGAGCTAGAGTGGTCTATTTAACCGGTCATCAATCCGCTTTTATAGATGATTATCCTTATTTCAGCAATGCAGAGGTAAAAAACAACGATAAAAATATTCAAACCTGGCCTACAGCAAACGCTTATAATCAAATATCCTCTACATCTCGCTTAGATAGTATCAATAAAGAGATGAATACCGTGGCTTTCCTGATCATCAAAAACGATAGTATAGTTTATGAAGATTATAGCGATAATTATGGGCTTGATAGTAAAACTAATTCATTCTCAATGGCAAAAAGCATTACGACAAGTCTGCTTTTTAAAGCTATTGATGACGGTCATATTAAAAGTCTGGATCAACCTATAACCGATTTTTATCCTGATTTCAAAGGAAAGTTTGCTAATGAATGTAGTGTAGGTGATTTAGCATCTATGGCTTCCTGTTTAAATTGTGAAGAAAATTATTACAGTCCTTTTTCTATGACTGCACAGGCACATTATGATGACGATATCAGTCAATTAATCAAGACTTGTAAAATAACTACAAAACCGGGTTTAAGCTATAATTACCTGAGTGGAAATACAGAATTATTAGCCATGATCATTCAGAAAGCGGTAGAAATGCCGTTAGCAGATTATTTATCAGAAAGCTTCTGGAAACCCTTGGGTATGCGAAACGACGCATTATGGCAAATGGATAGCGAGCGCAAAAAAATGGTAAAAGCCTATTGCTGCATCTCTTCCAATGCTAGAGATTTTGCTAAATTCGGAAAACTTTACCTGGACAAGGGAAATTGGAACGGTGATCAATTGATAAACCAAGAACACGCGCAATTAGCAATCCAACCCCGTTTTAAGGAAAGCTCGGAATATGGTTACGGCTTTTGGTTAACAAATTATAAAGACAAAAAGGCTTTTGCTATGCGAGGTTTTAAAGGTCAATATGTAATTGGCATTCCTGAAGATGATGTCATCATTGTACGCTTGGGTAAAGGAAGAAACAAAAAGAAAGTTGATCACTTCCCAACTGATTTTTATGTCTATTATGACGAAGCTTTAAAAATAATAGAAAATTTAGAAAGGTGATAAAGCATTACTATATAAATGTTTTAACTATGATGATTCAAAAACCATGATTGTATATTTGTAATATGAATGAATTTCTTGATCCCAGCGGCGATAATTTTTCAAAGGAAGAAAACGCATTAGAAAATGTTTTACGGCCGCAGTCTTTTGATGATTTTTCCGGTCAGCGAGATGTTTTAGATAACCTAAAGGTCTTTGTAGATGCAGCAAATATGCGTAATGAAGCTTTAGATCATACTTTAATGCATGGTCCTCCCGGGTTAGGAAAAACTACTTTAGCACATATTTTAGCTAATGAACTAAAGGCTAATATCAAAGTAACTTCCGGACCGGTCATTGACAAGCCAGGCGATTTAGCCGGTTTACTGACTAATTTAGAAGAACGTGATGTCTTGTTTATTGACGAAATTCATAGATTGAGTTCAGTTATTGAAGAATATCTGTATTCTGCTATGGAAGATTATAAGATTGATATCATGATAGAAAGTGGTCCTAATGCCAGAACGGTTCAGATTAACCTAAATCCATTTACGCTAGTAGGTGCAACTACGCGTTCCGGTTTACTAACATCACCTATGCGTGCCAGATTTGGTATCAGCTCACGGCTAAATTATTATTCTACCCAGCTGTTAGCAGATATTGTTCAGCGAAGCGCAGAAATATTAAATGTTAAAATCAGCGAACCCGCCGCTGGTGAAATAGCCGGTAGAAGTCGTGGCACGCCCAGAATTGCCAATGCACTACTTAGAAGAATCAGAGATTTTGCCCAAATTAAAGGAAATGGCAAAATAGATATGGAAATTGCTAAATATGGATTAAAAGCCCTTAATGTAGATCAACACGGTTTAGATGAGATGGACAATAAAATATTGACCACCATTATTGATAAATTTGCAGGTGGCCCTGTTGGCATCACCACTTTAGCTACTTCTGTTAGTGAAAATGCAGAGACCATTGAAGAAGTGTATGAGCCTTTTCTCATTCAGAACGGATTTATACAAAGAACACCGCGCGGTAGAGAAGTGACCGCTTTAGCCTATAAACACCTGAATCGTAAAAAATCAGGTAACCAGAGAGATTTATTTGATTTATGAAGCATGAAGCAGCCGATATTCCTGTAGTATCAAAATTTCATTTTTACAGGAATGCATTAAACATACTGAAAAATCCCTTGCCCTTTCATCATAAAAACTTTGAAAAATTAGGCGATACCTTTCAATTAGAAACCGGATTTTATTCTCATGTGGTCTTTTCAAGAGATCCGGAATTATTTCGGTTAGCCCTACAGAAAAAGCAAAAAAACTTTAGGAAATCTTACATTCAAACCTATGAACTGGTAAAATATGTAGGCCATGGTTTGCTTACTTCTGAAGGGGAAGAATGGAAAACGCAAAGAAAGCTCTTGCAGCCTACTTTTCATAAGAAAAATATTGCAAAGCTCACCAGCAGAATGTATGATAGCATTTGCGAACTTTTAGATCATATAGAGCCGGATACATCAATAGATAGTTTTCCTATTTTTAATGACCTGGCATTTAAAGTAGTAGCTCGAAGCCTTTTTAGCGATGCCATTAATGATGAACAAATTAAAAGATTACAGTTTATCACTGAAGAAACTCAAATGATGCTGGTTAAAGAATTACGGCAACCTTATAAAAGATGGTGGTTTACGCTCAGTGGTGAACTTAGGAACAAGATCATGCTTTCTGATGAAGCCAGAGATATTATTACCTCTATTATAAAAGATAGACGTCAGGCTGAAAAAACACCAGATGATTTACTGGATATGTTGATGTCATTAACCTATGACGATGGCTCCGTTATGGAGCAGAAAGATCTTTTAGATGAAATATTGATCTTGTTTATCGCCGGTCATGAAACCACGTCAAATGCACTCACATTTACGGCTCAACTATTAGCACATCATCCGGAATATCAGCGCAAAATTAAAAATGAAGCACTTGCTGTTCCATATGATACCATAGATCATATATTACAACATACACGCCAAGCAGAATATGTTATTAATGAGTCCATGCGTTTATACCCGCCGGTTTACTTTATAGACCGCATGGCTAATGCTGCATTTGATCATAAAGGTTTGCATTTTCAAAAAGATACTACATTGCTCTTCTCGCTTTATGAAATGCATCGGCTGGAAAACAAATGGCAGAATCCGCAGGAGTTCAAGCCCGAAAGATTTTCAACAGATAAGAACTTTTCTGATCAGTTCTTTCCATTTGGCGCTGGTCCGCGGAAATGTATCGGAAATAATTTCGCCATGGTAGAGATGAAACTGGTGGTTTACGAATTGATGAAACGTTTTGATATTGAGCCTGTACAGCAGGAAATAGATATTTTACCCTTGATCAGCCTTAAGCCAAAAAACGCTTTCTTAAAGTTCAAAAAAGCTGATTGATGGATGCTGTTAAAGAGAAACATACACGGATCATCAAGCAACTCGCCGATGAGTTGGGTTTCCTGAACTGCGGTATCAGTGAAGCCGATTTTTTAGAAGAAGAAGCACCAAGATTAGAAAAATGGCTCAAAGAAAAGCAGCACGGCAAAATGGCTTATATGGAAAACCATTTTGATAAGCGATTAGATCCAAGATTGCTGGTGCCGGGCGCAAAAAGTGTGGTTTCCTTACTGTATAATTATTTTCCGTCAGAAACGCAGCGCGAAGATTCTTATAAAATCAGCAAATATGCCTATGGCCGTGATTATCATTTTGTAATCAAGCGGAAGTTAAAAGATTTCATGGAGCGCATCCAGGAAGAGATAGGTGAAGTTGGCGGACGTGTATTTGTAGATTCCGCACCGGTATTAGAAAAAGCCTGGGCTAAAAAAAGCGGCTTAGGCTGGATAGGCAAGCATTCTAATCTGTTGTCTAAACAAACCGGCTCATTCTATTTTATCGCAGAGTTGATCATTGACTTACCCTTAATAGCAGATACGCCGGTAACGGATCATTGCGGAACATGCACGGCTTGTATCGACGCTTGTCCAACAGATGCCATTACCACGCCGTATCAACTGGAAGCGCATAAGTGCATTTCTTATTTTACCATCGAGCTTAAAGATGAACTACCTAAAGAATTTGAAGGTCAATTTGACGACTGGATGTTTGGTTGTGATATTTGTCAGGATGTTTGTCCCTGGAATCGATTTAGTAAAAGCCACAATCAACCTTTATTTGATCCTGATGAGCGTTTGCTGAATTATGATAAGCAAGATTGGGAAGAAATGACAAAAGAAGTTTTTAATGAGATATTTAGAAAATCAGCTGCTAAGCGAACCAAGTATGAAGGTTTGAAACGAAATATTAGCTTTATTAAGCAAAGTGAGAATAATGAAGAAGCTTGATTTTAAATTATACTTTCTAAGTTTTAAATTTGTTCATTCAAATTATATAATTTACTTAGCCGGATAAATTTTATAATAACATTATATTTAAAAAATATTTACCATCTATGGGGAAAGTGATTAAAGAAGAGAAAATCAATAAAAAAAAGATATTCATCGTTTTTATTACCTTGTTTTTAATTTACTTTCCTATTAAGCTTCTCTTAGACTTTTTGATGAAAAGTGATGTGACTTTTGTAGAAAATATTATTCAATCACTTGTTTTTAGTTTAGTATTAAGTTTAGTTAGTATTTTCAGTTGGAAGCCATCCAATAAAAAAATTGAAAAACTCATCAAAAAAGAATTAGGGAAAGGAGAAAAAATTGAAATTGAAACGCGAGCTGGAAGACTGATAAACAGGATTATTTTTCCCGGGAAAATATATCTTACTAATCAGCGATTGATTTATATAGGTTTTGAGTATTTCCAATTTGAGAAAATAAAATCGATAAAAAGAGAAGATATTATTGACATTCAACCTGTCAAGATGTATGATTTGATTGACAATGGAATCCAGATAGAAGATCGAACCGGTAAAAAACACAAGTTTAACTTTGATAATCGAGATCAAGTTTTAGCTGCTTTGCAGATGGAAATGAATGTAGCTATATAGCTTAAATGATTTACACCTTTCATCAGCATTATAAAAATTGAGATTACTTTTAAGAAGGTGCGAAGTTTCAAACTTCGCACAGCATAGGGTTTGAGAAACTTAGCAAAGTGCGAAGTTCCTAGACAACAGGTCTTCACATTAGCAAAAAATAACTATTTCTTTTTTACAATCCCGTAATAAGCACCTGCAAGTAACAATACTAACCAATACATATTGATAGGAATATCATTGACAGTTCCGGGGCCACCACCACTTGGTGGGCTTGGTGGTCAGCCTTGCGCTAATGATGAAAAGGAGATCAACAATAAAAAGATGATCAAGCAGTACTTATTGAAGTAAGAAAACTGTTTCATGTTCCTATTCAGATATGATTAGTGT
>Ga0102930_1000509_pt1 | contig 12981 bp, 31 predicted proteins | sample SalPon1_B_H2O_MG_FD_84514 | JGI IMG/M metagenome (GOLD analysis project Ga0102930, IMG submission 84514) | Salt pond water microbial communities from South San Francisco under conditions of wetland restoration - Salt Pond MetaG R1_B_H2O_MG | ecosystem: Environmental > Aquatic > Non-marine Saline... | reverse complement strand
ACTGACAAAATTGAATAATTTATTGCAAGCAAAAGAAAGTTTTACTATCTTTGTTAATTCCAAAGTAAAAGAGATATATGGAGGTCATTAAAATATACGTTTACAAGACAAAGGCTAACAAGCTAACCTGCTACACCGATGATCTCCCTGAAGATCAGGAACACCAGTATGGATTAGAGCTTTTTGATGTGATAGAAAAAGAATACTATTTATGGAAATAGGAAGAAAACCGTTTGCAGATTTAAAGACATGGGAAGTTATGTTTTTGGTTGCTTTGATGTCATCGAAAAGAAAAAAGTGGAAGAGTAGTGAGGGTCAATTAAAGCTCCATGTACTTGCACTAATGATGTACATTACTGAGCGTTATGATTTGTTTGATATTCCTGTTTTTGACGTTAAGGATTTAGAGGCTATATTCAACAAGGCGATAGGCTCTATAAGTTCGAGTTCTTTATACAATGCTCTGTTTGGTCTTACCAAAGATGGCTACACCGAAAAGACAGGCTTAGGAACTTACAAGATAACGACAAAAGGAGTATATTTTTTACGCAATCATCTAAATAAAGCGAGAATGGCAGCGGATGATTTGCATGAGGTTGTTGATAATATTTTTGAAAACGAAAATTATGGATAAGTTACACAACAAAGAATTAGAGATTAGTGAGGACGACATTAGATCGTCAGACTCCATAACAGACCTTTGCCATTGGCAGGAGGAACTGTTAAAGCAAAAGGCAAAAGTGGAGCATAACATAATGGGTGTCACGGGCAACCATTATGAGGGAAAGAGGAAGAAAATTAAGATGTTTGGTTACTTGAGAATAATCAAAATCATGCTTGTAATGATAAGCAATCGCAGAAGCCAACTATCAAATAGGACAACGTTGTGGCAAGCGATTAAATTAAGAATAATTGGACTATTATGAAATCTGAAGTAGCAAAAAGAATCGAAGAGAGTACGCCTAAAGAAACACAGCATAAGATGATGTATTACGCTTGGCTTGTGTCGGGCGGTCTTGATGAAGAAGTAGCAGCGACAGTTTGTGATAAAATATTTGAAGACAATGAAAGCTAAGTTTGAATTTGATTTAGATGACCCAGATGAGAAAATGGAACACATGAGATGCACTAAGGCATTGGATATGGCAATTGCTCTTTGGGACATACATAACCTCAAGTTAGACGATAAGACAGCCGAAGAGATTGGGCGAATCTTTTACGAAAATGGAATTTTCATGGATGATCTTATCTATTAATTACACAAAAATGAGTATATTTGTGCAAACAATGACACGTTATGGTTGAAATATGCCCTCAAGTGTGCCCTCCAAATTCACCAAATGCTTTTGGATGCCCGCCATGTGGTAATGGAGCTTCAATTGATTACGGGGCTTGGTTAATAATTGCTTTAGCTGCTTTTGCTTTGGTGATGGTACTAAGATTCGGCAATAAAGACGACTAGTTGCCAATATCGGGTTGTAATACGATAATCGTTAATATATGGTTTTAAATAGATAATGATGAGAATAGATGGTTTAATAGATCAAATAAAACACAAGACTGACAAGATCAAAATAACTGCCAGTAGAGATGTGATTGATTATCTTACTGATGAAACATTAGTTGGTGGTGACTTGTGTTTCAGGAAAGGTGTTTCTGTTAATTTTGAAGAGCAAAATGATATGGCTCAACAAATAGACACATCGAGAGTAACCAGAGTAGAAGTTGTAGACGACAATGGTCGAAGCTACGTAAACTGGAAAGCCAACAATACTGTTCAATTGAGCCTTCAGGACAAAGGCAGAACATTAAAAGTTTTTGTACATGAAGGATTCAGTAGGTAAAGAGATGTATAAGTTTTTGGAAGAGCTGGATTTTTTGTGTTTCAAATATGGATACCACATTAAACCAAACAATAGCCAAACCATTATCATTGATAGCAGAGCCGGAGAGAAGGTTGAGCTTCCATTTGTAGATGGTGATGGGATGGGGGAGTGAAAACAAAACCGACAGGTCTTACCTATGGAGACAACATACGCAACAGAACAAGGCAGAGAAATAATAGAGGGCATACCTAAGTACCATGAGTACATAAAAAAGATAGAGTCATTAGACCCTTTTGAAAAAGCGTTTGCCTACAATGATTATTTTACGAACAGGTTATCTTTGAAGCATAACTTTGCTGTGTTTTTTCTTAAAGGAGAAGAATGGAATGGAACTTTTAAAAACACGGAGATATTCAAGAACATTGCTATAAGCTACTTGTGGAAAGATCAACATATATACACCATTGATGAGTTCTTTAGCAAGGAAAGGATTGAGATAAGAGATCATGGTGAAGACTGGAATAAGTATGGTTACGCCCAAAGGATTAACGTAAATATGTATGGAGCTTTTTGGTGGTTATTTGAGGGATTATGAAAACAAAAACAACTATTGACAAATTACGAGTAAATGCGTGGAGTACAGCTTTTGTTGTGTGGCGTTTTTTATATGACGGAGCGTAAAAACCACTGATGCCGATAGGCTCGGTGGGATGTAAGCGACTCTTGTTACACTTACATTTTGACATTTTGTCTGATTTGTATAAATTGGTATAGTTTTTGTATTAAAATAAATTATGTTTAAAACGTTTAAATATCGTCTGTATCCAACCGAGACACAAAAAAAGCTTATTGCCAAGCACATTGGTAGTAGTCGTTTTGTGTACAATTTGGCTCTCGAAACTAAGAACGCTGCATACATTGGTAATAATCATAATTATAGTGCTTTTGATTTAGTTAAACAATTACCTGAACTTAAAAAAGAACTACCTTGGCTTAAAGAAATAAACTCCCAAAGTTTACAGCAAGCAATCCAAAACATGGATATTGCATTTAAAAGGTTCTTTAAAGGTGCAGGGTTTCCTAAGTTTAAAAAGAAATCAAACCGTGGTAGTTTTTCAATACCACAAAATGTAATAATAGAAAATGACCGTTTAATCATACCTAAGTTTAAAGAGGGTATTAAGATTAAACTGCACAGATCTACACAAGGTATAATCAAAAGTGCAACTATAAGTGTTACTCCTACTGGTAAATATTTTGTGTCTATACTCTGTGACACTAAAGAAGAAATACCGACCAAAGCACCTGTTGAAGAAGAAACCACAATTGGCATTGACTTAGGAATTAAAGACTTTGCTATTACATCAGAAGGTGAGGTATTCGAAAACCCTAAATATTTTCGCAAAGCGCAATCAAAACTAAAATATGTACAACGTAAATATTCAAAACACAAAGGCAAGCGAACTAAAAAGAAACTTGCCAAACTACATGAAAAGGTAGCAAACAAGCGTAAGGATTTTTTACATAAAGTTTCTACACAACTAATTCGTGAGAACCAAACGATAGCTTTAGAAACATTAGCAGTAAGAAATATGGTCAAGAACCACAATTTAGCACAAGCTATTAGTGATGCAAGTTGGTCAATTTTTGTAACTATGTTAGAATACAAGTGTGAATGGTACGGTAAAAACATCCTAAGAATAGGACAATTTGCACCTTCTAGCAAAACTTGTGCTAATTGCGGTGCAATAAACAAAGAGTTACAACTAAAAGACCGTGAATGGACTTGCAGTAATTGCTCTTCTGTATTAGACCGTGATATTAATGCTGCTTGTAACATAAAATCTTTTGCTTTAAAAAATATTTTGTCTGGGGAACACAGACTTAAAAATCAGGACGAACTGCCTCGGTTACGAGGAGTACTGACTCCTGAAGCCCAACCCATCGCCTTTGGCGTGGGTGGGTAGTTCACATGTTCCATTTAAACCCCTAATGCGAAAAAAATGTGAGCAAAAAAAGCGTGACATTGAAAAATACAACCAACAAATGAAAATGTGCTTAACTAACAGTAGAAGGGCGGGTAAAACATTTTTAACTTCTAATATTCTAATAAGAAGTGAACTCGCTAAAATAGACGCTGAGATATTTTTAAAGTGGTTTGCATGAAAATAAAAACAACGTTTTCAGAAAGAAGTATTAAGACATTTCACGAGCTTGAAGAAAATGAGGCCTTCATCGTGGTGTACAATGATGACCCATACATGGCAGAAAAGTTTGATTACTGCCGCGTTAGGTATAAGTTTTCTGGTGTAACAAATGATAACCTTCATCATGGAATGTTATTCTTAGTAGATGATGGCTCACTCGATAAGGGGATTTATGAATTAGAAAACAATAACGACAGGTCTTACCTATGAAACACAACGAAGAACTAATAGAGGACATCGCCCTATACGTACAAGGAGAATACAAGATGGGGGGGTCTTGCCGAAGGGTTGTATTTAGACTTTGCAAAAGACGTGGCCAAACAATATGCTGAAGAAGCCAATCTTTTAGGGATTAGCGTAAATCGCCAGTTAGATCAATCAAAGTTTGACCTAATAGGCTATCAAGCGTATTACAAAGACGGAAGTAACAAGTTCTACAAGGAGCTTGATGAGATAAACAACAGCATAGCAAGCAATCCGTTAGTTGACGTTAAGCAGGTTGGAATATTAAAAGAAAAACAATGAGTACAAAAAAAGCAGGAGATTACAAAGGGTTTTTAGGCGGCTTCTCAGACCGTATGTTAAGAAGTGATGTCAACCCAGTTTGTACTTGTAATGGCGGATATTGTTATAGTAAAAACGCCAATGATAAAATAGAAAAATGGTGTGAAAATAATGACGGCAAAGAAAGCTTGCTCCTTTTTGAATAACCAAAAACATCACACAACTTAATTAGCTCTCATCTGAGGGCTTTTTTTTGTGTTTTATGGGTAGTAAGTCCACTTTACCGCTTAACGCAACTCAAACCGCCTTATTTTAAGTCTCTGTGTGGGTACTTCCCGTTTCCTAAAACGGTAACTTGCCGTCCGAGCAATGTTAGGTCACTGATTTTGCCGTTTTAAACCGTGTACCCCCTCTTCTAAACCCTTATAAAAATACCCTTGTTTTACTACCGATATTTTTTGTTTTCCCCTGTGAGAGATTGAGAACCTTCATTTGATAATCAGGTGGTTAGAAAATGGGGTCGAATGGGTTTTGGTAGTGTTGGCTGTGTGGAGAAGTGGGGTGGGTTATAGTAGTATTCAAGGCGACAGATTTCAAGCGCGGATTTCGGTTTCGCGACCGTGTACCCATTGATTGTCAGCACTTTAGAAGGTTCATTGGCTTAAAACCGTTATACACTATAATGATTAACAGTAAACCTATTTAGCTGTTTATCATTTGGTTAAGATATGTTTGATAAGTTGCTTATTTGCGTTATTACAGTGTTTTGGGGTTAAATTGCCACTGAATTGAGGGCGAATTTGAGTAAAATACATGTAGGTGTATATAATTTGACCGAATAACAACGGCAATTTTCTTTAATTTTCGCCCTCGTTTGCTTTTTCCTTTGCTTTCCCCTTGCTTTTCCTGGCTTCCCCTTGCTTTTTCCTTTTGTTTTTCCCTTGCTTTTCCTATTGTTTTCCTTGGTTTCGTTCCGATTTCGCTTGCTTTTCCTTTGATTTGGCCCGTTGTTTCTTTGATCTTCGGCCTTGCTTACTGCATTCGTTCTTTGTTTCGCTGGATTCGCTTGCCTTTGTCCTTTGCTTTGGTTTGCTCCTTTGCTTCCTTTGCCTTTTGTCCTGGCTTATCTTTTTTTTTTGTTTCTCTCTCTATGTATGTATATATATAAGATCATTACAAGGTAAGACCTGCCAAATTATACCTTATTATAGGGCGCTAACTTTTTTTCATTTTTTTGCTTTTTCGTTTGGCGGGTTAAATTTTCTTTTTACATTTGTGCCATCGCTTTGAAACAATAAGCAAACGTTCTCAAACTTTTTGAAGCTTTTTATTGTCAGATGAAAAACATTTTATACGTTTGCTGGCAAGTTGACAACGGCACTAAATTAAGTGGGAGTCCGCTGACTATTTAGGCTGCCAACGAATAGACAACACGCGAAGGCGTGGCGAAACAGGCACACTTGGATTTGGTTAACTCAAAAGAAAGTTGTAAGTTTGCTGGCAAGACAAAAGCCAAAGTTTTTTTACTTAAATTTTGTCAAGTGAAAAGGTTTACATACCTTTGTTGAGGTTCTTTGAAATACTTGTAAGACTATAAAATCACTGATAAGGTGGTGACACGCGGTAAGTCATACGCAGGCTGAAAGGGAATGAGAGCGGGCTAAAACCCGATTACCTAAAATTCAGGGCTAATATATCTGCTAAAGATCGGGCTTATATTAGTCAGCACCAACGAAATGTTAGGGGTTAATAGATTAGGCGTTAAGAGCGCCACAACGGCAAAAGTAACATCAATCGGTATGTTAAGCGGTGCAACGATTCACCAGGCGCTAAGGCTTCGATGCCATTTGCCGACAAACTTTTAAACTTATCAATCATGGGAATTTTAATTATTTCAGTTTATTTCGGTCTTATATTAGCAGCTTGTGTATATACGCATGAAGTGACTAAATAGGTAAGACCTATCAATTTAAAGCGCTGTTTTGTTGGCGCGAATTAAGAATTTAAAAACTATTTCAGGTATGAAAAGAATATATTATTGCAAGGTTGATGCGTACGGGCAAAGAACGGGCGAAGTTTTTTCAACAGTAATAAACAGTAACGAAATAAAGAAAAGCGTACACGGTTTCGATATGTACAAGGGCTACTTTATTTTTTATTGCCCATACCAAGCGCAAAAAGCAGCACAAAGCTAAACAATTTGAACAATCAAAAACTATTTCAGTTATGAAAAATTACAAACAATACAAGGCAGAATTTGACCGGGACTGCCCAGGAGCGTACAGCAATAACGAAATTGAGCAAATGTACTTTGATGATATTATTGTGACGGGATTAAAGCAAGGAAACAAACCTTCAAAGGAGTTTATAAGAGAAAACGTATCAAGAGAGTTTATTTGGTGGATCAACAAGCATTTCTACTATGACAATCAAATAGTTTAATTAATAAAAATTAGAGTTATGAAACATTCAGTAAAACAAGAGTTAGCACACCATATTTTAGATCGTATAAATGACGGTGTAATTGATGACGCAAACAAAGATGATTGGCACTTCCATTGCTTCAATGAGGATTACTATATTATCGGTTATTATGAGGCTGAACAATGGCTAAAAAACCACGATATTAGCGCCTTTGAAGCAATTGGGATTTGCCAGGAATATGAAAACGAAGTGTTTGGCGAACAATATAAAATGTACGACAATGCAGAAACAACCGTTAACATGCTCGCTTATATCTATGGCGATCAAATCTTAAATGAGATTGACGCGGATAATATCGAGGAGTTAACAGAAGCTCTTAATGATATAGTTGAATAACCCACAAACCCACCTACTTTAAAAACGCCTTCGATAGGTAGTCACCGTGAAATAATAGCGGGCAACGTTCGATTCGTTGGTTGGCGGCTAAATAGATAAGACCTTTAGATTAATTTTAAAACCAAATAGTTATGACACAATTACTTTTTACTTTAGACAGCCCCAGCAAGGCTATACAGCCTATTTTAGGTTATTTACCTTACGCCTTTATTGTACTTGATACATCAAAAGAATTAGAGGAAGGCACGAGAGTTATATATTACCCAACTAAACTTGATTGGAATATAAATAGGGGTACTTATTCCTTCATGGATGAAGAGATGGACGAAAATATATACGAATATACTTGTCAAATATTAAACAAATAAATAAAACAGTTATGGAATATCAAATATTACAAATCGCGGGAGTTGATGTTATTGTCAAAACCCAGCAAGCGACAAAGCCTTTCAAACTTCACCCTTTAGATGTTGAGTTTATCGAGCAGGATATTGAAGAGAACAAATCTGAAAACGGTGAACTTCAATGTATAGTGGAAGAGGGTATAATGGACTTTTACTGGCGGGTCTTACCTACTTGTAAAACCTTTAGAAGAGAAGCGAGAAAAGAATGGAATAAAGATTTTGGATCGGATTGGTATTTATTCCTGCATGAAAAGCAATTAATTAGGGATATGAAACAAAAATAAAACAGTTTATGACACTACACGAAATTGATAATAAGCACGGTTCACTAATATTTAAACCGTACAAAGAGGCTAAAAAAATACTCGAAATTGAGTACAAATTAGATTTCGATGAGATTAATGAGTACATTAATGAAATAGGATTTCAACAAAACGAACTTGTAACTATCTGGATTAATGCAAACCACGAACTTAAACACACAAGGGGTTCAATGGAGTTTCGCAACAACGAAATGGTAGAGCTTGTATCGTTGAGGTTTGAAGAAGTCCCCGAAGAAATAGAGATCAGCGAAAATGATATTGAGCTGGAAAAGGACGAATTGATAACCAAAATAATTGAAAGCTTATGATAATCAGAGTGTATGCCGAAAGCTCCTCACACGCGGAGCTTTGGGCTATGTTCTATGATGAACAAACATATTTGGATTGCCTCCCAAAGTTAAAAAAGAAGGCAAAGAAAAACAGAATGATAATTACTGAATCTATTGATTATGAAAACAATTAAAACAGAAAAACAAAAGATCGCGGCACTAACGAAACTTGCCAAAAAGAAAAGTAGACTACCAATAACAGACGTATTAAGGTTTGACCCTACAAAGTTAGTGGCGCACAAGTTAGACGCTGCAATAGCTATTGAGCAGCCCTTCAGGGTAACAGGTGAAGGCACTATTAATGCTCAAGACTTCAAAAAAGTACATGACTCCGCTGTTATTGAGAATGTAACGTTTGAAGGCGGTAAAGCAATAGTTGAAACCAATAATGGTGAGTTTAAATTTGATTCTTACGATTATCAAGATTTCCCCGCGCTGCCCAACAACCTTGAGCAAGTGGGTTCGATAGAGATTGACGGTAAATTTGACGTGGCTAAAAAGTACACAGGTAGAGATGATTTTAGACCCGTAATGCAGTCAGTTTACATTGACAAAACAGAAAGCCACATTGTAGCAACGGACGCGCACCGAATTTACTTTGAACCAATTGATACGAGTAATTTAAAATCTGAACTACTCATTGACAAACGAGTATTTGATTTTGTGCAACACGGTATTAATTCAGTAAGAAAAGATGGTACATGGATTAAAATGAGCTGTAATGGAGTTGATGTTTACACAAGGTATGAAGGTAAATTCCCACAATGGAAAACTATTATTCCTGAGTACTCGAATTGCTTAACAGTCAACAAAAAGTCATTCGAGAAAAAGAACAAGTTGGCTTTGATTGCAGCTAATAGCACAACCAACAAAGTAGAGTTAAGCGAGGGCGCAACAAGTATAAGCGCTCAAGACTTTGACTTTGACAAACGTTATGATAGTCTAATAGACGGCAGCTTAAAAGGTGACTTTTGCCGTATTGCATATAACGGAAAGTTTATGTTGGACTTGCTTAAAGATTGCGATGATGAGGTGACGATTCAAACGGTAGCACCAAATAAAGCAATACTCATTAGCGGTAAGTTTGTTATCATGCCAGTAAGATTAGATGATTGATCTTATGAGTACAACATTTGGAGTCGAAATACCTTCTACTGGCGAGATAAAACCAGTAGCAAAGAGAATAGGAATAGGCAACGGAGAAGTTGATGTGTTTTTTACAGAACCATTGGCTGAACTGTTACCCCACAAATTAAGAGTAATACCAATGAACAATGGCGCACAAGGAATTAATACTATTGGCGATATTGTATTGGCTAACCTTCAAAACAAATGAAACATGACACTAAAACAATCAACGGCCTTTCCAACGGGCCATGAAAGGATTAAAGTGATAACCCTATCAGATCGGGAAGTGTTTATGAGCCTACGAGAATTTGATAGGTTCTTACACGCGGATAAAATAGTATTCGATAATGATAGGGGGTGTTGGACGGAGCAGGTAAGACCTGTGAATTAGGAATTTTAAAATTGAATAACATGGCACTAAAAAAAGCAATACTCGAAGAGGTATCCGGAATAGAACCTGACTTGAGTCAATTCGCGGAGACAACTCAAACATTTGAACGCGAGATTGAGTCAGATGAAATTACCTTTCAAATTGATATTACTTACAGGTTAATGTTCGTAACTGAAATAGACGATTTCAGGGGGGTGTACACAGAGTAGAGACTTGAAGTAAAAGACCGTCAAATCAACACACGCATCGTAGATAATACGAGTGGTGACTATATATTTGACGGTGAATGCGAATGGATTGATGAACTTATTCAAAACAAAATATTTTAATGGAAAAGTACAAACTATCAATGCAGGACTTAGCAGGCTACTGGGGAATTGATCGCCAGTTAGCCTTATATCGAGCTAAGCGATACCTTAAAGTAAAGAGGTTGGGTGAGAGGTCAGCTAATCTACTGGGTCTTACCAACAATGTAAAACGAATATTATATGTTGAGACAACTAAAGAAGAGTTAGACAAACTAAAATCAATTTAAGCTGTGTTATATTCACTATCATTAATTATTGCAGGTGTATTTGTTTTATTCTTATTGGCGGCTTTGTACGTTAAATATGACCCGATGTATAAAGAGATAACATCTGTAGAGGAAGTTGCTAAAGGAATCGAAAGTTACTTTGGTTGTGAGTTAAAAAATCTAGACAACAAAGACAAATCAATAGCAGCTTACGCACTGCTTCACCCTACGAGTGTGTCGAAAGTCGCACGTATGATGGGTGTTACAGAGCATAAAGTGACAAGTTTGATTGCTGCTCACAATCAAAAAATGAAAATAAATGTTGATTACTTACAAAAGTATTTGTATGTTAGGCAGGAAATCATTAAATTCGACAAAACATTTGCACGCTACGATAGCTTTAGTAGTGTTTATGTTTGATTTGCTTTAGTCGGTGGGTAGTTCACAGCCGTTGTTGTGTGTAGTACGGGTTTAACAACTAAAAATTAACATAATGGAAAGATTACAAGAATTGATTGGAAAAACACTTACAAGTGTAGAGAACAAAGATAATGAAGCGATAATATTTACTTGCGAAGATGGAAAGCAATATAAAATGTATCACGGACAAGATTGTTGCGAAAGTGTATCTATTGAAGATATAGTTGGCGACTTACAAGATTTAGTCGGAAGCCCAATATTAAAAGCAGAAGAAGTTTCTAATTATGAACCAACTTCTAAAGAAGATATTGAGAAAACAAAAGAAGCTGATGATTGGGGTTCTTGCACTTGGACTTACTATAAGTTTGCAGCAATCAAAGGTTACGTTGATATTCGATGGTTTGGTGAAAGTAACGGTTACCACTCTGAATCAGTAGATTTTATATTGCTTGGCGTTGATTATGAGTACTAATGTAGTATTACACACAACGATAAAGCTAAGGTGTCGTGGCCTACCTGAAAAGAGCCACTTAACTTTCAAAATACATTGATATGAGCAACAAGAAACAGACTTCCGAACAACAACAAGGCCATGCACCCTTAGCGGGTGTTGTGCGCAGTGCGGGATTTTATGTTATCTTTTCAGGTGACGAATCAGTAGGCATTTTTTCTGCTGAATGGAAAATTGAAGGTGACTTTGAATTTGACAGCAGAGAAGATTTTGATGCGTTTAAAAACAAACTGGCAGAGGCTTGGGAATATACGTCTGATACTCCAATAGGGGTTGAATCATTTGAAGAGCGTCATGAACGAATTAAGGTAGAAGATAAGTTGGTGCGTGGTGAATAGCATTGTGCACAACGGTAAGTATAACCGTTCGGGCGTAAATTAGCAATTAACTTTCAAAATATAGATGACTTATGACTACAAAAGAAACTTTCAAAAATGCAGAAACTAAGCCTGACGGTTATACATTGTTAGGCACTGGCTGGGTTTCAATCGAAGAAGCTCAACCGAAGCCACAACAAAGAGTATATGTGGTATGTGAAAACCCTAAATATGGTGGGGGCGTGGTTCGCTTTCAAACTATGGCTGAATACATACCTTATATGACCGTTAAGGAAGAAGATTATATGGCAGATGAATATCAAGGTGAAGGTGATTACAACGAGGAAGAAGATGAATATTATACACCCGAAGGATTTTATGAGTGGCAAAGCGAACCTGAAATGCACTGGAAAATATCGGCAAAAGTTACACATTGGATGCCGTTGATAGCACTTCCGTAAGCTTGTGCCTAACGGTTTGGGTATGGTTAGTGCGATTTTAATAAAAAAACATAATTATGAAACGAATAGAATTAGAAACAAAAGCAAATGAAATAGCAAAATTGTATTACAAAAACGATGATTGTGAAAGGCTTGAATTAAGAGATAGAATAATGGAAGTAGTTGACTTAGCATTAACTATACCCGTTGTTGTAGGGCAAAGCGAACAGTTAAAATGCCCTAACTGTGAACTTGATTATGATAAAGAAGAGATTGAAATGTTTAGAGGACTTTGTGAAAGTTGTAGAGACAGAGCATTTTAATTGCCTACAACGGAAATAATAAAACACGTAACGGTATGAAAGAAGAAATTATAGAAATATTACAACAGCATAAAGCAGGGCATATACCTGATGAGCAAGCACTAAATGAGTTATGTGTTTTATTTAGTGTTGTATGGCGAAGCGAACCGTTTAGCCTTATTTGCACAAATGGGTATCATGAGAGAGAGCATTACTGCGACTGTAAAAATGAGTGCCTTAAATGCCTTGAGTGAGGCTATATGGCACACAACGGACGAGTGTATGAGTAGTGGCACATACACCGACCATTTGAATTATGCCACAAACTTTAACGTGCCATTACTTATACACATTGTTAGCTGTATGTATTGGCGATTTAGAATCACAGACTTATGAAATATAAAACAATAGTAATAGACCCGCCTTGGAAATACGGCAAATGGGGTAGCGGAAGTGAAAAGGCTTTGGTACAAGGTGAAGCAAATAAACCCGCACCACTACCTTATGCACGGATGACAGTAGAAGATATAAAAGCACTACCCATT
>Ga0102930_1000508_pt1 | contig 12998 bp, 8 predicted proteins | sample SalPon1_B_H2O_MG_FD_84514 | JGI IMG/M metagenome (GOLD analysis project Ga0102930, IMG submission 84514) | Salt pond water microbial communities from South San Francisco under conditions of wetland restoration - Salt Pond MetaG R1_B_H2O_MG | ecosystem: Environmental > Aquatic > Non-marine Saline... | reverse complement strand
ATAACAGGCGATAAACCTTCTATCTTATCTACATCGGGACGTTCTAATCCGCCTAAAAATTGACGAGCATAGGCGGAAAAGGTTTCTATGTAGCGGCGTTGCCCTTCCGCATATAAGGTATCAAAAGCCAAAGAAGATTTCCCCGAACCCGATAAACCGGTAATAACTACAAGTTGGTTTCGCGGAATATCAACATCAAAATCTTTAAGATTATGCGCTCTTGCTCCTAAAACTTCTATTTTATCTTCTGCCGTTTCCATTATATAAAAAACGCAAATTTATTCAAATAAGATGAAGCATATTATGATGTGTGATTTGGTTTTATTAAAAGGATGCTAAATTTTACAAAAAATCACTATAGTTAACTAGTCGTGAACGACTAGGATATGAGGTTCAAGATAAAAGAATCAAGACTCAAATAACTCTATACAAACTAAAAAAATCTTATAAAAGCCATTTATTAGTCTTCTATCATACACCTACTTGAGCAAAATATTATAAAATTAAGCAGCTCAAATTGCTCATCATAAAGACAAGCATGGATTTTATTGATTTTAATCGGACAATAATGATTGTTAACTTATAATATTTAAGGGTTTATAATGGCCACACCAGCCTAAAGCTTTAGCATGAACCGGTTTATCGTAATAGCTATGATTATTATCTAAGCAAGTTAATTGTTGAATTTTAATAGACAGGTTTCAATTTCTTACTGCATAAACAATATAATATCTAGGCGTAAAATATCGCAACAATGGTCTAAGCCCAATCTTTTGAGTAGGGTTTGTCCATTTATCTGTTTTTAAGATTTTCCAACCGGCTTTTTGTAATAACCAATCAAATTGCCAATCTTCAAATTCATGATAATGTTGATCTCGAGGGTCATTAGGGTTTCGATAGGCTGAAACAAACCATAGACGAAGCGGGATGCTTGTCACTAATTTATCAGCTTTAATCTCTTTTAAAATATTAAAAGGTGCAATCATATGTTCAAAAATTTCAAATGCCGTAATGAGCTCAGCATTTGAGTTTTGAACACTTGAGTAATCTAAGTCTAAATCTTCACCTTGTGTATTATCAACCTTATAACCTTCCTTTTGCAAGATTTGAGAAAACGGATTAGCTACACCTAAATCTAATATTTTCTTAGGAGGTGGCTCAACTTCTTTAAGGAATGAAAGTGTTTTTTTATAGCGTTTTTCCGGATAATTTTCTTCATACATAAAACTTAAATTTCGTAGACAATAGCATTTATATTCATACCGGCACCTACGCTGGCAAACATAATCACATCGCCCTTTTTAAGTTTCTCATGGTCAAATTCTCCTTGTAAGAACAAATCATATAAGGTTGGAATAGTAGCTACACTTGAGTTACCTAAAGTATTAATACTCATCGGCATGATATCGTCAGGAGCTTTACGCCCATTCATTTTATAAAAACGCTGAACAATCGCTTCATCCATTTTCTCATTAGCTTGATGAATGAATATTTTTTTTAGGTCGTCAATGGTTTTATCCGTTTTTAAAAGGCATTCATTCATGGCCTGTGGAACATGAGATAAGGCAAAATTGTAAATCTTACGCCCGTGCATTTTAATATAACCATTATTATTATCAGGTTTCGGCAAAAAAGATTCTCCAAAGTAGATATAAAAAGCTTCATTTTGTGCATAAGTGGCAGATTGGTGAGCTAAAATACCTCCTTTATCATCAGAAGCCTCAAGAATTGTTGCTCCGGCACCATCTGAATAAATCATGCTATCTCTATCATGAGGGTCTACAACGCGTGATAAAGTTTCAGAACCTACTACTAAACACTTTTTAGCTATTCCGGTTTTAATAAAAGCATTAGCCTGCACACAACTTTCAATCCAACCGGGACAGCCAAATACCATATCATAAGCAACGCAACTAGGATTGTTTATTTTTAAGCGATTTTTAACTCGTGAACCTATGCTGGGTAAAAAATCAGATTGTTGCCTATCACTTCTTACATCGCCAAAATTATGGGCTATGATGATGTAATCCAGCTCGTCTTTATCAATACCAGAATCTTTTATAGCTCTCTCAGATGCTAAGAATGCTATATCAGATACATTCATATCATCAGTAACATACCTTCTTTCTTCTATACCGGTGATGGCTTTAAACTTCTCAATGATAACTTCATTATCTTGAGTGAAAGCTGTACGATCTTCATTATAAAAGTCATTTTCTAAAAAATCATTATTTTTTTTGACGACTTCCGGAATATAACTTCCTACACCTGTTATTTTAACTTGCATAATTTGTGTGATTAAAAGTTTTGCAAGGTAAATATTTTACCGCAAAACACTATATGTAATTGACCTCACTCAAAAAAACTAATTATCTATTCTGCCGCTTCTAAGTAATTTTCAATAGGAGCACAGGTACACATTAGGTTTCTATCGCCGTAAGCATCATTAACGCGTCGGGTGCTTGGCCAAAACTTGTTCTCTTTAACATGTTCTATAGGAAAAGCAGCCTTTGATCGGCTATAGGGGAAACACCATTCGTCTGCAGTAATCATTTGTAAAGTATGCGGTGCATTCTTCATAACGGGATTAGCCTCCTGTGCTTCCTCGATTTCATGTCGGATGCTAATCATAGCATCACAGAATCGATCTAACTCCTCTTTATTCTCACTTTCTGTAGGTTCTATCATCATCGTACCCGGAACAGGGAAAGATACCGTAGGGGCATGGAATCCATAGTCTATCAAACGTTTGGCGATGTCAATAACTTCAACACCTTTCTTTTTAAAGGGTCTGCAATCAATAATCATCTCGTGCGCAGCTCTTCCACATTCACCGGTGTATAACACAGAATAATAATCAGCCAGTCGTTCTTTGATATAATTAGTATTAAGAATAGCTGTTTCTGTTGATTTTCTTAAGCCATTGTTGCCTAACAACCTGATATAGGCGTAAGAAATAATACATGCTAAAGAAGAGCCAAAAGGTGCTGCTGAAATCGCTGGGATAGGCTCTTGGCCACCGGTTGATATTATTGGATTCGTAGGTAAAAAAGGTGCTAACTGGCTTGCCACACAAATAGGCCCAACGCCTGGACCACCACCGCCATGAGGAATAGAGAAGGTTTTATGTAAGTTTAAATGGCAAACATCAGCTCCGATTTTACCGGGGCTGGTTAATCCAACTTGAGCATTCATATTAGCACCATCCATATAAACCTGTCCTCCATTTTGGTGGATTAGAGAAGTAATTTCTTTTATACTAGACTCAAAAACTCCATGTGTTGACGGATAGGTAACCATCAAGGCAGCTAATTGATTGCTATGTTTTTCTACTTTATCTTGAAGATCAGTGAGGTCAATATTTCCTTTTTCTGTTGCTTTGACAACAACTACTTTCATGCCGGCCATTACAGCACTGGCCGGATTAGTTCCGTGAGCAGAAGATGGTACTAAGCAAATATTTCGCTGATCTTCTCCATTTGCTTGATGATATTTCCTAATCGTCATCAGGCCACTGTATTCACCCTGTGCCCCGGAATTAGGCTGTAATGATGTAGCTGCAAATCCGGTGATTTCAGTCAAGTAATCTTCTAAGCGCTTAAGCATAACCTGATATCCTTCTGCCTGATTAATGGGAACAAAAGGATGTATATTATTCCACCGCTTATCGCTTAGCGGAAGCATTTCAGCTGCTGCGTTAAGCTTCATTGTACAGGAACCTAATGATATCATAGAATGATTAAGCGACAAATCCTTGCGTTCTAATTTTTTGATATATCGCATCAATGCGGTTTCAGAGTGATAGCTATTAAACACCTTTTCAGTAAGAAAATTATCTGTTCTTAGCAGTGAGGTGTTTTCCAGGATTCCCGGTATCGGATGTATAGAAAGTGCATTTTTCTGATTCTTGGCCGCTGCAAAAATATCAAGTATTTGTTTAACATCCGATATAGTTGTAGTTTCATTAACCGAAACAACAACTGTTTCCGCATCTGGATAATAAAAATTGACTTGATGTTCTTCTGCTATTTTTTTAATAAGATCCGCATTGGCTTTTATTGATATGGTATCAAAATAGTGTTCATTGTTCTGATAATAACCTAATTGCTCTAAAGCATCTGCTAAGGTAGTAGCTTTACTGTTAATGTCACCGGCGATATAACGCAAACCTTCAGGCCCGTGATAAACCGCATACATGCCAGCCATCACGGCAAGAAGTACTTGTGCGGTACATATATTAGATGTGGCTTTATCACGTTTAATATGTTGCTCGCGGGTTTGCAATGCCATGCGTAATGCTGGGTTTCCATCTTCATCTTTAGAAACACCAATGATTCTTCCTGGAATGTTGCGTTTATAAGCTGCTTTTGTCGCAAAATAAGCAGCGTGTGGGCCGCCATAACCTAATGGAATGCCTAAGCGTTGGGTGGAGCCTACTACTGCATCAACGCCCCAGTCACCCGGCGCTTCTAACAATGCTAAACTTAAAATGTCAGCTGCCACAGCAACTTTAATGTTTTTTTCTTGTGCTTTACGTGTAAACTCCTTGTAATTAGTAATATTACCATTCTTAGACGGATACTGTAATAGCACACCAAAAAATGAATTTTTAAATTCAAAATTTTCAGGACGATCTACCACAAGCTCAATACCTAATGGTTGTGATCGTGTTTTTAATAAGGCTAATGTTTGCGGTAAAACATCGTCTGCAACAAAGAATTTTGTGACATTTTCTTTTTTCTGCTGACGGCTTCTTACAGAAAATAATAAATTCATAGCTTCTGCGGCTGCAGTAGCTTCATCTAAAAGGGAAGCATTAGCCAATTCCATGTTCGTTAAATCGCTAACAACAGTCTGGAAATTTATTAAAGCTTCTAATCTGCCTTGCGCAATTTCAGCTTGATATGGAGTATAAGCTGTATACCAACCTGGGTTTTCTAATATATTACGTTGAATAACGGCCGGAACAGCTGATTCGTGATAACCTAAGCCGATGTAAGATTTATATATTTTATTTTTATCAGCAAGTTGATCTATATGTTGGCTAAATTCATATTCAGTCATAGCCTTTGGGAGATCAAGTGGCTTGTCAAGTTTAATATCATCCGGAATGGTTTCGTATATAAGCTGGTTGATTGAAGTTACATTCATGTGCTCGCACATCTGTCTTTCGGCTTCTTCTGACGGCCCGATGTGTCTAAGCGAAAACGATTTAGTGTTCATCAATTTTACTTTTTTGCAAAAATACAGCAAAAGTTAGAAACATTTGTTAAAGAAAATAGTATATATCTGAATATTATTGCTGATATTTTAATGAATTGAAATATTTTGAATCATGATTATCCATATTAAGTTATTAGATAAAACTCAAAAATCTCATTATTTAATACACATTTGGTGATCAGTGATTGTTTAATCAATTGATTCCAACAGCAAAAAGTCATAAAATAATTATCTGGAGTCGTTAATTATAATAACTAAGAATGGGTTGTTATAAATTTTTATACAGACATTAACGTTTATAAAAAAAGGCTATATGTAAAAAAAACTTTGCTTTTAAAGGCAGCTTAACCGAGTCACACAATTAAATTTAGTTTTGCATTTATAATTTTTGTTATCACAAATGATACAGCGCATATTAAACTTTTATTTAAAAAGCAGCTTACACGTTGGTTTATCCATAGCAGCTTTTAGCTGGCTTAGTTTTTTGCAGTTGAAAATGGCGGTTGATACTTTTCTGCTGATGTACATCTTTTGCGCTTCGGTAGTGGCTTATAACTTTATGAAATATGCACAGCATTGGATAAAAGATGAATTATTCAAACTAACCTTTATCAAAATCATCACCGTGATTTCTATAACAGGTGTATTGCTGTGTGTATTTAAAATTAAATACGAAGTAGTGGTTCTATCTGCTTTATTAGCTTTATTAATTTATGGTTATAGTTATCCGGTTTCTAAACATATCAAAAAGTTTAGACAAACACCTTTAATCAAATGGCTTGTGATTACTTTCATCTGGGCTACTGTAAGCTTCATTTTTCCTTTGCTTTCTGTTAATGCAAGTATGGCTTTCGATATGATCTTATTTGAATTCGTTCAGCGAATGGTCTGGGTTCTTGCACTAATCATTCCTTTTGAAATTCGAGATATTGAAGACGATTGTCAGTCTGGAGGTTCTATGATTCAACGTATAGGTGTTATGAGAGCTAAAATTGTTAGTATAATATTGTTGATATTATTTTTTAGTTTACGAAATTTAATTTATACTCAAATTTCTGTAGTAAATTTATTGATTTATATATCACTTATAATCATGTTGTTGTTTACGCAAAAAAATCAAGGTCGCTACTATAGTTCTCTAATGGTAGAGAGTTTACCTATGCTTTGGTTGATTTTTGCCTTATGTTATAAAACTGCAATCAAAATATTAAGTCATTAGTATTCAATGTTAAAAGAAAGCATCTAAAAAATGGTAAAATAACAAAATTTAGTTTTTCTCCCGTTTCATAAATTTTTTAGCAATTATTTACATTTTTAAACTTAGCTCGCCAAGTTCTTATTTTGAATTAGTCGTGTCTTATTAAAATAGGATATTTAACATTAAAATCAAACAACTCAATATCAATTATATACATCATATAATAATTTATTTGCGTTCTATTATTCACATACTGGCAAGTTGTTATTTAATTTAGTAGCTCAAATCGCTCATCAAAAGTACAAAGCATGAATTTTATAGATTTTAAACAGACAATAATGAATTCAAATTGTAAATAGCAAGATCTACAATGTTGCTTATGATTTTAAGCATTCTACTATCTAAAAAAAATTACTTATTTTTGCCATTTGATTTATATGCATTTATTAAATGACATAAATTAACTCACCGAATAGTGGGTTTTTTTTTGCGAGCATTAATAAAGTAACTTAAAGTTCTTTAGTATTGATAAAATCAATAAAATATGACAGATTATAAAATAACGTTTATTTAAATAAGCAAATGAAGCTTCATACTAATCTTTATATTATATTTTTTTTGATTTCAATTATTTCATTTGGTAAAAATACGACTTATATTGAAAAAGACAGCAAGAACAATAATATAAAAAAATCAAAAAACATTCATGTCGGCGATAAGTTTTTTCAGAAAGATATTTTATTTAGTACTACATTTAGCAGTACTAAAATTAAACAATTTCAAGACATTAAGCTAAATGAAGAGATTTCTTTAATTACAGCAGATTTCTTACAAAATTCAACATCATCTACTTTAACTAAAGACCATGTTGATTCTAAGATAACACATTCAGCATCATTTTTTTTTCATAGCACTAATTACCAGCCACCAAAAGCTCAGAGCGATACCGGAACAACTTATAATAATACTACATTAGAAACTACTGCTCCCGGTATTTTATCTAACGATTCTGTAACAGATTCTTATTACCTGATTTCATACACCATAAATGGTGTTTCTTATTATCCTGGAGAAACAGTAAATATTGAAGAAGGAAGCTTCACCTTATATGCTGATGGAAGTTATAAATTTGAACCGAATCCTAATTTTAGTGGAAATGTATCTCCTATAACTTACACCATTACTAATGGAACTGATTCCAGAAAAGCATCTATTTTTTTAGAAGTTTTACAAGCTCCTATAGGTCAAGATGATTATGACACAACTGATATTGACACAACTTTAGATATAGCTGCTCCGGGAGTTTTAGATAACGACTCTTCTGATAGTGGAACAAGCCTTTCTGTTATTTCATTTACCATTAATGGTATAACATATAATGTAGGTGATACGGCCAATTTCCCGGAAGGAAGTTTTACACTTCAATCTGATGGAAGCTTTATTTTTGAGCCTACTCCAGGGTACACTGGTAATGTTCCCGCTATTACTTACACCATTTCAGATGGAACTGAAACCAATTCAGCAAACCTGTTTTTAACTGTTGAAGAAGTTGAAGATTTAATTGAATTTGACAACTTAGAGTCTTGTAATCAAGGCTTTGGAACGGATGGCAATTATAAGATTGAGTACACTTTTAGTTTTTCGAATACAAGTACAGCAAGAGATTATCATGCTTCTAGTTTAATAGAAAACATTCAAATAACTAAAGACTTTAACGCTATTTATGGCTCAGGATGTGTAATAGCTGTTGAAGACATCAATATTTCCACTTCAGAAGAACAAGATTTTGTAGGTGATCCTTATCCGCTTGACTTTGATAATAACTCCGTAAATCAGAATTTTTTAGATGGGACATCAAATAATTTATTTAGTTCTGAATCTGTTGATGAGGCTATATTATATCCTAGACAAACCATTAACATTTCTTATTGTCTAGTCGTAGATCCTTTTTGTGGCGGAAGACCTAACCCTACCCCCTCAGGCTCCGGTATAGACTTTGAAGCAATATTAAACATTACTTCTTCAACAGGTGTAGATGATATAGATTTAACCCTAACAGATTTTCATACAACAGAAGCTATCATTAAAGCAGGAATGGACATCCCTACAAATAGCCCCATTGTAAATCCGGATGGAACCTTTGACTTTACAAATTCTGTTATTATAACTAACGAAGGCAATGCAGTTGCTAATAATGTGAATTTCAATATGGGTCTGAACAGCTTTTTTAACAATGGTGTGTCTTTTAATGAACTTAACATAACTCAAACTTCAGGTCCGCCGGTTACTATTAATGGTAATTATGATGGTGACACAAACACCCTACTCTTAACACCTGATAATTCATTAGCTCCCGGAGAAACTATTGTTTTGGAAATATATCACTTGACCGCACCTATTGCTAATTCAGGAAATGTTAGATTTAACCAACTGGATCGTTCTCAAACACAAGGTGCCCTAGATGATATTAATGAAGATACGCCTATAAATAGAAGAAGGTTTACCTATGCTACTTGGGAAGATGATTTAGGTAATCATTTAGACCGATATTACCTGGCTGATGGATCTACTGTCTTAAATGACCAGTGCGATTGTCAATCGCTAAGTATGTCATTATCATTTTCATCAACTGCATCCAGCGAAAAAGTTTTAACAAACATAGCCGATTCGCCGGACGGAGTGCCGGAACATCAAGAACTTACTTTTGAAATCACTTTCACGAATACAAGTGAGGAAGTTAACATATATGACCTGCAATTGGAGGAAAATTTTGATAATTTTTGTGGTGGCAATAATGTAGTATCATTTACACCACCGGAAATCATTTCAAGTACTGCAACAACTAACCCTAACCTCAACTCTAATTTTGATGGCATTTCTGATATCAATATTTTTGATGGAACATCTGGAGTTATAATGGCCGGTGAAACTATAACTGTTGAAATTAAAATGATTATTAATGAAAATTGCACCGGCAACAATACGATTAAGTTTACGGGTCAAAATCCAATAAATGAAGAAATCACCTCCATCTCTACGGCAAGTTTAATCAGAGTTCTTATAGACAATGTAACTGTTATAGAAGGGGATGCCTTAGAGTTTACGATCTCATTGGTTTCTCATATTAATAACGATGTTCCCCTACCTTCTTCAACACCCATAGAATTGACCTTATTCACCAATGACGGCACAGAGTTTACAGAAGATAACAATACCGCCACATCACCCTATGACTATTTGGGCATTAGTGACACTGAAATTGTTATTCCTCCAGATACTGAAACTTCCCAATTTACAATAAATTCTATTGATGATAATATTTATGAGTTAGATGAAAAATTCACTTTAAGTGCAGAAGTTACAAGCGGGAACACCTTCAATCAATTAACAAAAGGTATCGGAACAATTTTAGATGACGAATTAGCACCAGACATTAGCATGAATAATGACACCGTGCCTGAAGGAGACAGTTTAGAATATACGATTGAATTGAGTGGACCAAGTTCTATACCTACTGAAATTTTCATTGAAACTTTAGATTTCACAGCAACCTCACCTGATGATTTTGAAGCTATATCCTCCGTTTTTACTATTGAAGGAACAACTAACCCGGCAGAACCTAACTTATCGACTTCATTTTCTATTCCTACGTTTGAAGATAATTTAAATGAACCTGATGAAGAAGTTTTAGATGTGTTGGGAGAAGTGATTTCAAATAATGTGGATGTTGAAGATTTAACTAAAACAGGTACGATTTTAGATACTGACCCAATTCCATTATTGGTGATTTCAGATGATACTGTTGTTGAAGGGAACACTTTAAACTTTACTCTAACACTGCTAAATGAAGAAAATGAACCTATGCAAAATTATTTACCTATAAATGTTGAGCTTGAATCCATAGACATTTCCACAACGACAAACCAAGATTTCCCCTACTTTTTTGAAAACACAGTTATTCCGGCTTTTCAATCTTCTATAAACGTAAGTATTCCAACAATAAATGACAATTTAAATGAGAGTACAGAAACCATGTATTTAAGAGCATTGATCAATTCAGATTCACTGGCTAACAATTCTAATGTATTAAAAGGTTTGGGAACTATTAAAGATAATGACATACCTAATTTATTTACCCCAAATGATGATAATAGAAGCGATGTTTTTAGAATAGATGGTTTAGAGGATTTTCCAAACTTTGAAATAACAATTTTTGACAGGTGGGGTGGGGAAATCTATAAGTATAGTAATAATGGGAGCTTGAATCCACAATGGTGGGATGGAACTCAAGATGGAGACCCTGTAGTAGAAGGGGTTTACTTCTACATTATAGATTATAATGACGGAAGCACAAAACCTAAAACAGGATTTATTCAACTTATGAGATGATAAAGGCTATTATAAAACATATTAATCTAAAACATAATTTTAAGTTCGTCTTAATTGTCTTTATGTTCTTTAATATAAATGTCTCTTATGCACAACAAGAACCTCATTATGCACAATATAAATATAATATGCAGGTGCTCAATCCTGCATTTGTAGGCTCAAAATCAGATTTAAATGCCTCTTTACTTACTAGACAACAGTGGATGAACGTAGAAGGTGCGCCTGAAACTACCACTTTTTCTGTAAATACTAGACTTAAATCTGGCTTCGGTATAGGTGCAACTGTAATTAGTGATCAAATAGGCTTAGTTGATAATACAAATTTGAATTTAGATGTTTCCTATACCGTTCCAACTTCCCAATTTGGAAGACTGGCTTTAGGTGTCAAAAGCGGCATCTCCTTTTTTAATAACGATTTAGCAAGTGGTACAACGGTAGATAACGAAGTGTATGCTTCTACTTCTGGAAATTATGGTAACCTGGGTTTTGGAATGTTGTATAGCTCTAAAGACTATTATGTAGGTTTATCGGTTCAAAATTTATTTAAATCACCGGTTTTTGAATTGCAAGATGATATTCAAACTGTAAAAGGACTAGAGCGGGGCAATTATTTCCTTACCGGTGGTACAGCTATAAATTTATCAAAATTTAATGATGTTGTTTTTTATCCTTCCGCTATGATAAAATACACACCTACGCTACCTCTATCCGTTGATATGAATGCCAATTTTGTTTACAATAGCAAATTTGAAGCAGGGATTTCCTATCGTATTCAAAAGTCTATTAGTGCCATGGTGTCAGTTATACTTAATGAAAAATTTAGAATTGGTTATGCCTATGAAAATTACATGACCGGATTAGGTAAAAATTTAAATACTCATGAAATCTTACTAAGGATTGATTTAAAATTTGGAGACAACAACGATAGAAGATGGCTTAATATGGATTGCTGTGATTATTAAATGATTTAATCAAAAAAACACAAGTCATAATCCTGTGTTTTTTTGATTAGTTTTATTGTCCTTCAAAAGGAAAGTTCCAGCTCATAATCAGACTGATTCAAGCTAAATTTAGCTAATTCCCATTGCGGTTGTTGATCCCGTGTATTGCTCCCGCTCATCACCCAATCTTCCTGCGGCCTACCTTGCTGATTAAAATCCATTTTTCCATTACCGTTCTTATCATGTAATACGGATACTGCGTATTCACCATAAGGTAGGTTTTTAAAAGTAAGGCTTACTTGTGTTTCGCCATTCACTTCAAGGCTTCTTCCGGTAATCGCTTTATTTAAAAATCCTTCCTGATCAAATACTCCTATCATCAACTTCCCTTTATTATCGGGTATGTTGGTAAGTGTAAGCGATAAATTTGCCTTTTCATCTTGCACCGTTGTCAATGCAAATACAATTGATAAAATAATTCCTAGCGTTTTCATAGTTATTTGTGTTTTAAATTCGATTCAAATGTAGATCGGTGATTTATTTTAAATGAAAAGTAACTTTCTGAATTGTTGTTTTTTAAAGATGAATTGTGATCTTATCTTAAAAATAGAAATCATCAACTTTAACTACTTCTTTATATGTTTGAGCATACAATACTTAAATTTTATATCAAATTGTATTTATTTGCATATAATTTTTTAAATTTCAAGATAATTATATTTAATAACATATAGTTATGGAGTTATCTAATTTTGTAAAAAAACGTCGTAAAGAAGTAAAACTCACCCAGGAAGAGTTTGCAGACCGTAGTGGTGTTGCCCTTACGGTAATTCGTAAAATTGAACAGGGTAAAACCAATTTAAATATGGATAAGGTAAATGTAGTCTTAGCTATGTTCGGGCATAAATTAGCACCTATTGACATCAAACATCTCGATCATTGAGAAAGGGAATAATGCAGATTAAATCGAAGCATTTTTATCAGAATAAAAATTAAAACGCCATATATGGCTGTAATGATAAGCGATTAAAAGGCTTATTTTATGACTCCATGCTATTGAAATTAATTGATAAAGCGATAAAAACAGCAGAGGTAGCCTCTAACAAATTGATAATAAATTGTTTGAATTTTAGCTAAAATAACACGCTTTGGCGGCACAGGTCTCACATCTCATATCTTATTCCGACACGACTTAAGTTCATGATAAGATTTTCGCTGCATCTTTTGCAAAATACGTAGCGATCATT
>Ga0102930_1000507_pt1 | contig 13004 bp, 15 predicted proteins | sample SalPon1_B_H2O_MG_FD_84514 | JGI IMG/M metagenome (GOLD analysis project Ga0102930, IMG submission 84514) | Salt pond water microbial communities from South San Francisco under conditions of wetland restoration - Salt Pond MetaG R1_B_H2O_MG | ecosystem: Environmental > Aquatic > Non-marine Saline... | reverse complement strand
ATTTCAAAGTTAACACCATCTGCTTCTAGTTCTGTAACCCAACTGTTAGCAATTTTCTCAGTGAGATTGGTAATAAGTAGGTCAGGTGCGCCAGTGCTGTCAAATGTAGTAATGTCGTAACGGTCTTGTTCAGTATTCATTTTATGCTACCTCATTCATGTTGATGCGCACAACGTTAAGTTCGCCAATAAGTAAATCAAGAATGCCACTTTTAACTTGAATCAATTGTGGCACCTTGCGCTTCTTATACTTCGCTTCAAGATCTTCGTTTGTGTTGTAAGTAAACTTCACGCGATACTTTTTGGTAATCTTCTTTTCAAAAGACTCACGGTATACTAACAAATCTTCAAAATGCTCTTCGCGGTTAAAACCGTAATGCACTATTGCCGTGCGCACAAAACTAAGCATGTCACTGCCAGTGCTTGAAGCACTATAATTTGCTTCAGGATTATAATTTACAACGGTCTGTGCCGCTGCGGTAAGCATTTTGTCTAAGCCTGCTGGATTAATCTTTGCCATTTTGTGTTGCCTCTTTGTGCCTAAACAGTAGCGTTATTGCTAAACTGTAAATACAGTATATGATAAATGGTGTTGGGTGTCAACGGATTTTGGCTTAATCGTTGTTTAAATGTAATTCGTTTTCAATAAAGCATCTCAGATAACTTAGATAAGCATCTGAAGGCTCGCCTGCCAGGTAGCCAGCGTCATCTGAGATAATAGTGCCAAATTCAAACTGGTAAAACTCTTCGCCAGTGTCTGTGACCTGACTTCTCGCGTCATGAATTATAGCAAGTTCTCTCAGTTCAGAAAGTTCGCATACCTTATTCATCTTCCCAGTCCTCTTCAAACACATACTCTTGGTCAGCAATACACATGATCTCTGCTTGTGCGTCTTCATATGTAAGGCCTGAGAGTTCAAGTTCTGGAATGCCATCTTCGTCGTAAACTGTAATGCGGTAGGTAACCATTGTAATAACTCCGTTGTCAGTGTTGCTGTATTGCTAAACTGTAAATACAGTATATGATACAGTGGCTGAAGTGTCAAGCAATTTTGGCTATTTTTTTGAATTCACTCCACTTGGCAGTGCCCCACTTGGCTTCAAGCAGTTTTCGTGCTTCTGCATAAACTGCCCTGCGAGTTTCTCTATCCTGTGCTATTAGACTGGCTTTGTCCTGACTCTGCTCTCTGAGAAACACAGTTTGTAGTAGGTGTGTTCTTATGCCCAAGTCCCAGCACTGCCATGCCCAATCAAGATCCTCTAGTGCTGAAAATTGTTCATCCTGAAGAGGTATGTCTCTGTTTGCGATTACATAGAATTGACTCTGTTCCTGAGTTTCAAGCCATTGCCAGCCCTGCCATCCTGTGCTGTTCTGCCTAAGATAGTGCATTTTGTGGTTGGAATTCAGGGTGTAAACACCTTCTGTGATAGGCGAATCAAGCCACGTTTGAGTAGAATAACGATGTGTGTAAAGAGTAATGTCATCGTCTGCCATTACAAGGCAATCCCTATCACTGGCTTTCCAGTCTCTGATAATTCTGTTTCTACCTTTCGCAGGCACATTACCAGTGTTATCCCATACTACTGCTTGCCAGCCTTGACTTTCCCACCATCTTGTAGTCTGTTCTGTGATCCACTCTCTGCCTGAGTGAGAAAGCAAATCTATTCTATTACCTGTTTGTTCTGTTTCAAATAGAGTAGAAAATGTCATTCAGAGTTACCTTGTAAAACAAAGTCTTCAGCACAGTCTTCTGCTTCACGTTCTGTGGGAAAGATCTGTTCGTCTATTTCTCTATTTTCAAAGTAACAGAAAACCTGCCAGCGTTTTTGTTCCTCGTGGTATACAATTTCTGCTGTGTAATCTCTGTTGTCAGACTGATATTCACTCACTGTTCTCATTTTCAACTCCGTCTTCCAGTATTGAGTCACTCCAAGGTAGGGGTGCGTTTTCGTCTGCATTGACAGGTGTGTCTGCCATTCCCAGCATGTTTTTAGCAAGAAATATCTGCACTGCTGCGTTCATGTTAGAACAGGCGTTAGTAAGCATTGCTCTTCTTAGACTGATCTTCAAGCATTCTCTGCCTTTTACAAGATTGGCACTAAAATTGTATCTCAAAGTGCTTTCTTTGATACCAAAGAAGTTCGCAATTTCTCTGTCTTTACAACCCAAACTGGCCAGTTCTTCTACTTGATCTGGAGGAACTACTACACCATCTCTTCCTACGGAAATGCCATTTATTACACCTTCCACAATGCGTTTGGGCTTGGGTCCTGTTTTTGCGTTATCTGTCATAGTGTTATTTATTTTGTTTTTTTCTCTGCTCTGCCCATGTGAGCGGACGCTGTCTTTCGTCAAAACGAGGATTGATCCAGAGACACTGTCCTCTCACTGCGGCTTTTTTCTGAAGTTCTGACAGATATTGATCTTGAAACTCAATTTCACTCAGCATGAGATCATACAGTTTTAGAAAGCCCACATAAACTCTGTCTTCCTGCGCATAACTCACACTGGCATAGCAGTCAGGTTCTACACTAATTGTGTGCAAGCGACTGGATCTAGCACCTGTTTTTAGGTGAAACTTGCCCTGCTGTGGCAAGACACCATACTGTTTTTTGGAGTGTGTTCTTAGACTGTGGAACCATTCTCGTGCTTGTTCTCTGTGATCGCCTGTGTGTTTGAGAAAATTAGTCAAATTGCTTTTTGGCTGTAGGGGCGCAATAAACTCTGGATTTTCACCGTCAACAAGATTCAGTCTTATTTTCACTTTCTTAGCGCCCGCGGGATTTTTAAATAGTTGAATCAGTGCTCGCTTTACATTGTGCGGGCCAAGGGGCGCGGCAGCCTCCACCCAGCCCCCAGAATCAAGAGGTTCCACCTCTCCTCTTGGCTTAGAATCAAGAAGTTCTTGACTTCGCAGTTGAAGAGGCGAAGCCTCACTAACAGGCCAAGAGAAATCAGCCGTGCAACTATGTTCTTCTTTGTTATTAATTTGTTCTTCTATGTTATAATAATCTATGCCATTTTGGATCATTTTATCTTGCTCCGTTTTGTGTTCTTCTTAGGATTTCACGTGCGGCAATCTGTCTGTGATAATTTCCAGACTCAAAGGTGTTAAACACCCACTGTAGATATGTGAGAGGTATTTCACTTACAGGAGAGTTACGATACTTGCCAATCAACCAGATTCTGCTGAGAGGACGTGTGTGTGCGTTGTTTTGCAATTTTGAACGCTCACGGGTTTTATCATAGTTCAGTTTTGCCATTAGTTTGTCTCCGTATTATTTATCTTAATTACAAATTATACAGAAAAAACTGTGTTTTGTAAAGAGAATTAAGAGAAGCAGTATGTTGATACTAAAAAGCCTGTATAAGAACTGTTTTGATTCAACCAGCACTTAAGAGGTGTTTAAGGGTGTTTATTTCAGCCTAAAATGGCGATTTGGATTTTTGTGGTGTTTTAGATAAAAAAATGCCCCCTCACCATTGCGGTTTGGGGGCTAACGGAGTTATAAAATGCCAGTTAAGGCAGTTAGCACAGCGCTCTATAACAGGAATAAACTAATGGCAATAAGTTTTTTTTATTATTACTGCGCTAACAGTTTTATTTATCCCTAAGACGAGCAATTATTTTGTTATTGGCGCTGGTTGGAGCAAGATCAAATTTACCTGTTTGATAGTTCAAATAAAATTTACAGTTGTTGCATTTCACGCGCCAATGCGGTCTGGGATTCCAACTTTTTCTACATTCTAGGCTGTCTTGCCAAACAGTTTTGTCACAATGGGAACAGGTTTTTTGTTCTGAGGGATACCAAGTAACTGCGTTAGGCTCTTGATCAGGTATGCCGTTTTTGCGTGGCTTTTTGGTAGGGTGTAGATTTGTCAGAACCCAGTCTGGTGTTTCCATATGGGTATGTATTAAATTTTAACAATCATAACAACGATAGTGGATATCAAGCCCGCTGTTACAGTGCCAGCAGCAGCAATAATTGCTTTGATAAGTTGAGTGTTTGAATTTTTGAAGTCTTCGTGCAGTTCTTCTACTTTTTGGTCTAGATGATCCAGTCTTGCTGTAAGTGCTTTGAATGACTCGTCTATGTGAGAGAAGCGTATTTTGTTGCCCTCAACGTGCGCTTCCAAACTGCTTTTTTCAAATTCACTGGGTCTATTGCCGTTCATTGTGTTTCCTAACTGGCTGATATTGCTGCGCCCAGTGACACTCTGCGCCACTCTGCTCCGTCATACACTGCGAGGCATTCCGCGCCTGCGTCACCATCAAGCACAAACACCAAATCGCCTGCTGCGTTAGCCGTGCGTGTTTCTACTTCTGTTACACTTAACTGCTGTAGTCTAAGCACATCTTGGATTTTTACTACGCCTGTGGAAGGAGCAAGTGTGAGATCAGTTTGTGGGCTTTGTGTGGCAGGAACCTGCGCTGCTGGCACTCTACCGTTGATATCAAGCACTAACACACCGTCTGCGGTGTTTGATTCTGTGATAATTGTGTTTACTTTTTCTGTAAGATCCAGTAAATCTTCGCGAGCAAGGCTTGGATCATCCGTGCCCGCATTTAGGTTTGCTGTGCTTACTGTGTTAATTGGAAATGCCATAACGTGTTACCTTTCTGTATTTATTTTTTCTTAGTGTAGCCACTTGCATAAGCAGCCCTTCTTACCTGTTGTGCTTTTCTTCTTGATTTGAAAGGACCTTGTGATCCCCAATACCAACTGGAGTTTTTCTGTCTAATTGGCATTATCTGCTCCTTAGGTTGTTACCGTCCATGAATTGTTCAGGCAGTGTTTCTACAATAATATCAACTACACCGTCTCTAGGCTGATTATCAAGTCCCAGCAGTGCAAATGTAAGTTGTGTTTTGTCAATTATTCTTGGTATTAACAGTTCTGAAGTAGCAGTATTTGTTACATAGACATCAAGATCATATGCGGGCACTGTTTTAGGCGTAATCTGCATATTTTCTATGCCTGCTATGGTTCTTTCTGTTTCTAGCACTCGCTCATCTACTGTGCCTGGTAAAGAACTGGTATCTACATCTGAAAATCTCAGCATGATTGCTCTGTTGTTGGCTCTTAGGCTTACATTAAACAGTTCGTTGTTTCCGCCGTCCTGATCCACTTTTACTACCACAATCACATACCTACCAAAGAAACTGGGTATGCCTGTTTGATCCTGTTCTATAACAGTTTCTGTTTCTTCGCCTTCAAAAGCACCAGTTTCACTCACAAACACACTGTATCTTACTATGCCTGCGGCGGTTGTTTCTATTTCTAGATTAAAAACCTGACTGCTGCCTAGATCAAGAGCATTTGTAATCCAGATAAGAGTATCAACTGGCGAACCTCGCCAACTTGTAAAGTTATCCCAGGTAGAGACATCGTCCCAGGTTCCCGTGTTTTCAGGCACAATTTTGTCTTCTTCTATGCTGTATATGCCGTTTATTGTAAAGTCAGAGAGAATCGCCATTATTGTGCTCCTGCTGGCGGTGTATATCCAAGTGTTCTAAAGTTCTGTGGTGTTCTTAATTGACTTGCAGGAAACGCAGGATAGGCTTCATTAAGGTTTCTGCGCAAACCTGAAGGCAGTTTGTTAAAGTCTTCAGGATCACGCTCTTTGGGCTTGTTTCTTGAATTTTTAACAATTTCTCTTAACACAGTAGATCCACTTACTCTTGCGTTGTTGCCTGTAAGCAGAAGTCCCTTCTCACTGGATCCAGCGCTGTTGTTAGTTATGATAAAGAACTGCTGTTCTGCTTGATCGTGACGAGAAACAATAGGTGTGAATGTATCTGTGTCATAATCATAATAAAGACTGTCAAAATTGTTTTCAGGTGTAATATTGCCTTCTCTAGAGCGGAAGTTTCTGTGACTGAGAGGAACTCTTAGATTAACACCTACTAGATTGTTGCTGTCAGTGTTTGTGCTGGTAATTTCAAGACGCTCCCAAGGTCCATATCCATAAAGACTGTTAGTAAAAGGATAGTTTAGCGAATACACATTTTTCATTCTGCGATATATGGTAATACCCGTGTAGTCTGTGATATGCTCTTTGTAGAAACGCAGTTCGTAGAAACTGTTTTTAGGATTAGCGCTGAAACTGTCTTGGTCAAGTTTGATAAAGTTAAATTCTACTACCTGTATGCTTTCTGGTAAGGAAGGTAACGGGCTGGTGTCATCTTCTTCTTCAGGCACTTCTATTACTTCTGATAGCAGCACTTTTTTGTTGCCTTTCTGAAAATTTAATCTTTCAAACCAGTCTGGAGTTCTGCCATTTATTTGGCCTGAATTTATAAATCCTACACCTCTCCAGGCTTGGCGGGCTTCTACTCTTTCACCGCCGTCGCTTACAATAGGCACTAACACATATTCGTATTCTACATCATATTCAATGTCAAGCGCAACTAGGTATCTTCCAAATCTATCCTGCGTTACTGGCAGGAAGTCTCTCTGTTGCCTTTCTTGAGCGCCTTCATAGGTTATTTTACGGAAATAAACTCTTATGCCTCTCCATATGGCTTGTGGATCATCAGGTTCGTTTATCCAAAACAGTATCCGTTCTCTTGATAGACTTGCTAAGCCAAAATCTCTGTTAAAAGTAATTTCTAAATCACGGGGATCTGCTACACTGCCTTGAGGAGCATTATCAACTGTGATAAGTGTGAAAGCATCCACAGTTTCTCTACCACTGTTTTTAGGAGTTGTAAAACGAAATGGGTTAAAATCTGGGTTGCCAAACGGATCTGTTTCTACTCTAGTAGTAACTGTTCTATATTGATAGATTGATTCTGTGTTGTCTGTGTATCTAAAACGCAGCGCAAAGTCATAAAGTTGATCTGTGCCTGGCGAACCAAAATCACTTATTGTAAATTCGTAGATTGCGCCTTCTGTATAACTGTCGTCAAAATCAACTTCACGTTTGGTCCAGTATTCAAAGCCTGGCTTTTTATAATAAACGTTCATGCCAGCAATATAACCATTGATAGGCAAGTTATAGATATCCTGTTCAATTGAAAATACCAATCCGCGTGGATCTGTAGGAGAACCATTGTTAAGTGTTGGACGCGCACTTAGGGTTCTCAGATAGGTATTTCTTCTTAGTTCAACTGGTTGGGTGTTGAGTTCCCAACCAGAGCCTACAGTCTGTTGAAAATCCTGAGGATCTTCTTGACCAGTTCTTTCTACGTTAATCACTGCTGTGTTAACAAACTTAGAACTATCACCTGTCTGATAAACCACTCTGGTTTTGATACTGTAAGGAAAATCAGGTATTAGAGGACCAATTCTGAAATCTATTTCACGTCCTGCTCCAGGCTTGTTATCTATTACCTTGCTTTCCCAGACTGTTTCACTTGAAATATTTCGTTTCCACCACACCTTGGTATGATCATAAACGCCTGGAGTTGGTTGTGTAATAGTAATGTCAGCGTATGTTCCACCGTTTATTGTTGCATATCTTACATTTTCTATTTCAACGTAATCCTGTCTTTCAGGAATGCGTGGAGGTTCTGGAGCAGGATTATTTGGTCTATCTTGGTTTATACCACCGTCTGGAGCACCTACACCACCACCATCTGTGGGATCTGTAGGATCTGTTTCGCCTCCACCGTTGCCTGGGCGTGGCACACCTGTTTGATCTCCTACATTACCATTAGTAGGTGGCACAAGCCCTACTGGAGGATTAGTTGCTACACCAGGATACACAATATCAGCGCCTTTTGGAATGTAAGGCGGTATTAGAGTGTCAATTTCGCCTGCTGTTACATAGGGATAGATAAAATCAGGGTTTCTAATACAGCCTATGTCAAAGGTATAGTCATTGTTAAGTTTTATGCTAACAATTCTAAAAGGAATAGCGTTTTCAGCAGGATCTGTGCCAAATTTCAGTATATTAGCATCTACATATACATTGTCGCCTGGCTCTAAATCAAATGCCTGTGAGTTTGCTTTGAAAGATATGCTATCTTGAAAGCGACTCTTGTTAAGAACCAATCTTGCGAAGTCACGTGCTATAGCATAGTTTGTAATGCCTGGCAGTGTCATATCTTTCTTGTTTTCGCGCCCACCGTCTATCTGTTGTAGGCGCAGTCTTTCTGATTCTGATTCAGGAAATACAACTTCTTGAACGCTCCACTTGTTGTCTGGATCCACATACTTTACAACTACCTGGTTATACTTGGCACTGCGTTCTACGCCTGTAAATGTTATGTCACCCACAATGTTGTCTTTGTTAAACACTTTTTGGACTACAGCAGCACCACTTGTTATGTCTGTTGGATTGCCTGCGTCTTCAATTTTCAACTTGTATTTGCCTTGCACATAAGGCATATAGGCTCTCATACCTGTTAGCATGAGTTTGACATTGTTAAACAGTGTTTGCCCTGTGTCAATTACATAGTTTGCTGTAAGTATGGGTCCTTTGATGCCATTTGCTATGTAGGTAACTTCTGTGTTTGCTTTCTGAGCAGCAATTTTCCAACTGTCCCAGTCTATTTCAGAGTTTTGTAAGCCCTTACCGTATCTTGGATTTCTTAGGTAATCAAGCAGTATTTCAGCAGGGTTGGTAGAATATCTTTCTGTGTAGCCTGCGCCTTCATAATCATATTGATCCACACTACTGTTAAGCAGTGATGCTACTCTTCTACCAAGCACGCTGATTTGCAGTTTAGGTATAGCGCCTGTAAATGGATTATCGTCAGCGTCTTCCTGAGTTTCTATTTTTTTCCACTCATAGCGTGCCATAAGCACTACTAGGCCGTTAGCAGTCCATCTTTGATCCCAACTTGGACTTTCACTTAGAATAGAATTATTGCCGTCATCTACATATTGGTCTTCTGTTTTGTATCCGTCGCCCCAAAGTTGCAGTTTTACTCTGTCTTGGAATCTGCCTGTAGTAATATCAACGGAGTTGCCTGAGTTTAGTTGGCTGATGTATCTGCTGTCTAACTGTGTGTCATCAATAAACACTTCTCTCACGCCTTCAATGGCTCCTTCGCAGAAAGCATAAGCAACCCAGAGGTATTTGTTGTCTGTGCTGCCTGTTTCTACAAATACCACTGTTCCTGCTATTTTTCTATAGCCATAGACTACAGGTATATTCACGTTAGAACCAGACTGCTGTATTAGAACACCTTCTTCTCGTTTAGCCTGTTGCGCATCACCAGGAGACGGCACATCAAAACTAAACAGATCCATAAAGGGCTGGACTACAAAATCAACTACTTCTGTGACAATTTTGCCAATGCCTTTGACAATGCCTCCAACTACGTCGCCTACAAAATCAGCAGCACTGTCTAATGCGTCACCTATTGCTTCAAAGGGATTCCAACCCATTTATATCTCCTTTGTCATCCATTGATCCTGCGCATAGCCCAGGTGACTGTAGTATTCTATCAATTCTCTGTCAAAGCCTGTGTCTGTGATTGTGATTTTGTTAATATCAACCTGTTTTGCCCATTCTTCAAACTTTGTCACAAGCGTATTGACTGCTTCGTAACTTCTATGACTTTTCATTACAAAAACAAGGTCAATATTGGCATTTACAAGGTCTTTGTTCCAAGGACAACTCACAAAACAACCACTTAGACAGCCTACAGGTCTTTGACCTTCATACAAGTTAAACCAGCAGGTGTTTGTGTGCGCAGCATATTTTCTTACTGTGGCAATTACGCTGTTGGTATCCCACTGTTCTGCTGTGCGTGCGTCTGTGTCTTGAAGTTCATCTCTGTAGTATTCAAGCAGATTGATTGTGAGATCAAACTCCTGTGGATGCATACTTCTTGCTATCATTTGGTGCGACCCCATAAAAATTCTGTATTGCCCACAAACCCTGCTTTGTCAAATATCCTGTCTCTAGTAAAGCCCTGAAACAGCCAGTTAGAAGAGTTAGTAGTCCTTCTACCTGCTCTTCTTTCAAAATCTGCAAACAGCGTAGAACAACTTACTTCAAGTGTTGCAGTTGTGTTTGTTTCTGTAATTGAGTAGTTGAATATCTGCCCATCAAACAGTATGATAGGTGTATCAACTGGATCAAGTGTAAAGGGTTGAAAGTCAAGGAATGCTTTTCTTATTCTTACTCTCTTGCCTTCAGGCTTAGAAGTAGTAAAATCATCAACTACCTGTTGATTCAGCGCAGTAAGAGATATAGTAAATTTGCCTATTTTTACATCAAATTCTTCTTTTACACTTGAGAAGCCAATAAAATCGCCCTGTGCTTGATAGGTAACACCATCTGATTCAATATCAAATCCTCCATTACAGAGACTCAGCGTATTAGCATTGCCCTGCTCGTCTTCAAGGAAAAAATCAACTAGATCTACAGCAATAAACTTCTGTCTATTGAATTCATCTTTGATTAGATTTGAATAATCTTTAGCCATTACCAAACTTCCCTAAAATCCACACTCATTGTGGTAATTCCGCCTATGCCTGTTTCCCATTCCTGCACATTATTGTTTAATATAACAGTGAAAGGAACCTGAGTGATTGTGAGTTGTGTTCCATTAGGCACATCTTCTACTGTTCCTCCTGAGAAAAACAGTTTTTCGCCTTCTTCCCAACCCTGGACTACCTGATATACCTTTGAGTGGTTGTTGAATTTAAAGAAGTCACCCGCATTTAAAACAGTGCCTGATGATGCTAAGGTGTCTAGAAACACACTGTTTGATCCTTTTGCTAGAAATGTGTCTGTGTAAACAAATGCTGAGTATTGATTTTCTACACTTGTAAAACTTACTTCTGGTAAAACAATCTGAAAGGATTCAAGTTGTCCAAACTGTGCTGCTAAGAAGCCGTGTATTTTTCTAGCGTCCTTTTTCAGCATATTGTTATACTGTGCGCTAAAGGTATAGAAACTGTGTCCCATGCCCACACGCTGCGTTTTGCCACTTGCTGTGTTTACAGTAAGAGTAGGAGTGTTTATTTGAAAATTAACAGTTTGAAACTGCGGATCGTTAGGATAAAAGCCAGCCATTATATCATACTCCTTTTGCCTCTTTCTTGCATTGCGTCATTAACCATTTGTGTAATCATGCTTCTTCTCTGCATAAGAAGATCATCAAATCCTCTTGCGTCATTCGTCTGTATATTGAAATTCACATTGACAGGACCGCTGCTGCCTATGTCTTGATTTCTTACTACGCTGCCAGCAGTGCCTGGAACAAACAGTTCTGGTCCTCTTTCACCTACTAGGTATGGAGAGTTGCCTTGCACAGGACCACCCAGTGCTCTTGGTGAGTAGGTTTGACTTCTTATTTGAGCAACCTGTGCAAGACCAGCGCCTACTGCTGCGGCTGCTGCTATAAAGTTAAAGGGTGGTGGATAGGTAGCAAGTGCTTTGGTAGCAGCCATATAGGTGTTCATAATAGCATTAGCAATGTTAAATGCCTTTGCTGCTTCAAATGCTTCTTTGTTTTGCTGTCCTAGAGCAGAGAATGCTTCAGCACCCTGTTGAATAACAAATTGTGCTTTTTGTGCTTCTGATTTCTTTTCAAATTCAATTCTGTCGCGAGTGATTTCCTGCTGTCTTTCCTGCTGACCTATTCTCTGCAGTGTTTCTCTGTCTGATCGTGAAAGACTTTCTGCAATTGCCTTGCCTTCCATGTTAAGGCGGCGTTCAATTGCCTGTTCTCTCACAGCATCTATTCTGCGCTGTGCTTCACGTTCAATTGCTACACGAGCATCTGCTATTTCCTGCTCTGTGCCTGTTGCTGTAGCGGCATATTGGGCAAGAGCAGCGTCTCTTGCCATGTTTATGTCACCAATTTGTCCTGCTAGATCTGTGCCAAGTGCAGCCTGTCTTAGTTCTGAACCTTGCTCTTGAATACTTTCAACTATGTCGTCTGCGATTCTCTTAAGATCTTTGTTTATTTGAATATGTCTTTCAAGTTCTGTAGTTGTTCTAACTACTGCTCTTAGACGTTCTTCTTCTTGGTCTGTAAGGTCTTCGTTAAGTTCTCTCTGTGCTTCCATTATGGCACGCTGTTCTTCGCTTTCTACCAATTGTAATTTGGTTTGGAACAGCGTGTCTTCTGCACTTTGCAGTATTTTCTTGTATTCTTCGCTGCTTTCGTTAGCAGCATTTGCGGATTTTTCTGATGCGTCAGCAGTTTGCCCAGTGGCATTTGCTAATTCTCTTTGGATGGCTGCTGCCTGCTGAGAATCAAGGTTGTATTCCTCAGCAAGACGATTTACTCTTTCCTGTATGCCGCCAAGATCTTCTAGACTTTCAAGGTTAAGTCCTATAGCGCCTGCTGCTTCAATACCATTTTCTTTAAGAGTGTCAAAACTAAGGCCCAGTGCTTCTGTGACTTCTTGTGCTTTGTCCATAACGCCTATTTTGCGTAGAAATCCTGAGATAGCACCTGTAAGCAGTTCTACACCTGCTATGGCTGCAGTAGCACCTGCCAGTATTGGATTTCTCATCATTACCTTGGTAAGGCTCAAAGTAGCAACTGCTGCTAATTTTAAGCCATTAACCAGTGTTTTACCAAATGCTAATGCTAGAGCGCCAACTGCCATACCAATTTTCAGTGCAAAGAACGCCACAAAAGCCTTAGCAAGGAATTCAATGTTGGCTATTACTATCTGTATAACTTCTTTGAGATATAAAAATCCTTTTACTAATCCCATGCCTATCTGCTTAATAAGAGCGTCGTTGGTTTCAATGAAGTTGGTGATCTGGTCTGCTGTGGCACCTAATGCTGCTGCAAACCCCTGTCTGCCTATGGCATCTGCTGCCAATGCTATTGAGTTTTTGAGGTTTGAGAACTGAGTGGTTACGTTGTCCACACGACGAGCAGTTGCTCCGCCAAACCTTTGCTGAATGCCTGCTACCAATTCTTTTAACACAAGACTAGCGTTGTCACCTTCCTTAGAGAATTCGTTTATAGAATCTTTGGTAAGGTTAAGCCTGTCATTTAGTATTGAGAAAACAGGTATGCCTCTGTCACTTAATCTGTTAAGTTCTTCAAGTTCTACAGAACCATTTGCTATGCT
>Ga0102930_1000506_pt1 | contig 13023 bp, 14 predicted proteins | sample SalPon1_B_H2O_MG_FD_84514 | JGI IMG/M metagenome (GOLD analysis project Ga0102930, IMG submission 84514) | Salt pond water microbial communities from South San Francisco under conditions of wetland restoration - Salt Pond MetaG R1_B_H2O_MG | ecosystem: Environmental > Aquatic > Non-marine Saline... | reverse complement strand
GGTCCGATTACCCTTAATACCGAATCGGTCGATCTAACCCTGCCAACCCGGCACGCCCAGACCGACCAGCCGGTTACGCTCACGGGACCGGACTTTAAAATCACAGCAATCGGGGCGCAGGCATGGCTCGATGAACAACGCATTGAGCTTCAAAGCGAGGTGACCGGACACTATGAAAGCACCAAACCGTAATCTTAACCCAAGGCCCACGAGGCGCCGCTGCGGGTGGTGGCTTCGCTTCATCGGTCTAGGGCTCATTGCCGCCGGCGTTGCCGGCGCGCAAACACAAACACCGATCGAACTGAGCGCTGACCGCGCTGAGGTTGAGGACAGCAATGGCGTCAGCCGCTATTTTGGTAATGTCATATTAACGCGCGGGCCGATGCGCCTGACCGGCGAAGCAATGCGCGTCTATACCAATGCCGAGCGCGAGCTTAAGCGTGTAGAAATTGATGGCAGCCCCGCAACATATCGCGAGCGCCAGCCCGAGGCCGCCACGCGTCATGCCGAAGCACCGCGCATGGAATACTACGCCAGCGGCCCTGAGCGTATTGTCCTGCTTGAGGGCGGACACCTGTGGCAAGGCGATAACAGCGTCCGTGGCGAAACCATCACCCACTACCCCGCACAGGCTCGAACCGTTGCCGATGGCAATAACGAAACCGAGCAACGCGTTAATGTCACCGTGTACCCACAAAGTGACGAGCGCCAATGACCATTAGCCAGCTGAGTGCGAAGGGCCTATCCAAGCGGTTCTCTGGCCGTAGCGTTGTGAGTGATGTGTCAATTAACCTAAAAAGCGGCGAAATCGTCGGCCTGCTAGGCCCCAACGGCGCCGGCAAGACCACAAGTTTTTATATGATGGTTGGGCTCATTCGCGCCGATGCCGGGCGAATTAGCCTCGATGGCCAAGACATTACTCAAGCACCGATGCATGCGCGCTCCCGCCTCGGTATTGGCTATCTGCCGCAAGAAGCCTCGGTGTTTCGGCGGCTATCGGTCATCGATAACCTCCTTGCCATCCTCGAGACCCGGCCCGCACTAAGCGCCGCCGATCGCGACCATCAGGCCCGCAGCCTGATGCAAGAGTTTGGTATTGCGCATCTTCGTGATCAAAAAGGCGCAAGCCTCTCGGGCGGCGAGCGTCGACGGGTCGAAATCGCTCGCGCGCTGGCAGCCGCCCCGCGCTTTATTCTGCTCGATGAGCCCTTCGCCGGGGTCGACCCGATCTCGGTAGGGGAAATTAAAGGCATCGTACGGCATCTTGCCGAGCGCGGCATTGGGGTATTAATTACCGATCACAACGTTCGCGAAACCCTGGGCCTCGTTGATCGGGCGGCCATCCTTAATGCCGGGCAAGTGATTGCTGAGGGCTCCGCGCAGCAGATCCTTGACGACCCACAGGTCAAAGCGGTGTATCTGGGCGAAGACTTCCGTTTATGAACCTAGCGATCACGCCGGTGACAGCGTTACTCTGGCGTGACCTTTAACGGCACGGATAATCATGAAGCAGTCCCTCCACCTGCGCTTAGGCCAACAGGTCACGATGACACCTCAGCTCCAGCAAGCGATTCGTTTGCTGCAGCTGCCGGCCGCTGAGCTCAATCTGGAGATCCGTGAGGCGCTTGAGTCTAACCTCATGCTCGAGGCTGACGAGGAAGCCGAGCCCGCGGTTGATTCGCCCGCTGAGACCTCGGACGAGGGCTTTGACGCCCAGCGTGATCCCTCCGAGGCATTACTCGGCTCTGATGCCACCGATGCAGCACGACTCGGCGAAGATTTTGCGCTCGATGAGCGCTGGGACGAAGCCATCGCCAGCCGCAACCCATCCAGCCCCTCCGAGGACTACGCAACGCTGGATACACTCGAAAATCACGCCGCCGATGCCCCGTCACTGCAAGCCCATCTGCACTGGCAACTGCAACTCTCCACCCTCAGCGAGCGCGACCAGCGCATTGCGGCGGCATTAATCGATAGCATTGACGACGATGGCCATCTTGTGAATCCGCTTGAAGTCATCCCCGCTGAGCTTGCGGCGGATCCCGATGAAATCAAAGCGGTACTGACTTTTATCCAGCATCTCGATCCGCTGGGTGTTGCGGCGAGCAACGCCCCCGAGGCGCTGCGTATTCAAATCGAAGCGCTGCCGGCTGACACGCCGGCCTGCGCTATCGCAACGACGCTATTACGCGAGCATTTCGAATCACTCGGCCACAGCCAGCACGCCGGGCTGCGGCGGGCGTTAGGCATTGATCAATCACAGCTCGACGCGGCCATCGCGCTGATTCGCACGCTCAGCCCACACCCAGGCGCTGATTTTAGCCAGCCACGCATCGACTACATCATCCCCGACTGCATAGTGGAACGAGCCAACGGTGGCTGGCAGGTCGACATTAACCCTCAGGCCACGCCTGGGCTGCGCGTTAATGCGGCCTACGCCGGCCTCATCCAGCGCGGCGATAACAGTGCCGACAATCAGCTCATGCGCCAGCACCTGCAGGAAGCCCGCTGGCTGATTAAAAGCCTAGAATCGCGCGAGCAAACGCTGCGCAAGGTGGCTGAATGCATCGTTGAGCGCCAGCAAGCCTTTCTCGAACACGGCGAAGAGGCCATGCAGCCACTCATATTGCGGGATATCGCCGACGCCATCGAGATGCACGAATCAACGGTCTCGCGCATCACTACGCAAAAATACATGCGCACGCCGCAGGGCACGCTTGAATTTAAGGCTTTTTTCTCTAGCCACGTACCGACGGCCGACGGTGGCGAATGCTCGGCAACGGCTATTCGCGCGCGCATTCGCCGCCTTATTGCGGCTGAGTCGCCAGCGCGGCCGCTCAGTGATGCGCATCTCACTGATCGCCTACAGGCCGAGGGCATCCATGTGGCCCGACGCACCGTGGCAAAGTATCGCGAAGGCATGGGCATAGGCTCATCCACCCAGCGCAAACGTCCGGCTTGAATGTTCGCGCCGGACTCATTGAAGGAGCGATTATGAAAATCGATATTAGCGGCCATCACGTCGACATTAGTGAGGCACTGCGCGACTACGTTAATCAAAAGTTTGAGCGCCTCGAGCGACACTTCGACAACGTCGTCGACGTGCATGTCATTTTGACGGTGGAAAAAACAACACAAAAAGCCGAAGCTACGATGGCGCTGAGCGGGGCTCGGGTATTTGCCGAGGCCAGCGCCAATGAAATGTATGCCGCGATTGATGCACTGGTCGATAAACTCGATCGGCAGGTGGTGAAGCACAAGGAAAAACGCAGCGATCATCACCGCCCGGAAGGCGGTGTCGGGCCAACCTTGGAACCATAACCTATGGACATTTCCGCACTACTCACGCCGCAGCGAATTCGCTGCGGCGTGGCGGCATCAAGTAAAAAGCGTGCGCTTGAGGCACTCAGCGCGTTGCTTGCCGCGAGCGATGATCACCCAAGCGAACAAATCATCTTTGAAGAACTCACTCAACGCGAGCGTTTGGGTAGCACCGGTCTCGGTGACGGTGTCGCGCTACCCCACAGCCGCAGCCCTGAAATCAGCCAACCGCGTGCGGCCCTAGTGCGCCTGGCTGAACCAGTCAAGTTTGATGCTGCCGATGGCCACCCCGTTGATTTACTGATCGCGCTGCTCGTGCCCAGTCAAAGCAACGCCAGCCACCCGCAAACACTCGCCGCACTGGCCGAGCAGTTTCGCGACCCAGCGCTCACGCAACGCCTGCGCGCTTGCCAATCGGACGATGATCTCTACGCTGTCGCGTGCCAACCTTATAGTCAGGCCAATGAATAACTCACCGATGCGGCTAGTTATTGTCAGCGGCCTGTCGGGCTCGGGTAAAAGCCTTGCATTGGCGACGCTTGAAGATGCCGGCTTCTATTGTATCGACAACCTCCCGGTCGCCCTTCTCAAGGCATTTGGCCAACATGTCGCGCAAAGCGAATTCAGCACGCAATACGCGGTTGGAATCGATGCACGCAACCGCCCAGACGACCTTGGCGATTTCCCCGACATTATCGCGAGCCTCAGTGACGAGGGTTTAGCCACCGAAATTGTCTTTTTGGATGCCGATGACGCTACCCTGCTCAAGCGCTTCTCCGAGACCCGTCGCCGGCACCCACTAAGCGGCCCAGAGACGCCGCTTGCCGAGGCCATCGGCGGTGAGCGCAAGCTGCTCATGCCCTTGCACGAACGGGCTGATCTGACCATCGACACCACCCACACAACGCTGCACGAATTACGCCGCATCGTTCGCGCGCGGCTTACTGAAGACCAGGCACGGATGTCGCTACAAATCGAATCATTTGGTTTTAAGCACGGCACCCCGGCCGATGCTGACTTTGTCTTTGACAGCCGCTGTCTGCCCAACCCGCATTGGAAGCCCGAGCTAAGGCCGTTCACGGGCCTCGACCCCATCGTCGCTGATTATCTCGCCAACATTCCCACCGTTGAGCGCTATCGCAAGCAGTTGAGTCAGTTTCTTGACGACTGGCTGCCGGTCTTTGAGGCCGAAAACCGCAGCTACCTAACGGTCGCGATTGGCTGCACTGGCGGCCAGCACCGCTCGGTTTATTTGGCTGAAGCCCTCGCTGCTGCCCTGCGTCAAAATTCAGCCAGCGTCACGGTGCGCCATCGCGAGCTATCATAGGCATGCGGCAACAAGGATAGGCCATGGCAGAAGAATTCGAACAAAAACAAGGACGGCTCGCCGATACCGTAAGCGAGTTGCTAGCGGGCGGCACGGCGCCCGAAGCAACGCGTATGCTCAACGCGTTGCATCCGGCCGAAATTGCTAACCTGCTGGAGTCATTCCCCGTTCCTGAGCGCAAGCTGCTCTGGGAGCTAGTGGACGAGGAGAATGGCGGTGAAGTGCTGCTTGAGGTTAACGATGAAGTCCGCAGCGGTCTGATTCGCGACATGGATGATGATGAGCTGCTGGCTGCCACCTCGGGCATGGACATGGATGACTTGGCCGACTTCGTCCAGGATTTACCCAAGACGCTGACCGGCGAAATCCTCCGCGCCATGGACAACCAAAACCGCCAACGACTCGAGGCGGTGCTCGCCTATCCTGAGGATAGCGCTGGCGGGCTGATGAACACCGATACCGTGACCGTGCGGCCCGATGTCAGCCTCGATGTGGTGCTGCGGTATTTGCGCATGCGCGGTGCGCTACCCGAGCTGACCGACCATTTATTTGTTGTCAGCCGTTTTGATCACTTTTTGGGCATTCTGCGGGTGAGCGACTTACTCACTCATGACCCCGCGGGTCAGGTGGCTGATTTACTTGATGCCGATGCCGTCGCCATTGCCGCCGACACGCCGGCACGCGAAGTCGCGAAAATGTTTGAAGACCGCGACTTAATCTCAGCGCCAGTGCTCGACGCACGTGGCCGCTTGGTCGGCCGTATCACCATTGACGATGTGGTCGATGTCATCCGTGAAGAAGCCGAGCGCTCAATTCTCACCATGGCGGGTTTGGGTGAGGAAGAGGATTTATTCGCCCCGGTTTGGTCAAGCGCTCGACGACGCGCGCTATGGCTTGGAATTAATTTGCTCACCGCTTTGCTAGCCGCCTACGTCATCGGGCTATTTGAAGCGACTATTGCTGAAATTGTCGCCCTCGCGGTGCTCATGCCAGTGGTGGCAAGTATGGGCGGCATTGCCGGCACGCAAACCCTGACGCTCGTCACGCGCGCATTGGCGCTGGGTCAAGTCGCCTCACGCAATACCCGCCGGCTGTTGCTCAAAGAGCTGGGGGTCGGGGTGTTAAACGGACTTTTTTGGGCCGCGGTGCTCGCTGGCATCGCGATTGTCTGGTTTGGTCGGCCCGCGATTGGCGTCATTATTGCCGCGGCCATGACCATTAACTTAGCCGTGGCCGCGTTCACCGGTGTGGGTATACCGCTGTTGCTCAGACGCCTTGGAATTGACCCCGCTCTTGCCGGCGGTGTCGTTCTTACCACCGTGACCGACGTCATCGGCTTTGTCGCGTTTTTGGGCCTAGCGACCCTGTTTTTGCTCTAACCCGAGGGCGAGGCAATATGGTGGCTACGGGTGGATTCGAACCACCGACCCCATCATTATGAGTGATGTGCTCTAACCAGCTGAGCTACGTAGCCATATCCGGCGGGGAGCGAAGAGTATCCAGAGCCCGACCGATGCTGTCAAATCAGGCGCGAGCGGCCTACTTAGACGTTAAACCGGAAGTGACAGATATCCCCCTCACGAAGGATATAGTCTTTGCCCTCAAGGCGCATTTTGCCGCCCTCTTTCACGGCCTGTTCGCTACCCGCCGCGATGTAATCATCAAAACTAATCACTTCGGCCCGAATAAAGCCGCGCTCGAAATCGGTATGAATACGTCCCGCGCCCTGCGGTGCTGTCGCACCCTCGACCACGGTCCAGGCCCGCACCTCTTTGGGCCCGGCCGTAAAAAATGTCAGCAACCCCAGCAACGAGTAGCCGTGCCGAATCAGCCGATTAAGGCCGGGCTCGCTCAGCCCGTAGGCCGCTAACAGCTCCGTTTGCTCATCGGCGTCGAGTTGCGAGAGCTCGGCTTCGATGGAAGCGCACAGCGCCACGACGCCAGCCCCCTCTTTTTGCGCTAACGCTTCGAGTGCCGTGAGTTGCGGGTTATCGCTAAACCCCTCCTCAGTGACATTGGCGACGTACAGCACGGGTTTGGCTGTGAGCAAATGCAACTCTTTGAGGGCGGTGGCACCGGCCTCGTCAATCGATTGCGCGCGCACCGGAACGCCCTCGTTAAGACCACCCGCCATAACGGTGAGTGCCTCACGAATCGCGATGGCCTCTTTATCGTTGGATTTAGCCCGCTTGCCATAGCGCTCAATCGCCCGCTCGACCGTGTCGAGATCGGCTAGCAACAACTCGGTATTGGTTGTCTCGACATCGGCAATCGGATCAACGCGTCCCTCGACGTGATGCACATCATCGCTCTCAAAGCAGCGTACGACATGCGCAATGGCATCGGTCTCGCGAATATTGGCCAAAAACTGATTGCCCAAGCCCTCGCCCTTTGAAGCGCCAGCAACCAAACCGGCAATGTCGACAAATTCCATGGTGGTTGGCAGCGTTGCTTTGGGCTTAATCAGCGCGGCCAGCTGCTCAAGACGCGGGTCGGGGACCGGGACAATACCGACATTGGGGTCAATGGTGCAGAAGGGGTAGTTTTCCGCTGGAATTTCGTTGCGGGTTAACGCGTTAAAAAGCGTCGATTTACCCACATTGGGCAAACCCACGATGCCACATTTAAATCCCATAACGCCTTCTAGCCTTGTGTGTGCAGTTGCTGTTGGGCGCGCTCCCAGGCGCCTGCGATAATCAGTGGCATGACCGTAAGAGCACGCTCAATGGCCTGATCAATGCCGTCGCGCTCGACGCGGCCGGGCGCATGCAAGACATAAGAGACCACTTGATCAGCCTGCCCAGGATGGCCGACACCCAAACGCAGCCGTGAAAACGCTGGCGTGCCTAGGGCCGCGACGATGTCGCGCAAACCATTGTGCCCACCGTGACCGCCCCCGGCCTTGAGCCGCGCCTCACCAACGCTTAAGTCAATCTCATCGTGAATGACTAAAACCGCTGCGGGGTCGATGCGATAGAACTGCATGAGCGCCGCGACCGCGCGACCGCTATGGTTCATGTAGGTTGCCGGACAGAGTAGGTGCACATCACCGACATCACTCTGCCAGCGTCCAGTCCAGCCATGAAACTTACGCTCAGCGCGCAAACTCATTGATGCTTGACGCGAAAGCGCTTCAAGGCACCAAAAACCCGCGTTGTGACGGGTCGCTTCGTACTTCGGCCCAGGGTTGCCTAGGCCGACGATGAGTTGCACCGATTCAGCACTCATGCGCCCGCCTTATCGCCTGCGGCGTTAACTATCCTCGCCGTCGCTCGGCTCATCACCGGCATCGGCAGCTGGCTCACCGGAATCAGCCTCGTCTGTGCTTTCCTCGTCGTCCTCGTCAACCACCTTGCGTGGCGCATGGATGCTCACCAACAGCGGATCGTGATCAGCCTCCGGATCCAGCCCCGGGAAGCTCACGCCCTCAGGGGCGGCAATATCGGAGAGATGAATCGAGCTACCCAACTCCAACTCAGCGATATCAACATCAATTGCGGCCGGCAGATCATCGGGCAGACATTCGACTTCGACCTCGATGGCGTCATGATGAACAACGCCGCCGCCAAGTTTGACGCCCGTGGCCGTCTCTTGGTTAAGAAAGTGAATTGGCACGCTTTGGCGCATCTTCTCGCCGGCTTTAATCCGCAACAAATCCATGTGCGTAACCAGCGGCTTGAACGGATGCCGCTGCAAGTCTTTAAGGATGGCTTTTTCGGCGCGTTTGCCTTTGACCTTAACCTCAAGAATCTGCGAGAAAAACGCTTCTTCGCGCATCAGTCGAAGAATCTGCTCTTCATCCAAGGTCAGTGAGACCGGGTTTTTACCGGCACCATAGAGGATGCCAGGGACTTGCTTCGCGCGACGCAGGCGGCGGCTCGCACCCTTGCCCTGGTCTTCGCGAATCGTCGCATCCAGTTTGAGTTCAACGCTCATGAGTTCATATTCTCCGTAATTACCCCCGCGACCAAGGGTAGAAATAAAAATCAGTCGACGAAGAGCTCGCTGACTGACTCATCGTTATTAACTCGCCGCATTGTCTCGGCAAGCATTTCCGCCAGCGACAGCTGACGAATTCGAGTACTCGCGGCTGCCTCGGCCGACAGCGGGATGCTATCGGTGACAATCAGCTCGTCAAGATGTCCGTTTTCAATCCGCTCAATGGCTGGGCCCGAGAGCACCGGGTGGGTGATGTAAGCCACCACCTTGCCGGCGCCGCGCTCTTTCAGCGCGCTCGCCGCCTGACACAACGTTCCCGCGGTATCGATAATATCGTCGACGATGATACAGGTCTTATCCTCGACATCACCGATAATGTTCATCACTTCCATTTCGTTCGCCCGCGGCCGGCGCTTATCGATAATGGCCAAATCGGCATTATCCAGCCGCCGGGCCACTGCCCGCGCCCGCAGTACGCCGCCCACATCGGGTGAGACGACAATTTTGTCCTGATAGGTCTGGCGCCAGATGTCGCCCAACATCACCGGCGAGGCGTAGACATTGTCGACAGGGATATTGAAAAAGCCCTGTATCTGATCGGCGTGCAAATCAACCGTGACCAGCTGATTAATACCCGCCGCCGTAATCATGTCGGCGGTCAGCTTGGCGCTAATCGGCACGCGCTGCGAGCGCTGGCGGCGATCTTGGCGGGCGTAACCGTAATACGGCACCACCGCGGTGATTCGGGCGGCCGATGAACGCCGCAGCGCATCAGCGATGACCAACAGCTCCATGAGGTTATCGTTGGCCGGCGCACAGGTGGGCTGGATGATAAAAACATCATGACCGCGAACGTGCTCGTTGATCTCAACTTGCACCTCGCCATCGCTAAAGCTTGTGACTAGCGCATCGCCGAGACGGGCTTTAAGGTTGGTCGCCACGGCACTGGCCAGAGCGGGGTTGGCATTCCCTGAGAATACCATCATGCTTCCGTTTTCCATGCCCGTGGCCACCTGCGCTGCGTCGTTGAAATTGGCTGGGGCGGCAGGATTCGAACCTGCGCATGCGGGGATCAAAACCCCGTGCCTTACCGCTTGGCTACGCCCCAATTATCGGTTTTGTTCAACCTTAAGACGGTCGATGAGTGGCGACTCGTTCAACGCTTGGCACGTCCAAGCATGCCCCTTCCCACGCCACTGAGCAAGGGCCTGCTCGGCGTCCCTGCGTGTGGCGAACCGGGCAAACAAGCAACCGCCAGTTCCGGTCAATCGCGTCGGACCCAGTGCCGCGAGCCGCTTGAGTTCAGCCCCGATTTCGGGGTAACGACGCGCCACCACCGGTTCGCAATCGTTCCTCACCGCCCCGTCTTCAAAGGCGCGTATTGTTATATGCGCTTGGGAATGTGTCAATTTAGCGTCACAAAAAATTGCCTCGGTCGCCACTGCAACCCCGGGATCAACCAACAATAGCCACGGCTGATCCACCACCACCGGCGTGAGTTGATCACCAATGCCCTCAGCCCAAGCCGCCTGTCCATAAATAAATATCGGCACATCAGCCCCCAGCCTTCGGCCGAGCTGCGCGAGTTGCGCGCGCTCGAGTCGGCAATCCCACAGCTTGTTCAGCGCAACCAAGGTTGTAGCGGCATCAGACGAGCCACCCCCCAAGCCGCCACCCACGGGGATGTGCTTGTGCAAGCGGATATTGACACCAAAGTGACCCGGGCTATGCGGCTGCAGCGCGCGGGCGGCACGAACCACCAAATCGGCGTCGGCATCGAGGCCATCAACGCCGCCATCGCGCTGAATAATGCCATCATCGGTTAGCGTAAAATCAAGCCAATCCGACGGCTCAACAAACTGAAACAGAGTTTGTAGGTCGTGATAGCCATCGCCTCGCTGCCCGGTAACATGCAAAAAGCGATTAATCTTCGCCGGTGCCGGCCAATCCGTGGATAGCTTACTCATGCACCCAGCTGCCAGCGGCGGATTGATAAGCGCACCTCAACGCCATCACGCTGCACACTCACCCGCCCCGGTAGTGCTGTGCCGGCACGGCTTTGGTAGCGATCATAGGTAATGGTCCAACCGCCTTGGCGGATCACTTCAGCGCGTTGTCGATCATCGAGCACGACCCAGCCCTCAAGCCAGGGCGCAGGCCGGCCGGTTACCCACCAACGCAATAGCCCCACAGGGAGGGTATAGCCGGTTGTCGCGCGCACCAACTCCTCAGCATTGGCGGCGCGAAAGCGCTCGCCATCAGGGGTGCTCAACGTGGCTTGGTCGGCATCACCTACCAACCGAAGGCTGCCGGCGCCGAGCGCACCGCGCAAATCGATTTGATACTGCAACGCGCTTTGTTGCCACTGCAGTGTCGCGCTCATGGCCTCATCATCGATGCGCAATGCGGTTCGACCGGTGAGCTGCCATTGCTCCGGAAAGCCTGTCGATTTCCAGTCCGACAGCGGAACGCCCCGATCGACTGAGGGCGCGCTCGGCGGCTGGATCGCGCAGCCACCTAAGCCAACGACCAGCAACAACACCCCCAAGGATCGCCGCAAAGACGCCACACTCACGGCAATAACCGCTCTAGGGTTTCGAGTAATACCGCATCGTCGGAACTGCGCTCACGGGCATCGGCCCAGACCTTTTTTGCTGCGGTTTTATCACCCTGCACCCAGAGTACTTCACCAAGATGCGCAGCGATTTCAGCATTATCGGGCGCTTTTTCGTAAGCACGGCGCAGGTACCCAAGGGCCGAATCAATGCGCCCCTGACGAAATTCCGCCCAGCCCATGCTGTCGATAATCGCCGCATTATCGGGCTCGAGCGCATAAGCACGGGCAATAAGCGCATGCCCCTCGTCAATCCGCTCAGTCTGGTCGACCAAGGTATACCCGAGCGCGTTCAGTACCCGCGGATTATTTGGTTGACGCTGCAATAACCAACGAAAATCGGCCTCAGCGGCAGCCACTTGGTCATCCAACATCCAGCTTATTGCCCGAACATAGCGCAACGGCGCGCGCTCGGGGTGCTGCTCGATGGCTTGCGACAAAATATTCTGAGCTGAGATCGAAGCACCCAAATCGATCGCTAACTGCGCGGCGTCAAGATAGGTTTGGACGCCCGGCTCACTAGTCTGAATAACATCTTGATAGGCGGCTAGCGCCGCTTTGGATTGGTTGGTGCGGCGTAAAAGATCAGCCTGCAACAACTGCGCAGTCGTCCATTCGGGGCGTTTGTCGAGCGCTGCCGAAACCGCCTGCTGAGCGAGGTCAAAACGCTCGCGGGCCAGCCCGACTCGTGCCAAGCCCAAGGCCGCGGCCGGCGAGTTGGTATAATCCTCGCTGAGCGACTGCATAAGATCGATCACCGACGCCGGCAAGGATGGGTCCTGAAACAGGCGGCTAATACTCGCCAATGCCGCCTCGCGCGCCTCTTGGCTTCTCGGCATGCCGGCCTGCAGCGTGGCCAGCGCCTGATCGGGTTGATTAGAACGGAGTTGATTGAACGCTAGCAATTGCCGGGCGTCGAATTGATCGGCATCGAGGCTTAACCAGCGCTTAAGCAGCCGCGTGGTCCGCGGCCGATTGTCGAGTGATAAAGCCAATTGCACAGCGCGCTCGCTAACGCGTGGATCGGGGCTTACCCGCGCCGCTTGGGCATAGTAATCACTCGCCTGCGCTAATGCCCCCCGACTTAAGGCCAATTCCGCGGCCATAATCGTGGTCAGGAGCTGCGTCGAGCGACTCGGCTCAAGGGGCTCTGAGCGCATGATGCGGGTATCCGCTCGGGCCTCAATCGGGACCTGATCAACGGCGACGGGCGCACAGGCAACCAACAAACTGGCAAAGCCAGACAGTCCAATTACCCAGACTCCACGAGCGGACCATCGGACCCGCGAGACAATTCGGTTAGCGAAACAGGTCATCAAAGCCTTACTATACGGATCTTGCGTTTGTGCTGCCCTACAATTTTTTTACCAGTCTCTAACCAACCGGACCTTAATGCCTGTCGTTAGCCTCGGCCTAAATCATCAATCGGCGCCGCTTGCGGTCAGAGAGCGAGTGGTCTTTGCCGCCGATCGCCTCGATCAGGCGTTGGCTGATCTTGCCGCCCGCCCTGGCGTTCGCGAGGCGGCGGTGCTGTCGACCTGTAATCGCACCGAGATCTACGCGGTGCTTACCCCAGAGGGCTCGCCGGCGGTGTTGCAGCGCTGGCTTGAAAGCCAGCACTCGCTCAACCCAGATCAACTCGCTCCGTATCTCTACACCCTGCACGCCCGTGACGCCATCGTGCACCTGTTGCGTGTCGCTGCTGGGCTCGACTCGTTGGTGCTCGGCGAGCCACAAATCCTTGGACAGGCAAAGCTTGCCTACCATTCCGCCACCCGCGCTGGACTCCTGGGGCAGATACTTGATCGGTTGTTTCAACACG
>Ga0102930_1000504_pt1 | contig 13029 bp, 9 predicted proteins | sample SalPon1_B_H2O_MG_FD_84514 | JGI IMG/M metagenome (GOLD analysis project Ga0102930, IMG submission 84514) | Salt pond water microbial communities from South San Francisco under conditions of wetland restoration - Salt Pond MetaG R1_B_H2O_MG | ecosystem: Environmental > Aquatic > Non-marine Saline... | reverse complement strand
TGGTTTCGTAAATTTTGTGAAATAGCTTCTTTAAGTGCATCTTTTTTATCGGGACGTTTACATTCAATGATCACCAGGGGAATGCCATTGACAAACAAAATAATGTCTGGTCGTTGATGCTCATTTAAACCTGTACGCAATACCGAAAATTCTTCGGTAACATGAAATACGTTGTTCTGTAAGTTTTTCCAGTCGATAAAATTGATATCAAAGGTTTTAATATTACCTCCAACATTCTGTTCTACTGAAAAACCAAGGTAAGCAACTCATAAATTTTTTGTGCAGTAGCCTGATAACCATCTACTAAAGCCACATTTTTTAAAGCCAAAACCTCTTGTTCTATATTTCCATCGGTAAATTCAACTTCTTCATGACTAGAAAGCTTTGCAGAATTGATGTGTTTGAGTTGATTTTTAAGCACCTCTTCCAACAATACATTGGCTGTTTTATTTTCTCTTGCTTCTAATGCTTGATTAGGATTCAGGTATGTATAACCCGTATTTATCAGCAATTGCAAAGCTGGTATTTGTGAGCTATGGTCTTCTTGGAATGATGGATTTTGCATGCTAACCTTCTTTAATTTATGATTTTGTATTCTATCACCCATTTTACAGCCAAATAATCTATTAGATGTCCGATAGAATGTCCGATAGAATTAAGTTATTTTTTATTTTCTAATTTATATTTGCGCCATCTATTTACGCCTTCGGCTTCTATCTTGTTGTTTTCGATCAACTTATCTAAATGTCTTTTAACCTTTTTACGACTAATTTCTTTGCCTATTCTTTCATGGATTTGGGTGATAGAACAGGGTTGATAGATTTTTAAATCTTCTAAAATTAGTTCTTCTAGTCTGTGTGATTCTATCTTTTTTAAATCTGTTTTGCCTTTAAAATCTAGTTGTTTTAAAACTTTTGGATTGATAAAATATTCACGTGCCTTGGTCTTACCCTTACTTAAAACAATTTCATAATCTACTAACTTGCTTATCCAATATTTAAGTCCAGAATTCTCTTTGTTTCTAAGACCTAGTTTTTTTGATAGCTCAATACTTGATATTGTCGAGTTTTGAGCTATAATCCCCAAGGCTATAATTTCTTTCTGAGAAAGGGAATACTCATCATTCATTCTGCTCATTAGCCTTGAAACTTCCTTACTAACAATGTTTTTATTTACAGTTACAACAACCCTATCGTCCCATTCTTCAACAATAGGTATAGGCTTTCCATTGAAAAGTAAGAGTTCATAGACTTTGTCATAACCGCTACCTTCTTTTTCCATCAACTTTAAATCAAAGAATACTTTTGCTAAAAACTGATTTCGGTATATTGATTTACTTATAATGTTTGAAGGTGTTACGCCCATGTGTAACAAACCAGGAGAATGAATTTCTAGCCTATTGTGATGTAAGTTTAATATGTAAGTATATATAAAGAATTATTAACTCAGGTATATCAATTTAGTCGCTTGTATTGGAAATCTTTACGACAACAGAACGTACCCATCACGATAAAATACCCCGAGATGTTAGCACAAATCGCCCCACGTTTTGAAAACGCTTTGCCTGAACACGCTAAAGATAAATTGTGGTTTCTGTGAATTTTGAAGCTTCATATAATCTATCAATTAATAAGCAAAATGTGATTATTCTTTATTAATGTAATTTAAAGATAGTTTACGTAAAATTTTTATCAAATAATATTTGCTATGAAAGAAATTTTAAATGAAAAAATAAATTTAACCCTGTGTTAATGAATATCATTTTTAATTGGTCAAAATTTGTAAAAAAGAATTAGCTTTTGATGTCTAAAGAAAAACATTTTGCTCAACTTTATGATCAATATTGGCATATGCTGTATGCCTTTGCGTTTAATATTCTTAGAAATCAACAAGATACTGAGGATGTTATTCAAAATGTTTTTATAGATGTTTGGAAAAGATATGATGATGTAGAAATTAAATATCATAAAGCCTATTTGTACAAAGCTGTAAAGTTTCAGTGCGCCAAAAAGCTTAAATCTAAAAAGTTTAATGAAATACAAATTGAAAATATAGAATATGCTTTAGAGGATTTGGATCAATTTATTTCAGAACAAAGCAAAGATGAGCTTTTGGAAAAAATAGATGCCAAAGCAAAAGATATTTTACCTGAAAGATGCCTACAAATATTTAAACTCCGCTACTATGACAATTTGAGCTATAAAGAAATAGCTCAAAAACTAAACATATCAAGAAATACGGTTGATAACCAAATTTCCAAAGCTTTAAGATTACTCCGGTCTTCTAATATTCAATATGAAGACATAATTACACTCTCCATTTTATTGTCTTTCCAGCAATTTTTTTAATGTTAAATTAATGTTAAGCACATTAAGAAAACTTTAAGTCGTAAATTATACATAGGGTATTTTCGGTTTTTAGATACTTAGCTTATGAATACATATTTTTATATGTATTGTGAGCAAATATTTATTTATGAAAAGTAAAAGATTTAAAGAATTATTAGCCAAATATGAAAAAGGCACAGTAACAAAAAAAGAACTTGAAGTTTTAGAGTCTTTTTTTGAAAACATGCAAAAGGACGGTGTTAATCTCGATGACGTCAAAAGAGATTTAGGGCTTAAAAATCGTATTTATACTAATATTAATCGTGAAATTAAATCGAGTTTTAAAAACAGAATCAATAAAACGCTTGTTGCTGTAAGTGCCGTAGCGGCTTGCATTATACTTTATTTGTCGATAAACAGTATTTTTAATCTTTCAGGTATAGAACAACAAAATTGGATCACCTTAGAAAATATTAAAGAAGCGCCTCAACAGTTTTACTTACCTGATAGTAGTTCGATTTGGCTATCACAAAACAGTAAATTAGAATACGCCTCAGATTTTGGTCAGCAAAAACGATCAACACAATTATATGGTCAAGCTTTTTTTGATGTTACTAAAAACCCAGATAAGCCTTTTAGTATAAAAACGGGGGAATTGGTTACGGAAGTCTTGGGTACATCCTTTAATATCAAACAAGATGATGGTTTGGTTGAAGTCAGTGTAAATTCTGGGCTGGTCAATGTATCTATTGACGATCAAAATTTAAAACTCAGCCCCAACGAGAAAGCTAGGTATCAATCTGCATCTCAAAGTCTGACTAAAACCAATACGAACGCACAATTGCAACAATTATGGTTTAAAGGTGAGGTGTTATTAGACCAAGTCAAACTCACAGAGCTTGCAGAAGTTTTACGTGAAATTTATAGAAAAGATTTTTTCTTTAAAGATGATGAAGCTAAAAAGGTCAAACTCTATTCATTGCGATTAAAACAGGATGAGCCTATACAAAATTTAATAGATCGCATCAATTTTATAAATGATGTTCAACTTAAAAATAAAAAATATATGGTAGAAATCAGGACAAAATAAAAAAAGGGTCTGCTGGCACAGACCCTCAACATAAGCATTGTAATCAACATATTAATTCAACACTTAAAAACTATGATTAAATTTTTAATTAAAATGGCTAGAGTTACACTACTATCTATCTTTTTTATGATGCATAGTAACTATGCATCTTCACAAAACATTAAAAACGTCCAAATAAGCATAAATCAACAAGATGCCACTTTGGTTGAGATTTTTAACACTATTTCAAATTTAACAAATTTAAATTTTACCTACAGTAATTCTATTTATGAAAAAGATGAAAAATTTGATGCTATTTACAAAAAACAATCTTTAGAATATGTATTGAAAGATTTAGGGAAATTAGCTAGATTTAGTTACAAGGTTGTTGATGAAGAGATTATGATTTCAAAAACCCCCATTAATTTATCTCAAAATATTTCACAACAAAAAATAGATATAAATGGCATTGTTACAGACGAATTTGGTATTCCAGTGCCATACGTAAGTGTGTTAGAAAAAGGTACCAAAAATGGCACTACAACAAATTTTGATGGAGAGTATTCTATTGTAGTCGAAAATAAGTTTTCTGTTTTAGAATTTTCTTTTCTTGGTTTCAAAACCCAATCGGTTCAAGTAGATGATAAAACCAATATAAATATATCCTTAGAAGTAGATGATATAACACTAGATGAAGTGGTTTTGGTTGGTTATGGTACTCAAGAACAAAATAAAGTAAGTACTTCAATATCTAAAATTTCAAGTGATGACTTACAAGATTTTCCTGTTTCTAATTTTGATCAAGCCTTAGCTGGGAAAATGGCGGGGGTTCAAGTGACACAAACCACAGGTGAGCCTGGGAGAGAGCTTGATATACGAGTAAGAGGTATAGGCACTATAACTTCTGGGGTAGATCCTTTGTATGTAGTAGATGGTGTGCCACTAGACAATGCCCTAGGCGCTGGACAAGCTACAGAAGTTGTCGCTATGGAAGACATAGAGTCCATTCAAGTTCTTAAAGATGCTGCATCGGTTGCAATCTATGGTTCTCGCGGAGCAAATGGAGTTGTTTTAATTTCAACAAAAAAAGGCGATACAGGTAAGATGAAAGTTAATTTTAATCAATCTACTGGATTTCAGAATGTATCCAAAACAATTGATATGATGGATGCTTATGAATATGCTCAGTTTTCTAGAGATGGACACAATGCCGCTTATCTTCAAGATGTACCCACAGGAAGTCCTGATGATCCGAATAGCGTTAGACCCATTGGATATCAACAAATACCTCCAGAATTATTTCCATATCTGGAGGGTGTAGAAGGCTTAACAGATACAGATTGGCAAGATGAAATATTCAGGACAGCGATCATAGAGAGATATAATTTATCATTAAGTGGTGGTAATGAAAGTTTGAGATACTTTGTATCAGCAATTCATTCGAATCAAGAGGGAATTATAATCAATTCAGACTATTCAAAAACGGGGATAAGAGCTAATCTTGATGTCACATCGGGTAAATTTAAGATAGGTTTAAATATTAGTCCATCATATACCGTTGAAAACAGGGTGAATGCAAATGGGCCTTATTTTGGTGACGGCATTGTTGCTTCTGCACTAAAAATGTCTCCTACATGGCCAGTTTTTAATCCTGATGGGTCTTACAATTTTGATGGCAATGGGCTTTGGCGAATAGGTACCGACTACCAGCACAATGAAATTTTAAATCCTGTAGCTGTTGCTAATGAAATATTTAATGAAATTGAACATTATAATCTTCTAACCAACCTTTTTGTAGATTATGAAGTTGTAAAGGATTTACATTTGAAATCTTCATTTGCCATCAATTACAATGCTTATCAAAATGAATTTTTTCGTCCATCATCCTTACAACAAAGAAGGTCTAATTTTTATAATCAACCAGCCAATCCAGAGGGGAGACTTAGTAATACCACTATTTATAATTGGCTATGGGAAAATACTGTTAATTATAAAAAAAGATTCAAGGATCATAATGTAGAATTTTTGGGTGGTATTACGGCTCAAAAAAATAAAAGTAAGTTAAACAGATCAGAAGCCTCTGTTACACCAGATGTCAATGTTCAAAATGCAATCCAAGTGGTAAATGCTGATGTACTTACTGATACAGGCGCAAGCGTAAATGAATGGTCTTTATACTCCCTACTTGCACGTGTGCAATATGATTATCAAAATAAATATTTATTTACAGCCTCTATAAGAGCTGATGCTTCGTCTCGATTTGCCCCCGAAAATAAATGGGGTTATTTTCCATCTTTATCAGCAGGATGGAGAGTTTCTCAAGAAAGTTTTTTAAGAGATAGTGAGTTCATTTCAGAACTGAAATTAAGAGCCAGTTATGGCAAAACGGGTAACTTTTCAATAGGCGATTATAGATTTCTTTCTTTAATGAGACAAGATAATTATGTGTTTGGCAATCCACGACAACAGCAAAATGGATTCAGACCCAACAGTTTGCCCAATAATGATTTATCATGGGAAACTACTGAAATGGTTAATATTGGTCTTGATTTTGAAATTTTAGATAATCAAATAGGTCTAACTATAGACGCATACAATTCAAATTCGTTTGATTTATTGTTAGATGTGCCAGTTCCAAATACAACAGGGTTTAATCGTGCCATAACAAATATTGGAAAAGTAAATAATAAAGGAATTGAAGTTGATTTTAGACTATCGCCAGAATTAGGAGATTTAAAATGGAATAGTAATTTTAATATCGCTTTCAATAGAAATGAAGTTAAGGAACTCGGCCCTAGTGGTACTGATATTATTGAAACAGCAGGTACAAGTTCTGCTTTTTTTATCACCAGAATTGGAGAATCTATTGGGTCTTATTATTTGTTAGTTCAAGATGGCATTTTTGCTAATGAAGAACAATTGGGACAATATCCTCATTTTAACAGCACAAAACCTGGTGATTTTAGATTTGTTGATGTGAATAACGATGGTTTTTTAGATGTAAATGATGATAGAACTATAGTTGGAAACTATGCCCCCGATTTTATATATGGTTTCTCCACAGCATTGCAATACAAAGGATTTGATTTAAATATGGCTTTTCAAGGCAGCTATGGCGGTGAAATTCTAAATCTCCAAAGACGTTACATTGCCAATAGCGAGGGAAATTTTAATAACATGGCATTTATGGTAAATAGATGGCAGTCTGAGTCCAATCCTGGAAACTTACAAATCAATAGAGCAAACCGCAAAGCCTCAGGTAATAATGGTAGAACATCAACATGGCACATAGAGGATGGGTCTTATCTGCGATTGCAGAACGTGTCTTTAGGATATTCATTTTCAAAATCAATTACCAACGCTTTAAATATTGATAAACTGCGATTATATGTAGTAGGAAATAACATATACACTTGGTCTGATTATACAGGCTTTAATCCAGAAGTTAATTTAGCTGGCGGTGGTGATCAACTTACCCCTGGATTAGATTATGGTGTTTACCCGCTGGCATCAACATATTCAGTGGGTTTAAATGTTTCATTCTAAAATATAAAAAATGAGAAAATACAGTCTTTTAATTTTAAGTTTATTCGTTATCCTAAGTTGTAACGATGATTTTGTAGAGCTATTTCCTGAAAACAATCTAAGTTCAGGTGAATTTTATAAAACACAACAAGATTTTAATGCCGGAGTTATCGCTGCTTATGCCAAGCTTCAAGGACAAGTTGGGATATACTTCGAGCTGATAGAATGGCGTTCGGACAACCTTGATTTGTTGGCACCAACTGCAGGTGATCAAGATAGATTTAATATCAATAAATTTCAAGAAACGTCTGCTAACGAAGAAATTAGAAATGCCTGGGCCAATTTTTATAATGGTATTTTTAGATGTAACCAAGTCATTAGCAATATACCTAATGCTGATTTTGACCAGGAATTAGTCAATCAATACGAAGCAGAGGCACGTTTTGTAAGAGCTTTGACCTATTTTAATGTTGTAAGGTTCTGGGGAGATGCACCCATAGTATTGAGCCCTATTACACAGGAAGAATCATTAACCTTAGGAAGAAGTCCTGTGGAAGATGTTTACAATGTTATCGAAGAAGATTTATTATTTGCAGTTGAAAATTTACCAGCATCATACTCACAACAAAATGTTGGCAGGGCTACATCAGGTGCGGCCCGGACTTTGTTAGGTAAGGTATATCTCACACAAGGAAAATATGAAGATTGCATCAATACTTTGAATCAAGTTCTTAATCAATATCAACTATTGGATGATGTTGCTGATGTCTTTGACACAAACAATAAAGAAAATCAGGAAATTATATTTTCTATAAGATTTGATAAAGAAATACAAGGAGAAGGACATGGGTTGTGGTTTGCAGTAACAGATATATCTATTTCACCACTTACCAACAAACTATTAAGTGCTTATGATGAAGAAGATAACAGATTGCCTCTTATCACCTACCAAACTGTAGATAACCGTTTGGCTCCTGGTAAATTTGTTGATGAAGAATCTGAGGTTACACAAAATTTCGGTAATGACTATATATTATTGAGATACGCGGATGTCTTATTAATGTATGCAGAGGCTTTGAATGCACAAGGTTATCAGGCTAACGGAGAAGCTTTTAATGTATTAAACCAAGTCAGAACCAGAGCGGGCCTTCCTGCTTATACCTCATCTGATTTACAAAATGAATCAAGTTTTCAACAAGCTGTTTTAAATGAAAGATTATTGGAATTTCCACTTGAAGGACACAGGTGGTTTGATTTGATAAGAACTAATACTGCCACAGAAGAAATACAATCAGGTATTGGTGTTAGTATTCAAAATTATCAGTTGCTCTATCCAGTGCCTCAAAGTGAAATTGAAAAAATTAATAACCCAGAAATATTTTATCAAAATGAAGGCTATTAGAAAAAATTTAAAATATTTATTTTTTTGCTTTTTTATTATAATTAGCTGTACAACTAAAGAAGAAATTAATAATGTAGATGAAGATATAAATGATGATAATAATACCTCAGCTCAAATTCATTTGGATTTTGATCCAGAATATGAATTTATTTATAGCACAAATAAAGTAAAAGACCGAAATTTTTACTGGACTACGCTCATAGAGAATGATAATCAAGCAAGTTCCGCCCTTCTATCAAATACTGAATTACAAACACTTCATTCAAATTTTATTCAAAGAATAATTTCAGTTTTAGAAATTAATAACCCATCAGCTTTGCAAATTGCAGAAGCCTTAAAATTTACGGATAGTGATATAATAAATATTTCAAACGCCGTGAAAACAATTATCCAGAGTCAACCTAGTGCATTTACAAACATTAATAAAAATCATATTGAACCTTCTGGTGCTTTTAATCATTTTCAAGAGGTGAATACTGCTTATCGTGTTCATCAGTTGATTGTTGAGCAAATGATGAGTGGAATCAACAATATCATTGATACTTACGCAGCTGGAATTGATCCTAGATATCCAAACATTGATAGAGTAAGCTACGATGTCAATTCATCTCAATATAAACAATGGATGAAGGATTTGTTAAATGAAGTTATAAGCGATAATGAAAATAATCTGTTTTATGAACCATTTCTGGAATTTGCTTTAGGGGTGTTAGAACTAAATAATAGAGATGAAGCAGGTCGTTTTATTCCATTAAAAAACGGACACAACCAACTTACCTATAATTACATACAAAATATCAATTGGGATGATTATCAATATTCCATGATTGTTGTTTTAGGAGATGCTCCAAACTCTTCTGGTGATTTGCCAAATATTAGCCAAGGTGGTATGGAAAGGTCAGATCGAGGAATTGATTTATTTAATCAAGGATTAGCTCCAATAATTGCCTTTACAGGTTCAAATATAGCACCTTTTCAAACCTCATTTCACGAAGCTATTGAAATGAAAAATTATGTTATGCAACAACATAATATACCAGAGAGTAAAATTTTAGTAGAACCCCATGCAAGACATACCACAACCAATCTCAGGAATATATCACGACTTATTTATAAATATAAAATTCCTTCAGATAAAAAAGTTTTAGTTACAACATCAGTAACACATAGCGACTATGTAACCTCAAATCAATTTTTGAATCGTTCTATGAATGAAATGAATCATATTCCTGTTGAGTTTCACAACAGAATATCCAATCGTGAGGTTGAATTTACCCCTTTAATCAAAGTATTACATCTTAATTCAGTTGATCCATTAGATCCTTAAAAATATATAAAATGAAAAAAATTGTATTATTAATTAGCATTTTTAGCTTAATATCCTGTCAAGAGGATGAATTACCAAAAGCCAACTTCGACTTAGAAGCCGTTAAAATATTTAATGCACTTACTGGTCATGAAAAAGTAAATTTAACTTGGGAATCCCCTGAAGATAAAACACCAAACGCATACAGAATAAAATCTACATCAGCTGATATACAAATTGATATTGATGCTGATACAACGTCTTACGAAATCAAAGGCTTGAAAAATGGTGAAAATTATGATTTTACAGTCCAAGCCATTTATGGGCAAAATAAAATCTCAGGTGCAGCAGAAGCATTTGCTACACCAATTGATGAATTAAACTTTGTAGCCCTTCCTGGAAATCAACAAATTTTTGCTTCATGGAATTTTCCAAATAGAAATGATATTGTTGATTACACCATAAAATGGGAAGGACAGTCAATTGATTTAGATAATACGACTAACTCATATCAAATTAATGGTCTTGAAAATGGTGTATCATATGAAATAGAATTAATCATAAATTATAATGACGGTAGTACATCAAACTCGGTTTTCTCATCTGCAACGCCTGGTGAGGTTCAACCATTTATTTTAAATGATGATTCTCCGCAATCTAATACTCAAGTTATATTTAACTATAACCCAGCATTTTTTCCACAAAGCACCGCAGTATCATGGTCTTGGGATTTTGGTGATGGTAGTTCAAGTAATGAGCAAAACCCTACACATTCTTATTCAGAAACAGGTGTTTACAGTGTAAGTGTAACTATAACAGATGAACAAGGATTATCTTCTACTGGGACAAAAGATGTTTATGTATGGGGTGTAAAGTGGATTTATGATATTGGTTCTTCCATAAAACCTCAAATACCGACCATTGCCGAAGATGGTACAATCTATATAGGTTCTGAAGACAATGCTAATTTTCACGCTATAAATCCTGATGGAACTTTAAAATGGACATACACAGGGCTTTCAGATAATGTATATTCATCAGCATCTATTGGAGCAGATGGAACCATTTATGTTGGGTCAAAAGATGATAAGTTACACGCAATAAATCCAAGTAATGGTTCACAAATTTGGACGTTTGATATGGGAGGAGATGCTATTTATTCTTCGCCAGCAATTGCTTCAGATGGAACAATTTACATCAGTTCAGACAGTGACAACTTTTTTGCGGTCAATCCAGATGGTACTCAAAAATGGGTGTTTAATACAGCAGGTTCAAATATAAGGTCAACACCTGCAATAGCTTCAAACGGAACAGTTTATATTGCTTCGGATGATCAAAATTTATATGCTGTAAACCCAACTAATGGTAACATGATATGGTCTTACAGTCTTGGGGGTGACGTGGAAGGCGGTATAGCAATAGACCTTGATAACAGTATAATAGTAAGTGTTGCCGATGAGGTAAATGGTACCGGATTAGTCCACGCTATTAATCCGGACGGGAGTCAAAAGTGGGTTAGTAATTTCGGTGGTCGTGCTTTATCTAGTCCAACAATTGCTAATAACACAATTTATGTTGGAACTAAAGATATCAATCAATTAATAGCTATTGATGCCTCGTCAGGATCTCAGATTTGGTCTTTTACAGCTAATGATATCATTCTATCTACGCCAACTGTTGATATTAATGGGAACATTTATTTTGGGTCTTTTGATGATAAGATATACGTGCTGAATCCTGATGGCACATTAAAATATAGTTACTTAACAGAGGGCAATGTATGGTCATCAGCTGTAATTGGTCAAGATGGAACGGTATATATTGGCGGATATGATGGTAAACTCTATGCTTTTGAATTTTTTGCAGAAGCACTTGCAGATGATGTATGGCCAATGTTTGGTAAGAATCTAAAACATACATCAAATAATCAATAATTTAATTTTAATCATAAATATTAATCCAAAACAATTAAAATGATGAAAACAATGAAAACAATTACTTTTTTAATTTTCCTATTTTTAGGGCAAATTTTGATGGCACAGACTATAAACTGGTCTTATGATATTGGCTTTGATATAAAGCCACAAGTACCAGCTATAGCTGATGATGGAACCATATATATAGGTTCTGAAGATAATGATAATTTTCATGCTATAAATCCTGATGGTAGTTTGAAATGGACTTACACTCTCGTAGGTGATAATATTTATTCATCTGCATCAGTTGGTACCGATGGTACAATATATGTTGGTACAAAACAACTATCACTGCATGCTATTAACCCTGATGGATCACAAAAATGGGTTTTTGACATGGGTAGTGATGCCATATATGCAAGTCCAGCTATTGCAACAGATGGGACTATTTACATCGGTTCAGATGACGACAATTTTTATGCAGTCAACCAAGATGGTACACAAAAATGGTCGTTTACAACTGGTGGTAACGTTAGATCTACCCCTGCAATAGCCACAGACGGCACTGTATATGTCGCATCTGATGATGATAATCTATATGCGCTAAATCCAGCTGATGGTTCTTTAGCTTGGTCTTACAATATAGGCGGCGATGTAGAAGGTTGTGTTGTGTTAGATGAAGACGGTACTATATTTGTTGGGGTAGATAGAGGCACACCAAACGGAGCGGTTGTAGCTTTAAATCCAGATGGTACTCTAAAGTGGGAATCTGCAAACACTGGTAGAGTGTTATCAAGTCCTGCGATTGCAAATAATACCATTTATTTTGGTACAAAAGATACAAATAATTTATACGCCTTAGATATTACTAGCGGTAATGAACTATGGTCTTTTAATGCTGGTGATATTATATTGAGTTCTCCTGCTGTTGGAGACGATGGTAAAATATACTTTGGGTCTTTTGATGATAATTTGTATTGTTTAAATCCGGATGGGTCACTTAATTTTAGTACGACATTAACTGCAGGAGAAAACCTATGGTCTTCTCCTGTTATCACAACTGATGGTGATTTAATTATAGGTTCTTATGACGGCAAGCTATACTCCGTAGATATTCCTTCTACAGGATTGGCTAATTCCAACTGGCCTATGTTCGGTAAAAACTTACAACATACCTCAAGTGATAATACTTTAAGCATAAACAACTTTTTATATAATAACAGCATAGAAACTTTCTATACTGACGGTATATTGAACATTAGCATTGAAAATTATAACGATGATGCTATTGTTAATATTTATGATTTAAATGGTAGAAAAATAGAATATAAAGTATTAGAGTTTCAATCAAATGAGTTTTCAAAGCTACCATTATATGATTTAACATCAGGTATATATATAGTACAAATAATTTCAGAAAAAAACAATTTTATACACTCCAATAAATTTGTTGTAAATAATTAAATAAACAAGTTTGACAATTC
>Ga0102930_1000503_pt1 | contig 13037 bp, 11 predicted proteins | sample SalPon1_B_H2O_MG_FD_84514 | JGI IMG/M metagenome (GOLD analysis project Ga0102930, IMG submission 84514) | Salt pond water microbial communities from South San Francisco under conditions of wetland restoration - Salt Pond MetaG R1_B_H2O_MG | ecosystem: Environmental > Aquatic > Non-marine Saline... | reverse complement strand
CAGGGTACCGTAGAGATCATCCAACGGCGCCAGCCTGATCAATGGCAGGACAAGGTGATTGAGGCACATGGACGAAAGCGCGAGGGTTGAGACGATGATCATTGCACTGGCGGCTGAGAGACCACCCAGATAGACGAAAAGGGCCACGGCGGGTGACTCAGTCAGTTGCGCGATGCCGAGGACGGTGTAATCAGCCGGGGTGTCGATGCCAATCGCCTGGCCAGCCCAAAGCAGGGGCGGGATCGCCGCTGCAATGATCAGAAGAAACAATGGAAAGGCCCAGCTGGCGGTGCGCAGCCCAGCATCCTGCAAATTTTCCGTAAACAGCATGTGGAATTGTCGTGGCAACAGAAAGGCTGCCGCGAAGGCGAGGAACATCAGTCCAGTCCATTCCCCGCCGCCAACGCCGCGCGTGAACTGCGATAAACGCCGTGGATCCTGATCTAGCCATTCCTGGAGCCCGCCCCAATGGCCGAAGGCCATGCTCACGGCCAGCCCAGTAATGAAGACCAGTGCTGCTACCTTGACCAACGACTCAAAGGCGATCGCGGCGACAAGGCCACTGTGTTTTTCTCGTGGCGTGACATGTCGGGCGCCAAAGATGATCGCAAACACCGTGACAATTACGCAGAACACGATGGCAATGAGTTGAGGTGGCGAGTCGCCGGTCAGAATGTGCGTGGACTCGGACACCGCCCGTACCTGCAACGCGAGGTAGGGCAGGCTCCCCGTCAGAATCATTAAGGTCACCAAGATGCCGGCAAGCCGACTGTCAAAGCGGAAAGCAAACAAGTCAGCCACCGAGGTAAGCTGATGGCGCCGTGTGAGCCTGAGCAGTGGCATCAGCAAAACGGGTGTTAAGGCGAACGCCACGGTGACGCCGAGGTAGATCGTGACGAAGACCAATCCAGAGGTGCCAGCAAACCCTACGCTACCGTAATAACTCCAGGTCGTTGCATAAACGCCGAGCGAGAGCACGTAGACGGCGGGGTGACGAACGATACGCTCGGGTATCCAGCCCCGTTCACTGGCATGAGCGATAAGAAACAGCAGCGATAAATACACCGTCGCGCCGATGAACAGTGTGGTCAGGCTAAAGGTCACGCCGCCCCCACTGCCCGCTTGTCAGTGCAACCACACCAATGTAGCCAAGCCATAGCGCGAAGGGGAGATACCAGGGCGCAGTGAGCCCGGCCCACCAGATCGCGAAGGGAGAGACAAATAGCACCAGCCCAATGGCTAGCAGCAACAGACTGACAGAGCCTGCAGTAACTTCCTGCCTGGGCATCGGCACACCTCCTCCTTCCTGTTACTGAACGTATCACAGGTTAGTCGAGGGAAGGGAAGCCTCCGCTGTCGAGTGCGGGTATTCGGTGGGGTGCCCAGCTCGCCGTCGCCCAGTCCAGGATCTCTGGGGGTGAGGCCCGGTTGAGCGCCACTGGCGGTTCTTGGCCCAAGAATTTGAGTGCCACTCGCAAAGTGGGCCCGGGACGGGCATGATTAATGGCGGGCGCTTGATTGGTTTTGCTCAGTTTTCGTCCCCGCTCGTCGAGGGCTATGGGCAGATGGAGGTAACGTGGCGTCGATAACCCAAGTGCCGCCTGCAGGCTCATCTGCGGTGCGGTGGCGGCTCGCAGATCACCGCCACGCACCACGTCTGTGACGCCGAGATCAGCGTCATCAATCACCATTGCCAAATGGTAAGCGTGCAGGCCGTCACCCCGGCGGAGGATGAAATCGCCTATCTCTGAGTGGACGTCGATGGTCATTGCGGTTGCGTGTCGGTCTTTGACTAACAGCTCGCCTGGCTCGGTGCGAAATCTCCAGCTGCGTGCATCACACCCGGCGGGCAGACCGGCACGGCAGGTGCCGGGGTAGATCATGCCGGCTGGGCCTGTCCGGCCACGGGCGGCCACTTCACGTCGGGTGCAACAACACGGATAGGCCTGTCCCGAGTGGATAAGCCGCTCAAGGACCGCTTGGTAATGCGATCGGCGGGGGTCTTGGGTCTGCACTGGCCCATCCCAGAGTAGGCCGAAGCGCTCGAGTGTTGTGCGTATGTCTGAAGCCGCGTCTGCCCGGCTGCGGCTTCGGTCAACATCATCGATTCGCAGGTGCCATCGCCCTTTCGCTGCCCGCGCGTCCACATAGCTGGCCACCGCTGCAATCAGTGAGCCGAAGTGCAGCGGGCCCGTGGGGCTGGGGGCAAAGCGGCCGATAACGAGATTCCGGGTCATGGTCTTATCCTAGCCCGTGTCACGTTGTCTGCCGACACCGATTTCCCAGAAGCGGGTAAAGGCGGTATTTTTACGCTTTTCCACCGTTGGGTGATGGACCACTGCAATGCGCCTCAGCAAGATCCGGCTGACCGGTTTTAAATCGTTCGTGGACGCCACACCGGTGCCCTTTCCGGGCGGAATCACAGCGATCGTCGGGCCCAATGGTTGCGGAAAATCCAACATTATCGACGCGGTTCGATGGGTAATGGGTGAGAGCTCTGCGCGGCACCTGCGTGGAGGCTCCATGGCGGATGTCATCTTTAGCGGTTCGGGCAGCCGCAAGCCGGTCGGTCAGGCCAGTATCGAGCTGATCTTCGATAACAGTGACGGTGCCCTCGGGGGGCAATACGCCAGTTTTAGCGAGATCTCGGTCCGCCGTCAGGTTAATCGCGACGGGCAGTCTGCCTATTATTTTAACGGGACACGCTGTCGGCGTCGGGACATTACCGACGTGTTCCTGGGCACCGGGCTTGGCCCGCGCAGTTACTCCATCATTGAGCAGGGCACAATCTCTCGGCTGATTGAGGCGAAGCCCGAGGAGTTGCGGGGCTACCTCGAGGAAGCAGCCGGTATCAGTCTGTATAAAGAACGCCGCCGGGAGACTGAGCGGCGTATGCGCGATACACGCGAGAATTTAGAGCGTCTTGAGGACGTTCGGGATGAGGTGGGCCGGCAGCTGGATAAACTGGCCAAACAAGCCGAGACCGCAGAGCGTTACCGCAGCCTCAAGGCCGAGGAGCGCCAACGACGGGCTGAGCTGCTGATGTTGCGCATTCATGGCCTGGAAAAGAGCCGCGCCGAACTGGCCCAAGAGCTGGCTGAGCGGAACAATGCCCTGGAGTCACGACTCGCCGAGCAGCGCAGTGTTGAGCGCGATATGGAGTCACTGCGCGCACGGCACGCCGAAGACAGCGACGCGCTCAATGAAATCCAGGGGCGCTACTATCAGATCGGCTCAGATATTGCGCGGATTGAGCAGCGAATCAGCCATCGCCGCGAGCTCAGGGAGAGCAGTGCCCGGGAGCTGGAGCGCAATCGTGAGGCCCTTGAGCGCACCGAAGCCGAACTGGCGGCGGATTCCGAAAAAAAGGCGCTGTTGGTTGAGCGCCTGGCGACGCTCGAGCCCGAGCTATCCGCGACGGACACTGAGCTTGAGGAGGCCGGCAACAAGGCCAAGGAAGCCCGGCAAAACCTGGACAACACCCGGGAGCGGCTCGACGTTTTGAACGAACGCCGGGGCGATGCAGATCGCCAGGCCGAGGTTGAGCGCGCACGAATTGAGCAACTCGAAGCTCGACAAACGGAGCGTCAGCGACGGCAGACGCAGTTGGCAACAGAGCTCAGCGAGTTACCGGGCGGCGACAACGGACCCGATTCGGGCGTTGAGGCTGAGATCGAGCAGTTGACTGCCTCACAGGTTGATCTGGGTGAGCAGCTGGCGCAGCTCGATGCACAGCGTACGCAAGCGCGCGAGCAACTCAACACGACGCGCGCTGCGCTTGAGGGTCACCGCGAGGCACTGAGCGAGGCCCGAGCGCGTCATACCTCCCTGGAGACGCTGCAGGCCGCTGCACTCGGCGCGGATGGCGAAGTGAATGACTGGCTTGATCGCCTGGGGCTAAGCGAGGCACCCCGTCTGGGCGAGGGCATCGAGGTGGATTCGGGATGGGAGCGAGCGTTGGAGGCGGTGCTTGGCGATGCGCTGCAGGCGATTGCCACTTCCGACCTTGAAACGCTGGCCGGCCGGGCAGCCTCGCTCTCCGGTGGTCAGGTCATGCTTTACGACGCGGCGGCGGAGCGGGCTGACCGACCAGAAACGGGCACAACAGGGCTTCAGTCACTCGGCTCACTGGTCCGCGGGCCCGCGTTGATCCATGAGCTGCTCGCCGGCGTCTACGTCGCCGAGGATACGGATACCGCTTGGCGGCAACTCCCCGCGCTGAGTGCTGGGCAGTCTATCGTGACGCGGGAAGGACGATGGATTGGTCCGCATTGGGTGCGCGTTCGCTCAGAGGAGACGGCGGACGGGGCGGGTGTGTTAGCGCGCGGTCGGGAGATTGAGGCGCTCACTGATCAGATCGCGAAGCTCGAAGGCTCAGTGACCGAGGCAGAAAAGACGCTTGCTGAGGCCGAATCCGCCCTTGCCAAGATCGAGGCAGCGCGTACAGAACAGCAGGAGGCGAGTGCCGCCACGGAGCGTGATCTGGCGGGTGCACGCGCTCGTCAGGAGGCGGAGGCTGACCGAGCGCGTGACCAGCAACGCCGGCGTGAGGGGCTAGTGCAAGCCCAAGCGGAGTTACAGTCGGCAATGGAGACCGCCGATGAAGAGGTGCGGTCGGCGCGTGATCGCCTCGAGGCGGCGCTCGAGGAGGCAGAAGCCGCTGATCGATCCCGGCAGCCGCTGGAAGTCGCTTGCGAAGAGGCGAATGAGGCTGTGGAAGCCGCTCGCGAGCACACGGAAGACATTCGCAGCCGCCGCCAGGATATTGCCCTGCGTATTGAGAGTGCGCAGACGGCACGTGGCTCGCTGGACGAGGCGATCGCCCGTCTCGAGCGCCAGAAGGCTCAGCTCGAATCCCGCAACCAGGAACTCGGGGCTGCGCTGGATGAAGTATCGGACTCGGATGAAAGCCTTGAGGCTGAGCGCCAGTCCCTGCTTGAGCAACGCGTTGCTGTAGAGGCAGAGCTCGCTGAGGCTCGACGCCGGCTTGAGGAGGCGGATGCCGGCCTGCGTGAGCGAGACCAGCAAAGAAGTGCGGCTGAGGTGGCTGTCGGTGAGTTGCGCGAAGCCGCAGAGAGTGCCCGTTACCGAGATTATGAGATTGAGGCGCGGCTGCAGACGCAACGCGAGCAGCTTGACGGCCTAGAGGTCGATTCCAAGACTGTTGCGGCGGCCTTACCAGAGACCGCGAACGAGGCCGAGTGGGAAACGGAGCTTGAACGGCTTGATGCCAGAATTCGACGCCTGGGTCCCATCAACCTCGCGGCCATTGATGAGCATCGAACGCTGTCCGAGCGCAAAGGCTATCTGGATGCTCAGCAGGCGGATTTGACTGAGGCACTGGAAACGCTTCAGACGGCAATCCAGCAGATTGACCGGGAGACCCGAGCTCGTTTCCGCGAAACCTTTGAGAAGGTCAATGCGGGCCTGCAGCGGCTCTTTCCGCGTCTTTTCGGTGGAGGTCAAGCGTACCTTGAGATGACGGACGACGATCTGCTCGAGACCGGGGTCACGATTATGGCCAAGCCACCGGGTAAGCGAATCACGAACATCCATCTGCTGTCCGGGGGTGAGAAAGCCCTGGCCGCCGTATCACTGGTCTTTGCGATTTTTGAGCTCAACCCCGCCCCCTTCTGCATGCTGGATGAGGTTGATGCGCCCCTCGACGAGGCGAATGTGGGGCGCTTTTGTGACTTGCTTCGGGAGATGTCTTCTCGGGTGCAGTTCATCGTGATTACGCACAATAAGACGACGATGGAGTCGGCGAGTCATCTTGCCGGCGTTACCATGGCGGAACCGGGCGTCTCGCGGCTCGTTGCCGTGGATGTCGAAGCCGCGGTGGAACTGGCTGAAGTGGACACTTGAGTTGCCCTGATGGCCATTGCAACCTGACTGAACGGAGGGCAACGGAAACTGACATGGATGAGCTGCGCTGGATACTGTTGGCCCTAGGGGCCGTGATTATTGTGGGCGTGTACGGCTACAGCCGCTGGCAGGAGTGGCGTCGTGAGGGCATGCCTTGGGCACGGCCGGGCTCAGAAAAACGCGAGCCGTTTGCCGATCAGATCGAGCCAGACTTGAGTGACCCTGATCCGCTGGTTGATGAGCCAATGGATTCCGCGCCCTCAATCACTGAGACCGCTTCGGAATCAGACGAAAACAAAGTGGTTGTGTTGACCGTGATGGCCAAGGACCGTGCGCCTTATCGGGTGGCTGACTTGATGGGGGTGCTTGAAGAGGCGGACCTTAAGCGCACGGACCAGCAGATTTATCGGCGCGGTATGGAGACCGATGGGGGGACAGTCGCACTCTACACCGTGGCGAATATTCTGGAACCCGGGACCTTCGAATCCGATCCGACGGACACGGCGTCCACCCCCGGAGTTGCTTTGATCATGCAACTGCCTGGTCCGTTTGATGGCCTGGTCACGTTCGAACAAATGCTCGCGACCGCACAGCGAATCGCCGATCAACTGGGCGGTCATGTGCTCGATAGTCGGCGTTGCGATCTCACTGCTCAATCGATCGAGCACATCCGTGAGGATTTGCTGGAATATCGCCGGCGTGCCCGGCTGACGAGTCGACAGGGAGCTTAAGCCCCGTGCCTGAGCAAGCGAGCGATCCCGCTCAGCGGGTAGAGTCACTGCGCCGCGAAATCGAGTATCACAACCATCGCTATTACGTGCTCGATGACCCGGAAATCTCTGACATCGAATACGATCAGTTGCTGCAAACGCTCGAGGCGCTTGAAGCCGAGCATCCTGAGTTGCAAACGCCTTACTCTCCGACTCAGCGCGTTGGCGCCAAGCCATTGTCAGCGTTTGGCGAATCCGCGCACGACGAACCGATGCTCTCGTTGGCCAACGCATTCGAGCCGGCTGATGTCGAGGAATTCGACCACCGGCTTCGTCAGGCCCTCAACGTTGATGACGTGGTGTTTGCTGGAGAACCGAAACTCGACGGGCTTTCGATCAATTTGCGCTATGAAAATGGGCACTTGGCGTGTGCAGCCACCCGGGGTGATGGGGAGGTCGGTGAGGACATTACGGTCAATGCGCGGACGATTCGCAGCATTCCGCTGATTCTCTTGACAGACGACCCTCCACAGCGAATCGAAATTCGTGGCGAGGTTGTCATTCGTCGCCGTGACTTCGAGCAGTTAAACGCTGAGCGTCTTGAGCAGGGTGAGCGGGCCTTTGCCAACCCGCGGAACGCGGCAGCCGGTAGCCTGCGCCAGCTGGATCCGCGAGTCACCGCAAAGCGGCCGCTGACCTTGTTCGTCTTTGGTGTTGGCGCAACCAGCGAGGCGATCGCTGAAACGCACCTTGGCGTACTGGCGCAATTGGCGGACTGGGGGTTCCGGGTCAACGAGCGTGTCGAGCGTCTGACGGGTGCCGCCGGTTTGCTGGATTATCACGCGCGCTTGATTGCTGAGCGGGATGCGCTGGACTATGAAATCGATGGTGCCGTCTACAAGGTCAATGATCGTGGGACATGGCCTGCACTGGGGGCGACAGCGCGGGCACCACGGTGGGCGCTGGCCCATAAGTTGCCGGCCCGGGAGGCCACGACGGTGGTGGAGCAGATCATCCCTTCGGTTGGGCGCACCGGGATGATCACGCCCGTCGCCGCACTGGCGCCAGTCGAGGTCGGCGGGGTCACCGTCACCCGGGCGACGTTGCACAACCTCGATGAGGTGCAGCGTAAGGATGTTCGGGAAGGCGATACGGTGATGGTTCGGCGTGCGGGTGACGTCATTCCTGAGGTGGTGAATGCGGTGACCGCCAAACGCCCAACGGGCGCCAAGCCCTGGGCGATGCCCTCCCAATGTCCGATTTGTGGATCGGACGTCATCCGCATTGATGATGAGTCGGCACATCGCTGCATGGGTGGGCTTTACTGCCCCGCGCAGCGCATGGGCGCCCTCATGCATTTTGTGTCCCGTCGGGCCATGGACATTGATGGGCTCGGTGAAAAACTGATCCAGCAACTGGTCGACACCGAGCGCGTTCATACCGTTGTCGATCTCTACCACCTGCGCCGATCGGATCTGTTGGGTCTGGATCGCATGGGGGAGAAATCAGCAGATAACCTGCTCGCTGCCATTGATGCTTCCCGCCAGACCACGCTGGCACGTTTCCTTTACGGCCTGGGGATAAGTCAGGTTGGTGAGGTGACCGCGCGAACGCTTGCACAACACTTTGGGCGGCTCGAGAACCTGATGGCGGCGGATGAGGCGACGCTTCTGGCCGTTCCGGACGTTGGGCCAATTGTCGCGCAGTCCATTCGTCAGTTTTTTATGCAGGCGCACAACCGCGAGGTGATTGATGGACTGCGGGATGCCGGTGTGACCTGGTCTGAGCATGCCCCGGTTGAGGAGGCCGGCGATGCTCAGCGCCCGCTGGCGGGTGAGACGTTCGTGCTGACAGGCACATTGGCTGCCTATACACGAGACGAGGCGCGCGCAGCGATTGAGTCACAGGGCGGCAAGGTGACCAGCAGCGTGTCCAGTAAAACGGATTATGTCGTCGCTGGCGATGACCCAGGCTCAAAGCGCGACCGGGCGGAGGCGCTGGGCGTCACTATCCTGGATGAGGCCGCGTTTCAGGCACTGATTGACTGATCCAGGATAGAGCGCACCGCTTTGGCCAGGTCTTAATCCACCGGTGCGGCCCAGTTTGCCTCATAGTCAATGTCAGCCGATTCCCGCAACGCGTCGATTCGGTCCTGGATGCGACGGTTGATCAGGCCCATGCGCAGCTCATCGGCTACCGCTTCGAAAGCGGGGGCTTCACCCTCGCGGGTTTCATCCAGACGAATGACATGCCAGCCGAAGCCGGTCTGGACCGGCGTCTGGGTCAATTCACCCTCTGAGAGCTCGGTCACGGCCTCGGAGAAAGGCTCAACCATGTCGCCAGCGGTGAACCAGCCAAGATCACCGCCATTATCCGCGCTGCCATCCTGGGAATGCTGCTCAGCGAGCGTTTCGAATGATTCACCGGCATTGAGCCGATCGATTAAGCCTTCCGCCTGATCACGCTCACCGACCAGGATGTGCCGGGCTCGATACTCTTGGGGCGCCTCGCCGCCGTACTGCTCGTCATAGCGTGTGCGCAGGGCCTCCTCATCAATCGGATCACCGGTGGTGTTTTCCCGCACAAAGGACTGTGCCAATGCCCGGCGTCGGTTATTGGTGATTTGAGCTTGTAGCTCAGGGCTGAGCTCCAGCCCCGCCTCCTCGCCCGCCTGAGCGAGGAGTACAAGATTGATGATCTCTTCGAGGAATTGACGCCGCTGCACCGCTGGCAGATCGGTTTGTCCGCCGGTTTGCTGTCCGACGAGCTGATCAAGCTCCACCTCATTGATCGGCTCACCGTTAATTTCAGCAACCACATCGGCCTCATTTTGGGCGAGGGTGGTGCCTGCGATCGCGAGCAGGGCGAACACGGCGAGGCGGGTGAGTCGGGAGAATACAGTCTGTTTCATTATGGCTCTCATTCAGCTGACAGATCGCCACTGGTATCTTCATCGGGCGTCAGTGCCTCGATGCTCAGGGCATGGATGCAGTCATTACGCATGGCATCACCCATGGCCTGGTAGACCAGACGGTGACGGGCGATCTGACTGTGGTTCAGGAAATCGGTGCTGACGATGCGCACATGGAAGTGGCCGCCGCCGGCTTGGGCACCGGCGTGGCCGGCATGCCGGTGGCTATCGTCCCGGATGGACAAGGCGTCGACGCGAAGCCCGCGCTCCAGGCGCTCGCGGATCATGGCGGGTCGCTCGGTTGTCGACTGGGAGCTCATGGAAGTACCCGTCGGAAGGGCTTGACCTTGACTGAGGCGTAGACGCCCGCGCTGGCATAAGGGTCTGCATCAGCCCAGGCTCGAGCGGCCTCGAGGGAATCAAATTCGGCAACGACCAAGCTGCCTGAAAATCCGGCTGGGCCCGGGTCCTCGGCATCGATTGCCGGGTGAGGCCCCGCGATGAGTAGTCGGCCCTCGTCACGTAATGTCTCAAGGCGGGCGAGGTGCGCTGGCCGTGCCTCGGTTCTGCGGGCCAAACTGTCCTCGACATCCTCGCTCATGATGGCGTAGTACATGGGTGCGCCTTTCCCGTCTCTTTGATGACTTGCGAGACGCTACCATACACGCTCACGGACAAGCACCGACGGAGGGCTCATGAGCCAGTATTTCGAGATTCATCCCGAGACCCCTCAGCCCCGATTAATTCGTCGAGCCGTCGAGATTGTGCGCACCGGCGGAGTGATCGTCTATCCCAGCGGCACCACCTACGCGCTCGGTTGCGCGATGGGCGAGAAGGCCGCCATCGACCGCATTCGCTCGGTGCGCCGCTTGGGCGAGCGGCATCACTTTACCCTGGCCTGTCGTGATCTCTCCGACATTGGTAGCTATACCCGGCTTGATAATACCGCCTTCAGACTCTTGAAAGCCCATACGCCTGGGCCCTATACCTTTGTGCTGCGGGCCACTGCAGAGGTTCCAAAACGCTTGCAACACGATCGCCGCCGGACCATCGGCATCCGAGTACCCAATCATCCGGTCGCTCAGGCGCTGCTGACTGAGCTTGGCGAGCCGCTAACCACGAGCACGCTGCTGCTGCCCGATGAGACTGAGCCGATGACGGATCCAGTGGACATCCGGGATCGCCTTGGTGGCCAAGTTGATCTCATTGTGGATGCCGGTGCTGGCGGGCTGGAGCCGAGCACCGTCATTGATCTGAGTGGTGAGGCCCCCGCAGTGATTCGTTACGGGGCCGGTGACGCCCACGTGTTCGAGGCTTGATGGGCTATCATGGCGCTTGGAATCTCGGAATCAGCGGAGGTCAATTTGAGCAATTCCGTCTCTCGTGGTGATCGCATCCTCTCGGGTATGCGGCCCACCGGCCGTTTGCACCTTGGGCATTACCACGGCGTGCTGCGCAACTGGGTCGAGCTGCAGCAAGAGCATGAGTGCTTTTTCTTTATTGCCGACTGGCACGCGCTGACCACCGCCTACGAGGAGCGGGAGGTTATCTCGCAGAATGTGTGGGACATGGTCGTCGACTGGCTGGCCTGTGGTGTCAATCCGAACCTGGCAACGTTGTTCATTCAGTCCCGAGTGATCGAGCATGCTGAACTGCATCTGCTGCTCTCGATGATTGCGCCGCTAGGCTGGCTTGAGCGGGTACCGACCTACAAAGACCAAATCGAGCAACTGCGTGAAAAAGATCTGGCCACCTACGGGTTTCTGGGGTATCCGGTGCTTCAAAGTGCCGACATCCTGATCTATGGCGCCAGTGGCGTGCCTGTCGGCGAGGACCAGGTCTCTCATGTGGAGCTAACGCGCGAACTTGCGCGCCGCTTCAATCATTTGTTTGGCCGTGAACCAGGCTTTGAGGACCGAGCGGAGGCCGCCGTCGGCAAAATGGGCAAAAAACAGGGACGGCTCTACCGCGAACTGCGTCGTCGGTATCAGGAAAACGGCGATGCTGATGCCTTGCGGGAGGCCCAGGCCTTGCTCGAGAGCCAGCAGAATCTCACGGTCGCCGATAGTGCGAGGCTGGCGGGTTATCTGGAGGGGGGAGGTCGGACCGTGCTCACTGAGCCGCAGGCGCTGCTCACCCATGCGCCCCGCATGCCCGGCCTGGATGGGCGGAAAATGTCGAAGTCCTACGGTAATACGTTGTCATTGCGGGAGCCTGCGGCTGATATCGAACAGAAAATTCGGACGATGCCCACTGATCCGGCTCGAATCCGCCGCACCGATCCAGGTGATCCCGATAAGTGCCCGGTCTTCGATCTGCACAGGGTGTACTCCGATTCCGCGGTGCGTCAGTGGGCGGACACGGGCTGTCGTTCGGCGGGGATCGGTTGTTTGGACTGCAAAGGCCCACTGATTGAGTCGGTGGAGGCTGAGGTCGCCCCAATCCGCGAGCGAGCGGAGGCACTCGAGGAGGATCCGGAGCAGGTTCGGCAGGTGATTGGCGAGGGCTGCGAGCGTGCGCAAAGCGCAGCGCGCTCCACCATGGAGGAAGTCCGCGGTGCCATGGGTCTGGATTATCGCCCCCGATGACAGACACGGACGCGCCCGATTTGCTGGATACTGAAGTCATCGCCCGGGTTCGGGGCGAGCCCTATGGTGAGTTGCCGCGGGACCTGTATATCCCGCCGGATGCGCTCGAGGTCTTCCTGGAGGCCTTTGAGGGGCCGCTCGACCTGCTGCTCTATCTCATTCGCCGCCAGAATCTGGAGATTCTGGATATCCCGATTGCTGAGATCACCCGGCAGTACATGGGTTACGTCGATCTTATGAAAGACCTGCGCCTTGAGCTGGCTGCGGAGTACCTGGTGATGGCCGCCATGCTGGCGGAAATCAAATCTCGCATGTTACTGCCACGACCGCCGGCGGGTGACGATGATGAGGCGCTTGATCCCCGGGCGGAGCTCGTCCGCCGCCTTCAGGAATATGAGCAGTTCAAGGAGGCCGGCCGACAAGTGGATCGCCTCCCGCGGGTGGCGCGGGATGTGTTTCCAGCGTCGGCGGCAACGCCACCCGTGGAGGCGGCAGCGCGAGCCCCTCAAGTCGAGCTGACAGAGTTGTTAACGGCTTTTGCAGAAGTCCTGAGCCGAGCAGAAATTTTCAATCATCATCAAATTAGACGCGAGACGCTGTCCGTGCGGGAGCGTATGAGTGAGACACTGTCCCGATTGAGTCGGGATCAATTCTTGTCACTGGATGAGCTGCTTCGCCCGGAGGAAGGGCGTGCGGGTGTAGTGGTGACGTTCCTGGCCGTTCTGGAGTTGCTAAAAGCGGCACTTGTTGAGCTTGTCCAGGCGGCACCCTTCGCACCCCTGTATTTGCGGGGAGGAGAGCTGATGGCCGAAGGAGAAGGCAGCGAATGAGTGAGCCGGCACTTGAATCCATACTTGAGGCGGCCCTGCTGGCGGCGGGTGAACCGCTGTCAGTCGAGCAGTTGCGGGGCCTCTTCCCGGAAGAAGCGCAGCCCGCTCCACGGGAGATTGAGACGGCGCTGCT
>Ga0102930_1000501_pt1 | contig 13046 bp, 15 predicted proteins | sample SalPon1_B_H2O_MG_FD_84514 | JGI IMG/M metagenome (GOLD analysis project Ga0102930, IMG submission 84514) | Salt pond water microbial communities from South San Francisco under conditions of wetland restoration - Salt Pond MetaG R1_B_H2O_MG | ecosystem: Environmental > Aquatic > Non-marine Saline... | reverse complement strand
GCCTGCTCCGGCGTTAAGTAGGAGACGCGGCCTTGCCACAAGAACGCGCTCGAAAAGTGGCACTTTTGCCCTGCTTTGCGGGGTGTTTTTTATGGGGTATACTTTAGGCATGGCTAGACCAACGAAGTACGACAACAGGTTTTGCGAACAGGCTTATGACTTCATGCGCGAGGGTTACAGCACCAAAGCGTTTGCAGGTCATATCGGCGTTTCTTTGTCTACGGTTTACAAATGGATGGATGAAAACGCCGAGTTTTCGGAAGCCGTAAAGACCGGACAAGCTGCTGGCGCTATGTGGTGGGAGCAAACCTTGAGGCAAGTGGCATCTACTGGTGACGGAAACGCAAGTGCTGCCATTTTCGGGGTCAAGAACCGCAGCCAGGAAGAGTGGAAAGACAAACAAGATATTGACCACACCACAAATGGCGAATCCATCAACAAGGTTGAGCGAGTTGTCATCGACGCTAACAATAAAAACGCCTAGATGGTCGCTGCCCCTGTTAAGCCCAGCCAGGTACAAAGGCGCTAAAGGCGGGCGGGCATGTTTGCACCCTGATCAGCCGATTGACACTCCTAACGGCCAAGTAAAAATAAAAGATTTCGAAGGGGGCGAGGTCTATTCGTGGCACAATGGAAAATTAGTTGTTGCCAATGCAAGCAAATCTTTTCAGTTTTCTGAAGAAAATATTTTTGAAGTTTCGCTGGCCAACGGCAAAAAAATAATGGCTACTGACCAGCATAGGTTTCTTACTCAGCGGGGGTGGGTTGAATTACGCGACCTTTCCATGTCCGACGCGATTGTCTCCTTGCATAATCCAGAGACGCCTTCCCGTCTTCAGACCAGTTTGGACACCGGCCAGCCAATGTATGGCGAAGGTGTTCCCCGTTTGACTGAAACACGCGAAGATTATCAGGGGAATTGTTCTGAATATCTCCGTCAATATGGTCAACAACTTCTGTCGGTAACAGGTAACGGCCAATTTTTTTCTCAACTACCAAGCGATGCTCCGCAACGTAGTTTCCATGCTTTGTTCCGTTTGGATGATTTGGGACTCTTCGGTAAAGATACCCTTTCATCAGTTTCGTCCCACCCTTCCAGTTGTGCATTTCTTCCATCTTTGGCATCTCTATGTTGTGAAGATTCGGAAACCTGTAGCGGCGGAAAAATTTCTGAATTGCCTTTGGTGTTTTCCCGGTTTTTTCTGCAATTTCCTTTGAAAAATAGCCTTCTTTTGCCATTTCAAAAATGGCTTGAGCCAATTCTTTATTTCTTGCTGAGGAAAAGTCAGGCTCGAATCCTTCAAACGCGGTTTTGCAGGCTTCGGCGCGGCGTTGTCGAAAGTCAGTCACAAGTCGCTCCTTTTGGCTTAAATGGAGACTTTACTTTATCAAAAGTGAGACTGATCAGAAAGGCCGACCGCCTAAAATATTGGGATATACAAGTCCCTGTAACTAACAATTACTTGTCAAACGGCACAGTAAATCATAATTCAGGCAAGTCTCACTTTATGGCCGAGATGCTTGTTGAAGAGCATGTGGCCAACCCCAATCTGCAATCGGTCTGTATCCGTGAAATACAGAAGTCTCTGAAGTTTTCAGCCAAGAAGCTAATCGAAGACAAGATCCGCGCCCTCGGCGTGGCTCACTTGTTCGATATTACCTTGACCGAAATTAGACGCAAAAACGGGCACGGTATTATTATCTTTCAGGGCATGATGGACCACACGGCAGACTCGATTAAATCACTGGAAGGGTTCGACAGGTCATGGGCAGAAGAGGCGCAGAGCCTATCTGATCGCTCCCTAGAGCTACTGATACCCACAATCCGAAAGCCAGGCAGTCAACTGTGGTTTTCATGGAACCCTGAGCAAGCCGACGATCCGGTGGAGCGGTTGTTCCAAAGCAACCCCGACTCTGTACTGGTGCACGTCAACTACGATCAGAACCCGTGGTGCCCGGATGAGATGTTCAAGCTGGCCGAGTGGCAGAAGAAGAACGACTATGAGCGATACGCCCATATCTGGCTCGGTGAGTACAACACCAAGTCAGAAGCGCAGGTGTTTAAGAATTGGCGCATTGACGAGTTTGAACCGGATGCTTCATTTGGTGAGCCGCTGTACGGAGCCGACTTTGGCTTTGCTAACGACCCCACCTGTTTTGTGCGATGCTGGATTAAGGGCAACACGCTATATATAGACCAAGACGCAGGCAAGCCCGGCCTTGAGTTGGACGATACAGCGCAATACATAAACCAGAACGACCCCCAGGCACACAAGTACACCATCCGAGCGGATAGCGCCCGGCCTGAATCAATCAGCTACCTGAAGCGCCACGGCTTGCCACGAATAACCAGCGTGGAAAAGTGGCCCGGCAGCGTGGAAGACGGGGTGGAGTTTATCAAAACGTTTGACGAGATCGTCATTCACACCCGCTGCAAAGACATGCAGGAAGAAGCCAGACTGTACAGCTACAAGATTGACAAGCAAACAGGTGATATACTGCCCAAGCTAGAAGACGACATGAACCACAGGTGGGACGCAGTTAGGTACGCCCTTGCCCCACTGATCAGACGTAAGGACTTCGTATTTCTATGAACGCCAAAAAAGCCAAACAACTCCGTCGCCGCGCCCGCCGTCTTACTCAGCACCTGAACGAGGCCGAGTACATCGAGGGCAAGACTGTACGTTTAGGCGAATGCACCAAGGGCGCATACAAGGCGCTGAAGACTGAGCGATTCCGTACCATTGTTGAGTGAATCGGTCAAGACGGTTAAACTAGCGTAAACCAACCAAAGGATTATTGCCGATGTGGCCGTTCACAAAAAAGACCATTAGCGCCCCCACAGTGCCGGTGGCTAACCAACTGGCCATGTCAATTAAGTCTCTGTCATTGCCAGAATCCTCACCAAACTGGCAGCTATTCAGCAAGCGTAACCCCGACTGGCGACCAGAAGTTGCTATCGAGGAAGGGTACAACGCCAGCTCCATCGTATACGCAGCGGTTGAAAAGCGGGCCAAGCTGATCGCCTCTGTCCCATGGACGGTGTACCGGAATGGTGAGCCTATTGACGGCCCACACCCTCTGAAGACCTTGACCACGTCACCGAACCCAGACCAGTCGTGGTACGAGCTTATCTACGAGGCAAGCCAGTCGCTTGATCTTGCAGGCAATGCCTTCATCTCTGAAATACGCGGTGGGATACGTAACGAGCCTATCGCGCTTTGGTTGTTACCGGCTGAGTACATGCGGATCAAGCCAGGCCGCACACGGATGGTTGAATACTTCGAGTATGACGAGCAAGGCACAAAACAGCGCATCATGCCCGAGGATATGGTCCAGCTTAAAATGCCGAACCCGAACAACCGCTGGTTTGGTATGCCGATTCTCATGGCTGCGGGTAGGGCAACTGACATTGATCGGGAGTCAGGCAACTGGCAGAAGGTTAGTCTGCAGAATCGTGGCGTATTGGATCTACACGTCGAGGTGCCAGAGGGTACAACACCCGAGCAGGTGCAAGCAGCCAAGGACAGATTCAAAGAGCGCCAGAGTGGTCCGAACAATGCCAGGGAGCCGCTGTTTACGTCGGGCAAGATCACCCAGATGGGACAGACCGCTGTCGAGCTGGATTTTGTCCAAAGCCGGAAAGCTATTTGGACAGAGATCGCAGCTGTGTTTGGTGTGTCGCTGTCTGCTTTGGGCTTCACCGAGGATGTGAACCTGGCGAACGCAGATGCAATGGCAAAGCAGTTATGGCACGCAACGGTGATCCCGCAGCTTGAACTGATCCAGCGGCAACTGAACAACCAATTGGCCACAGACTTCGGGCCGGACATTACGCTCGAATACGACCTTTCCAACATCACGGCGCTTCAGGAGAATTTTACAGAGAAACTGGCCAACGCCGAACGGCTTATGCGTATGGGCTTCACCCGTAATGAAATTAACAAGCGGTTGGAGTTGGGCTTTGAGGATGACGCCTCCGGCAATGTCAGATATGAGCCTGCCGGCATGTTGCCGACTTTGGACGGTGACACCGACGAAGAGAAAGAGCGGCTGGCTAAATTAAGTTATGGCTAAGACACTTACCGGCCTTAGTTTGTCACAGGAGCAAGCCTACCAGGAGCGGGAAACCGAGAAGCTGGCACGCCGTATGGAACGCAGCTTCACCCGCGAAATACTGAAGGCGATGCGAGAGTTTGCCGAGTACGATGGCAACCCAGGCAAACAATCCCAGGCAATGGCCGAGCACAAAGACCGATTGGCCAAACTGTTAGAGCGCGACTACAGCAGAGCGTTTGATTTGTTTGGGGCGCGTGTGTTGCGTGCAGGCGAAAAGGCACACCCAGGCAGATGGGAAACCAAAAACGCACAGGATGAGTTCGACCGAATGCGCCAAGCCTGGATAGCGCAGATGGTCGGCCAGAAGGTAACGCCGATTGCAGGCACAACCGAGAAGCAGGCCAAGCGCATTATCAATGACATTGTGGCGCAAGCTACCATAGACGGATTAAGCGAAGCGGCAACAGGCGACCGTATACGAAAGGCTATAAACGAGCAGGGTGGATTGCTTGCCCGGGGCCGTAGCCGAGTCATCGCCCGCACAGAGACACACAGCAGCGCGAACGCAGCGGGGCAGGAAGCGGCACAGGCTACCGGGTTGGACATGCAAAAAGAGTGGGTCAGCGCCAGAGGGCCAAGAACGCGGGAAGACCACAGCGAGGCAGACGGCCAGAGCGTAGACCTTGCGGCTTCGTTTTTTGTTGGCGGTGAGGAATTGCGTTACCCAGGCGACCCAAACGGAAGCGCAGGGAATATCATAAATTGCAGGTGTGCAAGCGTGCATGTGGTGCTGGATTAGGGCATATACACTATGATCAAAATTCGTGCTACCATGATATAAACTTATAGGTACAGGTTGTTATGCCAGACCCGAGGGCAGGTGAGTCAGAAAGCGAATGGATGGAACGGTGTGTTCCTGAAGTGATCTCAGAGGGCAACCCGGAAGATCAAGCCGTGGCAATCTGTCTAAGCATGTGGCGCAACAAAGAGGCGAAGCGGATGGATTACAAAGCCCTGCAATTTAAGGCGGAAGACGTAGACGGAGACAACCGGATCATATCTGGATACGCGTCTACGTATGATCTCGATCAAGGCGGCGACATTATTATTCGTGGTGCGTTCCAGAAGACTCTGGAGAGAAACGCCAAGCGGGTTAAGGTGCTTTGGCAACACGACAGCCGAATGCCTATTGGGCGCCCTCAGAAAATGCAGGAAGACGAGCGCGGCCTATATGTAGAAAGCTACATTGCCAAGACCCGTCAAGGTGACGAAGCCCTAGAGCTAGCCCGTGAAGGCATTATCGACAGCATGTCTATTGGGTATATGGTTGATGAGTCTGAGTACAAAGACGACGGCGTGCGAGTTATCTCACAACTGAGCCTCATGGAGTATAGCTTGGTCACGTGGCCCATGAACGAAAGCGCCGTGATTACCGGGGTAAAGAGTTTAGACATTAGAGAGATCGAGCGTGTCCTGCGTGAGGCAGGACTGTCCCGAAGCCAAGCCAAGGCGATTGCTGGGGCTGGCGTTAAGAGTCTGCGCGAGGCAGACCAGGAAAAGGCCGACGAGGCCGAACAACTGGAAGCGGCTATCGCCGCAATGTCACAATTCATGCAGACCATAAAGGGGTAATACGCATGGAAATTAAAGATCTGGTGGAACAACTCAACACCGCAAACACTGAGCTGAAGAACCTGAAAGACAAGCACGATTCCGAGCTGAAGGCTGCTAACGAAGGCACCGCCGAAGCCAAAGAAGCCGTGACCAATCTTGAAGGCGAAATGAAAGGCGCTCTCGAGAAGTACGACGACGCACTGGCCAAGCTGACCGCTGAGATGAAGCGCCCGCAAAGCCCGGCAGAGTCTGAAGCCAAGACCCTTGGCGGCCACTTCGTAGAGCAGGCCAAAGAGCACATCCAAAGCGACACCCTGTTGGGCAAGTCTATCCAGGTGAAAGACATCTCTGGTGGATCTGCTTCTGGCGGCGCTCTGGTTCGTCCTGATCGTGACCCGACTGTCTATCGCTCCATCGGCGGTATGCGTCAGCTTCGGATTGCTGATCTGATCCCGGCCATTCCCACCAGCTCAAACGCTGTTGAAATCATGCGCCTTTCAGACGCAGGCGCAGCCGCGGCCCCTCAGGGTTCTTCCGCTGGTGTTGGCGCTGGCGAATTGGCCACCAAGACAAGCGCAGACCTGACTTGGGAGCTGGTCACTGTAAGCATCCCGACTATCGCTGTACACACCCGTGCATCCCGTCAGGTTTTGTCTGACGCACCGATGCTTCAGGGTATCGTAGATGGCGAGCTGACTTACAAGCTGCAACTCGAAAGCGACAATCAACTGCTGAACGGCGACGGCACTGGCCAGAACCTGACCGGCATCATGGTTGACTCAAGCATCAACGACGTAGGCGAGCTGCCTGTTGGAACTGCTGCTGACGACGTACCTGCTGCGATGATTGACCATATCCGGGCCGCTGTCACTGAGTGTCAGAAGTCTGAGTATTACAACATCAACGGCCTGGTACTGAACCCGGTTGATTGGCAGACTCTGGAAACTGCCAAAGCGACTGACGGTCACTACCTGCTGGTAGCGTTCGCAGCCACCGCTGGCGAGACTCCGACTGTATGGCGCATTCCGGTCATCGTGACCAACGCTATTACAGAGAACGAGTTCCTGCTGGGCGACTGGACTCTGGGTGCACAGCGTTATGTTCGCGAGGGTGTGAGCATTCGCACTTCTGAGCATCACGACGTGAACTTTACCCAGAACGCAGTGCAGATCCTGGCCGAGCAGCGTTACGGCCTTGGCATCTCTCGTCCGAAGGCTTACTGCAAAGGCGCGTTTACCGTTGCAGTATCCTAATAGGATAGAGAAGGTCAAAGTTGACCTGATTAAGCCCCTCGCTTGAGGGGCTTTTTTATGGCTTGGTTCAAACACTGTTTCGCTGTTATACTCAACAAAGAAACGGAGGCATATATGCAATACCGATTTAAAGTGACGACACAAAACGAGCGCCGGGGCCAAGTCTACGACCTGAACCCATTGGCCGTTCGCACGAAACAATTACTTGACCGAGGCTTAATTGAGGCGGTCGAGCCTCCTGCCGAGAAGCGGGAAACCAAGGTGATCGAACCCACCGAAACAAAGAAGCCACGTAAGCGCCGGAAGAAGGTAAACCACGATGAGTCAGTTTCTAAACCGGACAGCAGGACAAGCGAAGACAACTGATCCGCTGGTTTCCCCTGTAACTGCACAGGAGGTTCAGGACTGGCTGGTATTGCCTGGAGCTGACCCAACCATCCCGGCTTTGCTAAAGTCTGCCACAGGCGCTGTGATTCGCTTTCTTGGGTATGACTTGTTGGCCCGTGATTGGACGCTGACACATTGGGACTGGCCGACCATCGGAACCAGCACAAGCCCGAGCCTGTCAGGACAAAACGGCGAGCTGCAAAAAGAAATAAAATTGCCGTACGCCAACCTGTTATCCATTAGCAGCGTGTCGCTGTTTGGGCAGACAACCACCGACTTTATCACGCGGATTGAAAGCATCGTATTTGACCCGTACTACGTTCACTCTATTTACACAGGGCAGAACGAAGATCCGGCCATCGTCGCCCAATACCGTGCAGGGTATGGGGAAACCGCCGACGATATACCGGAAGACGTAAAGCAGGCAATCTTGCAACTGGCGGCGTTTAACTTCGAGCACCGTGGAAGCTGTGACGCAACTCAGGCTTTGATGAAGTCAGGTGCGCGTGAGATGCTTCAGCCATACGTGGCACCTGAAAACGTGGTGATCTACTAATGACGAACCCGCTCCCGTATGCACATTCGACACGCCGTAACCTTGAGTACGGTCGAGTTCGAGTTGACCCAGGCAACACTGCGTTTTGGGAAGGCAAAGAGTTTAGGATCAGCAGGGAGTTTGTGGTTGGTGCGACGCCTTTGGTTTTCAAGTTCGATGCTCCGGTGGATTTTATCTTGCAGAGTCAATCCTTAACCTGTGACATTGGCAACATTAGATTTCGCGCATATCGTGCGGCTCAAGGTGTAGAGAGTGGGACGTTTGATATTATCGAGCCTATTTATCGGCAAAATGGTATCGCAGGCACCAAGGGGCTTGATTCGATTGTAGCCTTAACTACGGGTGGCACGTTTACACCAAATGAAGGCGAGGTGGCAACAGAAACCATCCGGCTGCGAGTATCTAATTCTACCTCTGGGCAAACTTCTGTATCTGGCACGCTTGGCGATGAGCGCGGATTGCCTTCTGGCGTTTATTATTTGGAGCTGGCAAGGATAGATGGCAACGACACAGCCACCGGCGTGTTTGATCTCAAGTGGGAGGAGCGAAGACCGGATGAGTAAATGCTGCCAGTACATGCCGGGTATGTTGCGTGAGCCTATTGAGGTACAGGAGCAAGTCGAGACCAGTATCGGCGGCGGTGCGACTGACATCACATGGCAGACCAAGTTCACCACACAGGCGCACATGAAGCCGCTGTCAGGCAACGAACGGCTATACGCTGAACGTCTGGACGCCACAACGCGCAACCGTCTTGTAATGCGTTACAGGGCCGACTTGGTAGAAAGTGATCGGGTGGTGATTCGCGGCAGGCAATTCCAGATCCGGTTTATTAATAATGTCGAGTACCGCAACCGCTGGCTTGAGGTTGATCTTGACGGAGGCCAAGCCACATGAGCGCCACCATCCGTGTTGAAGGGCTGGACGAAACCCTCAAAGCCTTTGAAAAGTTTGGCAGTGCTGGAGACCGCGAGGTCAAGCAAGCCACACGCGCCAGCCTTGAGCGTGTACGTGGCACGGCTATCAAGAGCATTCAGCAGGGGCCAAAGAGCGGCATCATCTACGAACGTTCGCCAGGCCAGAACCTGTCGCAGACGCACCAAGCATCGGCCAAAGGCCAAGCGCCTGCAACCGATACGGGTACATTGGTTAACAGCATTAAGGTCACACAGACAAGCTCACACAGCGGCGAAGTGGGCAGCGGTTTACAGTACGCATTCTGGCTTGAGTATGGCACCATCAACATGGACGAACGCCCTTGGCTGCGACCTGCACTAAAAAAGAATCAGCAGTGGATTGTTGACCGTTACGCCAAGGCACTAGAAACAGCAACGAGGGCGTATTATGGCCGGTAGTTATTCATTGCAGCTTGCGGTGTACGACAAGCTAGACGCAGACGCCACGTTATCCGGCTTGGTTGTTGGCATTTACGACAACCCCTCACAGGTTGACAACCCGGAAGACGACAGCCAGTTCCCGTTTCTAACTATATCCACAGGCAACATCCAGCCGTGGGATACAAACCGGGATAAAGGTGCCGATGCCCAGGTGGAAATCCACACATGGTCACGGGCACGACATGCATTAGAAGGCAAACAGATTATGGATGCTGTGTACAACGTGCTTCACCGTGGTACACTTGACATCACAGGTTGGAGCTTTGTTGGAATGGATATGACAGACCAGCAAAACCCACAACGAGACCCTGACGGAATCACCCGTCATGGGGTGCAAACTTTCAGGGTAGTATACGAGGAGATTTAAAATGGCTGCTGAATACGGTCGCAAAGTAACATTTACATGGGACACTGCCCCTATCGCAGGTGTTCGCGAGAAGTCGCTCAGTGTAAACGGTGAGCCGGTCAACGTGACCAGCGATGAAGATGACGGCGTTCAAGTTCTGTTGTCAGAAGACGCAGAGAAAAGCGTGCAGATCGAGCTGTCTGGCGTCACTAAAGATGCAATTCTGCGTCAGGCTAAACTTGACGGCGGTGCCTCGCTTCAGGCCGACGTGTCTTTGACTTACGATGACGGTGGCGAGATTTCTGGCACTTTTCAGCTTGGCCCCTATAGTGAAGGCCAGCCGTATAACGAGGCTGTCACCTTTACCGCTACACTGATGAGCACTGGCCCGGTTACTTACACTCCGCCCGCATAAGGTAGACCATGAGTCAACTTGAACCCGTAACGCTTCATTACAAAGACAAGGAATACAAGGTCGAGAAAGAAGATAGCATCTGGGGTCTGATTGAGGCCATTGAAGACGTTATCACCTTTCTCGAGCTTGGTCCTGCATTTCAGACGCAGAAGTTTCCGGCGGCCAAAATCTTCAGGGCTTATGCGGCGGCATTGAACTATGCCGGTGCGAAGACAACGCCCAACGAGGTCAGGGCCGAGGCGAGCTATAAAGACATGGGAGAGATGGCCGGTGCGCTGGCCATGATCCTTATGATGTCTCAACCTGGCTCCGATGTGAACTTAGGCAAGCTGGACGCCAGCGAAAAAGAAGTGGAGCAGTCCAAAAAAAAAGCCAAGGCAAGTTAGTTAGGCAGTGGTTCCAGATTTGGGTCGCGTGGGGGTACAACCCCACCGACTTCTGGAAGACACATCCAACCGAGTTTTTCTGGGTAGCCGAAGCCAAGGTTGAATTAAACAAACCCCGCACCAACTACGCGGGCGGCATGTCAGAAGCCGAAGTCGAATCAATTTACAGTGACGCATACGGGGACGAGTGATGGCCGGAATTAATGTACAGATTGGGGCCGACACAGACGAACTTGATGCGGCACTTAAAAAATCTAAATCTGAGATTCGAGACTTTGGCAAAGAGTTAGGCAACAACGCAAAGCAGGCCGCAAAGTGGGGCGCTGCCGCCGTTGCTGCTGCCACTGCCGCCAGTGCTGTTATCGTACGCAGTTCCCTCAAGTCCATAGACGCCCTCGCCAAAACCAGCGACAAGCTAGGTATTGCCATTGCCGATCTGCAAGGATTACGCAAGGCTGCCGAGCTGTCTGGCGTTGGAGTCAATACGCTTGATATGGGCTTGCAGCGCATGGTTCGCCGTGTGTCTGAAGCCGCTCAAGGCACAGGCGAGGCGCAGGATGCAATAGCAGAGCTGGGACTTAGTGCAGAAGACCTGGCAAGGCTGGCACCGGATGAGCAGTTCAAAGCCATTGCCGGCGCGATGGAGAATGTTGGCGAGCAAACTGAAAAAGTGCGTCTGGCCTTTAAGATATTTGATTCCGAAGGTGTTTCTCTGGTCAACACCCTTGCAATGGGTGAACAGGGCTTGCGAGACATTCGGGACGAGATGGACGAGCTGGGCGCGTCCATTACCCGCATTGATGCCGCTAAGATTGAAGATGCCAACGACGCCATGTTGCGTGTGGCTACCGCTGCCGAGGGGCTTCAGACGCAATTAACCGTTGAGCTTGCCGACAGCATTACAGCCGTTGCTAATACTATGGTTGCCGAGTTTAAGCGCGGCAGCGATAGCATGAGCGACGGCATTTCAAATGCTGTTGATGTTGGCGTTGAAGCGATGGCCGATTTTCTTGATGCTGCTGCTTCAGCCATGGACTTTATTAGCGCCAATCCAATAACAAGTAAGTTTGGTGTTTTAGGTCTTGTGTTGCTTGGACCAAAAGGCGCGGCGTTAGCAACAGCAATCGGGGCAGCTTTTGACATTGTTGATCAAGAAATGCAAAGGCTTGGCATCAACGCCACTGAAGCTCAAGCCGACGCAATAAACCTGCTTGATGTTCAACAACGGATAGCCGAGCAAGAAGAGATAATCAACAGGGCTAGAGCAAACCGCCCTGATGGTGCGCCTGACACCGAGTTTATAAGGCAAAACTTAGAAGCACTGGAAGACTTGCGGGAGATGGAAGAAAACCTTTCTGAAAGTGTAGAAGGGTCATCCCAAGCGCAAGACAACTACAACGAGCTGCTAAGGCAAGGAACCGACGATGCCGATAATATGGCGGGCGCAACTCGTCGTTTAGCTGATGCACTTAGACAGAGCAGAGAACAAGCCGCAGCCGGTGCCGGACAAGCTCTGGGCGGCCCTGGCATTGACACACCGGGAGGGCCGGGTGGTGATGAGGGGTTTAGTGAAGGACTCGAGGAGAGGTTTGAAAAAATCAGAGAAGCCAACCTCACGGAAATGGAGATCCTGCGAGAGAAAGAAGCTCAAGAGCTGGAGATTCTAAGAGAAGCCAAAGACGCTAAGCTTATACTTGACCAAGAGTTTCAAGAGCAGCTTACAGATACTGAGCAACGCTACGCAGACGCTCGTCAAAAAATCAAGGAACAGGAGGAGGCTGCTAAGTATGCGGCCATGCACAGCGCACTAGGCAACATGTCTACCTTGATGAACACCGAATCCAGAAAGATGTTTGAGGTAGGCAAGGCAGCATCCACGGCGCAAGCAATAATCAAAGGCTGGGAGGCTGCCACAAGTGCCTGGGCGGCAGGTATGTCTACGGGTGGACCGTATGCGCCAGTGGTTGCAGCGGCGTATACAGCGGCTTCTCTAGCCAAGACTGGCGCACAGATCCAAGCTATTCAAAGCGCCTCGTTTGGCGGTGGCGGAAGGTCAGGTGGCGGCGGTGGTGGCGCAAGCGTTACCCAAAGCGTAAACAACCAAGGCGAAGCCGTCCAAGGCCAGTCAAGCAGCAACCAGAACATTACCCTTCAGGGCGTAGATCCCAACAGCTTGTTTACAGGCCGCCAGTTAATTGATGTAATCAACCAGGCACAACAAGACGGCGCGATTCTACAGGTGCAGAGCTAATGTCAGAGAGCGAGAAGTTTGGCCGAGAGCCAATACAGGTTGTTGAGATTGAGCAGGACTTTTGTACGCGAACATGGGCCGATATATCTACCGGCTGCACGGTTGCAGAAGAAGGTTTCCCGCTTGGCACGCGCCCGTGCTTTAACACCCGAAGCACCTGCCAGGTTCCGCAGGTTTATGACAAAGGCGTACTGCCGTTAAAGTTTGTAGACAAGCGGGCACCGTTGCCCACAGATGATTATTACATTCCTTCCCTAACAGGCGTAAAGGTCACTCCGGCCAAGTTGAACCCAGGTGGAGCTGACAAAAATTCCCGTGCCTTAGGGCAGCGAGCCAGTATTAACCTGTCATTCCGTGACCATCCTCACAACGACCGGTTGGT
>Ga0102930_1000500_pt1 | contig 13049 bp, 13 predicted proteins | sample SalPon1_B_H2O_MG_FD_84514 | JGI IMG/M metagenome (GOLD analysis project Ga0102930, IMG submission 84514) | Salt pond water microbial communities from South San Francisco under conditions of wetland restoration - Salt Pond MetaG R1_B_H2O_MG | ecosystem: Environmental > Aquatic > Non-marine Saline... | reverse complement strand
TAGCCGCCATCTGTTCTCGGAGCAGCACGTGGCGGTGGCGGCACCGGCCGTCCGCCAGGCCCTGACGCGCCGCGATGGCGCCGTGATGCTGGCCGATGCCACTCTGTTGCACGTACTAAAGCGCGACGGCCGATACCTGTCCTGGCCGCACTGGCTGGATGCCGCCGGCATCACCGGCGTGGATGCCGGCAAGGGATTCGAGTTCGACACCCTCGATCTGGCCATCGAAGCGGCGATCGCCGGTTTGGGCGCCACCATTGCGGACTGGCACATGGTGGCCGACGACCTCGCCGCCGGGCGTCTGGTGCAGCTGTTTGAAACCCGCGTCCCCGGGACCCAGTCCTACTGGTGGGTGCACCCACCCCAGACCGCCCCGACCGGCCCGCTCGAGACGTTCGAGCGCTGGCTTCGTACAACGCTGGAGACCCGACATGCCTGAACTGTCCGTGATCATCCCGGCATGGAACGAAGCCGATTATCTGCCCGCCACCTTGCAGGCCCTGCAGCAGGCCATCGCGGCCTGTGGCCTTGATGCCGAGATCATCGTGGTTGATAACGCCTCCACCGACGCCACGGCCACGATCGCTGCCCGCGAAGGAGTTCGCCGGGTAGACGAGCCCGAGCACCGCATTGCCCGGGTGCGCAATGCCGGTGCCGAGGCGGCGCGGGGCGAGTGGTTGGTATTCGTCGATGCCGATACAAGCGTGACCCCGGCGCTGCTGGCATCGATGCACGCGGCAATGGCGGCGGGCTGCGTGGGCGGCGGCGCCCCCATCGGCTTCGATCGAGTGCAGACGACGCCGCAGCGGCTGGGTCTGGCGGCCTGGAACGGGCTATCGCGGCGGCTGCGTCTTGCCGCCGGCTGTTTTGTCTTTGCCCGGGCGTCCGCCCATGCGGCCATCGGCGGATTCAGCGAGCATCTCTACGCCGGCGACGAGATCGGCTATTCGCGCCGGCTCGATCGCCTGGGCCGACCCGGTGGCCGCCGCTTTGTCATCCTCTCCGGCCCACCGGTCATCAGCTCGGCCCGCAAAATGGACTGGTTCCGCCCCTGGCAGCATGCGCTGGTGCTGGCCACCTTCTTGCTGTTCCCGTGGGCGGGCCGTTTCAAGCGGCTCAGCTGGTTCTGGTACCGGCGACCCTGACACCCGGCGCCGACACCGGCCCCGCCGCGGCGGCCTCGACGGTCTCGGCAACCTGCTCGGCGGTGATCGCGGACAGCGTCCAGCCCAGATGACCATGCCCGGTGTTGTAGAAAACCCCCGGCCGTCGGCCCGCACCGACCCGCGGCATCATGTCCGGCATCATCGGTCGCAGACCCGCCCAGGGCACCGCCTGGCGGGTGCTCACCCCCGGAAAACAGGTCTCGACCCACTTCAGGAGCGGCTCGATCCGGTCCTGGCGGATGTTGCGGTTGTAGCCATTGAACTCGGCCGTGCCAGCGATCCGGAAGCGGTCATTGCCAAGCCGGCTCGAGACCAGCTTGGTCTCGTCATCGAGCAGACTCATCCACGGCGCCGCCGCCTGTGAGGCCTCATCGGTCAGATTGACCGTGATCGAATACCCCTTGACCGGATAGACGTTGACCCGATCACCCAGCCGCGACGCCAGCCCGCGACTGGCGACCCCCGCACAGACCACGACACCGTCAAAGGTCTCGCGCCCGCCGGCGGTCTGCAGCCAGGTGCCGCCGGCCTCAGTGCCCAAATCGCTGATGGCGGTGCCATAGCGCATGGACACACCGCGCGCCGCGAGCACCTGGGCCAGCCCGTGGGTAAACTTGTGGATATCGCCCGTGGAGTCGCTTTCGGTGTAGAAACCGCCGTAGTAGTCGCCGGCCAGGTTGGGTTCAAGCCCGCGCATTTCCTCGGGCGAGACCGCGCGCCGCTCGAGACCACCGACGGCGAGGTGCTGGTTGACCGCGCTCGCGTGCTCAAAATCGGCACGCTGGCGGTAGATATGCAGGATACCGCGGCGCTCGAGATCAAAATCGATCCCCTCACGCCGCGCCCAGTCGAACAGATAGTCCCGCGCCTCGATGGCCAGTCGCGCCGTTTCGGTGGTGTTGTGGGCATAGCGCCGGGTAGCGGCGACAAACTCGGCAAACCAGCTGAGCTTGTGCCAGGAGGGCCTGGGGTTGACCAGCAGCGGCGCATCCGAGCGCAGCATCCAGCGCAGGCCCTTGAGAATGGTCGGCCAGTGGTTCCAGACCTCGGCGTTGGAGGCCGAGAGCTGCCCGCCGTTGGCAAAGGACGTCTCGATGCCCGCATAGCGGTTGCGCTCGAAGACCGTGACGTCAAAGCCGCGGTTGTTCAGCGCATAGGCCGTGGTGATGCCGGTGATTCCGCCGCCGATGACTGCGATATGGTTCATCGTGGTTCTCCCAGTCAGGTTGTGTGCACCCATCGTCTGTTGACGATCCGTGCCCCTTCCGTCCTGGTGCCTGAGAGATTGACGAGACGATCGTGACCGCTTCGCTTGCTCCTTCGGCGAGTCGAACCAGCCGGCCGACTGCTTTTCGGAATGCTCAGCGCGCAGACGGTCCGGGGGCCTGAGAGATTCCGGGGCGGTTGCTCCTTCGGCGTCGGCAGCGAATGCCGAACTCTCCCACCTGCGCTAGACTTGGAGTCTCCCGCCTTTGACGATCGAATGCAATCACCGGGGAGACCCAATGCTCACGCTCAACTACCTGCACGGCTTCAACTCCGCCGCCCTGGCGACCGATACCAAGGTCGGCGAGCTCGCCACCCGCTTTGACGTCCACCGCATCAACTACGACAGCTTCGCCCCCCGCGAGGCGATCCTCGAGTCCATCACCCGGGAGGCGGTGACCGGCGGGGACACGGCGTTCATCGGTACCTCGCTGGGCGGCTACCTGGCGGCGGTCATGGGCCAGCGCACCGGGCGTCCCGCCATCATGGTCAATCCAAGCTGCGACCCGCACTGGGCGCTGGATCACTACCGCGGCATGACCCTTGAGAACTACAAGCTGCCCGAGCAGCCGGCGAAAACACTCACGGCAGCGGCCATCGACTCGTATCAGGCCTGCGCTCTATCCACGGACCCGGCTGATTACACGATCCCGCCGCTGCTGGTGCTCGATACCGGCGATGAACTGCTGGACGCCCGCGCCACGCAGGCCCGATATGCCTCGCTGGGCCCGGCGCTGGTGTTTGAGGGCGGCTCGCACCGTTTCGAGCATATGCTCGACGCCCTGGACGGCATCGAGGCCTACCTTACCCGCTCGGTCCCGTCAGCGTCGTAAAGGTCGCGCTCACCAGCAGGATGATGGCAATGAATAATGCCTCGAGCCTCACCGAGCCGCGCAGGCGTTGCCGGGCGCCCGCCTGGCCGGCGATCAGCGCCGGCGTGTGGTGGCGCTTGTTCATCGCTGCCAGTCCCAGCACCCCCGCAAAGACCCCCAGCTTGAGCGCGAAAAGCTGGCCGTAGGGCGTCTGCAACGCCGCCGCCACGCCACCGGTCAGCTGCTGGAGGGTCAATGCGCCCGCCACCACCAGCAGCCCGACGGCGATCGGGGCCTTATGACCGAAGTCATCCGCGACCCGGGCGGCTGCGTCGCCGGGCTCGCGACTCAAGCGCTCGAGCGGCAGGAAAACCCCCAGCCAGAACGCCAGACAGAACGTGTGGACCATGAGCAGCGCATTATCGAGGTTGCTCGCGGTATTGCGGACGTGCCCACCGATCCCGTACGCGCCGACAATCAGCCCGACGCCGAGCAGCGCCAGCGCCACGCCGATCACCCCCCGCCTCAGCGCGCCGGTCAGCAGCAGCGCGCCGACGGCCTGCAGGCCCAGGACCTGGCCGAGTGAGCCCGTCGCCAGCAGGCCCAGCAGCGAGGTGTCCAGTACGGCAGACCAGTCGTTTCCGGCCAGAAAGACCGCCTCGAGCATGAGACGCGCCGTCAGGGCGACCACAATGACCGGGGCCAGGGCCGCTGCCAGGCCGTGCAGGAAGCGTCGTTCCTTGAGCGGGACGCCGTCGATCATCACAGCGGTCAGGATCGATCCCGCCGCCACCAGCAACACCCCGTGGGTGACGGCCTTCAGGCCGATGACGAGTGCGTCGAAGGGGGTCACACCGGCGATGAGCTCAGGCATTCAGCGCTCGGCGACGCGGAACGACAGATCTTCGGAGACGCTGTGCCCATCCCCGGACAACCCCCGCCACTCCAGACGGTAATCGCCGGCCGGCAGGCGCGGCGGCTCGACAACAAGGTGATCGCTCGCGGCGCGCCCGCCCACCGGACTGACGGCATACTCGGTGCCGTCCTCGCCCCGCAGGGTGACGCTGACGATCCGCATCGGCGCATCGAACATGACATCGATGCGCGCCGGCGACGGCGCCAAGGTTGCATTATCCGCCGGCGTACTGGAGGTGACCATCGAGTGGGCATGGGCGGCGCCAGGCGCCAGACCCAGCAGCAGTGCAATGACTGCAAGCGGCAATGCGATTGGCTTCATGAGACCTCCGGCCAGGGATCGGTGTGGATTGGATTAAGCCCAACGGTAGGCACTTGGCCGGGCATGGGCAACCCGAGCGCTGCGCGGGTAGAATGAAGGCATGGACGCGTTTAACAGCATCAATGTCTTTGGCAGCCCCCTGCAGCCCTGCGGGCAGGACCCGGTCACCGGGTTTTATCGGGACGGTTGCTGCAACACCGGCCACGCCGACGGCGGCATGCATACGGTCTGCGCCATCGTCACCGAGGCGTTTCTGTCGTTCTCGCGCAGCCGCGGCAACGACCTGACCGCGCCCGTGCCGTTCGCCGACTTCCCGGGGCTCAAGCCCGGGGATCGCTGGTGCCTGTGTGCCGGGCGCTGGCTCGAGGCCTATCGGGCCGGGGTGGCGCCGCCGGTCGATCTGGCCGCCACTCACGAGGAAACCCTCGCTGTCATCGGTTTTGAGACACTCGCGGCTCATGCCATCGCCGGCGATGACTCCGGCTAAACGCGAGCGGTTCCTTGCCACGGTCAATCCGACCGTGTTCACGGCTTCAGCCATCGTCATCGGCGGTTTTCTGGCTTTTGGCGTGCTGAGCCCACGCCATGCCACGGCCACCTTCCAGACTATTCACGGCTTTATCACGGCCTATCTGGGCTGGAGCTACCTGCTGGTGGTGACGTTTTTCGTCGGCTTTCTTGTGTGGTTGGGCCTGAGCCGCTACGGACGGATCCGGCTGGGTCAGCCCGGTGATCGGCCGCATTTCCGATTCTCGGCCTGGTTCGCCATGCTGTTCAGCGCCGGCATGGGGATCGGGCTGGTGTTCTGGAGCATTGCCGAGCCCATGCTGCATTTCCAGAACCCGCCCAAGGGCCCCGGGGGCACCCCCGCGGCCGCCAGTCAGGCGATGATCTACAGCTTTTTCCACTGGGGACTGCATGCCTGGGCGGTGTATGTGGTGCTGGGGTTGTCGGTGGCCTATTTCAGCTTCCGTCACCAGTTGCCGCTGACCATCCGATCGATCTTTCACCCACTGATCGGCGAGCGTATCCACGGGCCGATCGGTCACGCCATCGACACCCTCGCCGTGTTCGGCACGCTGTTCGGGCTGGCCACCTCGCTGGGGTTTGGTGCCATGCAGCTCAACACCGGACTCAATACGCTGCTGGGCCTGCCCGTCGGGCCGGCCTGGCAGGTGGGCATCATCGCCACCATCACCGGTTTTGCGGTGCTGTCGGTCATCTCGGGGCTGGATCGGGGCCTGAAATGGTTGAGCATCTTCAACCTGAGCCTGGCGCTGCTGCTGCTCGCGTTTATTTTCCTCGTCGGGCCGTCGCTTTTTCTGGTGCGCTTTCTGCTGGACTCGGTGGGCGGGTATTTTCAGCAACTGATCGGCCTGAGTCTGTCCACCGGCGCGCTGCAGGGCAGTCAGTGGCACGAGGACTGGACCATGTTCTACTGGGGATGGTGGATTGCCTGGTCCCCGTTTGTCGGCCTTTTCATCGCCCGGATCTCGCGCGGTCGCACGATCCGCGAGTTCATCGTCGGCGTCCTGGCCCTGCCCACCCTGTTCGTTTTTGTCTGGCTGACCGTTTTCGGCGGCACCGCGCTGCACCTCGAGGTGGTCGGCGGCAACAGCGGGATTGCCGCGGCGGTCAGCGAAGACACCACCGTTGCGCTCTACCGAACGCTCGCCGCCCTGCCGTGGTCAACCCTCACCTCGGCACTGGCAACGCTGCTGATCGCGACCTATTTCGTGACCTCATCGGATTCGGGGACATTCGTTGTGGACTCGCTGATCTCGCGGGGCGCAAAGCATTCGCCGCGTCGCCAGCGCGTGATCTGGGGCATCACCGAAGGCGCTGTCGCCGCCACGCTGTTGCTGATCGGTGGCGAGACCGCCCTGCAGGGGCTGCAGACCGGTGCCCTCACCGCCGGACTGCCGGTCGCCGTCATTCTGGTGATCTGCTGCTTCAGTCTGCTACGCGCCCTGCGCGATGAATCGACGGAATCGGACATCCAGCCCATCGGCTAGAAAGGCACGCCCATGACTCAAACCGATCTGGCAATCATCGGCGCCGGCCTGGCCGGCATCACCGCGGCACGCACCGCCATCGACGCCGGCGTCCGACCGCTCATCCTCGAAGCGGGTGACCGCATTGGCGGGCGCGTCGAAGGGCTCCGTGATGCCGAGGGACGGATCGTTGCTGATCTGGGCCCGTCCTGGGTCTGGCCGGCCTTCCAGCCCGGTATCCAGCGTTGGCTCGAGCGTCTGGATGTCCCCGTCTTCGATCAGTACGAGCAGGGGGACGCGGTGCTCGACGGGTTTGCCTCCACCCCGATGCGCCATCAGTTGCCCGGCCAGTACGGCATGGCGCGGATCGCGGGCGGCCCCAGCCGGCTCGTCGAAGCCATGGCGGGTCCCATTGAGGCGGACTGCCTGCGACTTGGCCACGCCGTCGAGTCAATCAGCCAGCGCCGGGACGGACGGATCGAGATCGAAAGCCCCTCCGGGTCAGCGGTCATCGCCGAGCAGGTGCTTGTCGCGGCGCCCACCCGACGCGTTGCCGAGCGCATCGCCCTGCCCCGGGCCCTCGATGCCGCGGTGACGGCCGCCCTCACCGGGCAATCGACCTGGATGGCCGCACAGGCCAAGGCGATCATCCGCTACGCCCATCCATTCTGGCGCGATGCGGGCCTATCAGGGCGGATCGCCAGCCGCATCGGGCCGCTTTTCGAGGCCCATGATCACACCAGTGTCGATGGCGATGCGGCCCTGTTCGGGTTTGTCTCCACGCCCCTCGCGCAGCGCCGGACTCAGCCCCTGGAACCACCCATTATCGAGCAGCTCGAGCGCCGCCTGGGCCCTCGCGCGGCCCGACCCGAGGCCGTGGTGGTTCGGGACTGGGCGCTGGATGAGACGATCTGCTCGGAGGCGGATCGCCGCGAGCCGCCGGCCCATCCCACCGTGGGGCCGGCCACACTGCGTGCCGCGCATCTGGGCGGACGCCTGTGGTTCTGCGCGGCGGAAACCGCCGAGCAGAGCCCGGGGCTGCTCGAGGGCGCACTGCTTGCCGGCGAGACGGCCGCCCGGGCCGCACTCACGCAGCGCCCGGCCGTGGCATGAGCGCGACCGGCTCGGGCTTTGACGCCTACATCGGCATCGACTACTCCGGCGCGGCCACCCCCGAGCGCGGGCTGACCGGGCTTCGCGTCTACGAGGCCGGCCGGCGCGGCCCGCCCCGTGAAATCCGGCTCGAGTCCACCGGACGTCGGCACTGGAATCGCCGCGCGCTGGCGGCATGGCTTGAGGCGCGTCTACTCCGCCGGGATCGGGTGATCGTGGGGATCGACCATGGGCTGGGCTTTCCCCGGGCCTGGTTCGACGCCCACGGCCTTACCACCGACTGGGCGGGGTTCCTTGCCGACTTCTGCCATCACTGGCCCACGGATCAGCCCGACACCCGTGTTGAATCCATTCGCCGCGGCGAGTGCGGCGATGGCCTGGCCCGTCGCGGCGACGCGCGCTGGCGCCGCCATACCGAGCGGCCGGTGGGCGCGAAATCGGTCTTCCACTTCGATGTGCCGGGGTCGGTGGCCAAGTCAACCCATGCCGGACTGCCCTGGATCAACCGCCTGCGCGAGCGGCTGGGCGAGCGACTGCATGCCTGGCCTTTCGATGGCTGGATGATCCCCGCCGACCGTTGCGTGATCGCCGAAATCTACCCATCGCTATGGGCGGCCGACTACCCGCGTGAGCAGCGCAGCGCCGATCAGCAGGATGCCTACAGCGTGGCCCGCGCGCTGCAGGAAGCGGATCGCGCCGGGGAGCTGGACGCATACCTCAACCCCCCGATCGCTGCAGACAGCGCGGCGGCCGCTGCCTACGAGGGCTGGATACTGGGTGTGACGACCGGCTAGCTCGACGCCCGGCGCGCCTTTTTCTCGCGCCAGTGCCAGAGCCCCTCCGCCGTCAGCCACAGGTCCAGACCAAAGTCCCGCTCGAACGCCGCCCGGCTCGCACCGGCAGGCAGGGAGGCGGCCCAGCCGTCGATCAGCCGTTGCTGGAGGTCATCGACGGATTCGGCCTGCGCGGTCCAGTCAAGCGCCTCGTCCAGCAGCGACTCCAGCCGATCCGCGGCGGCCGCCGGGGCGTCGATCAGCGGGAAGTGCGCCGGCGCTACCGATCGCGGCTGCAGGCCACGAATACGCTCGAGGGTCTGGCGATAAGCAGCGGGGTCGAACTGCGGCGGTGGCACGACGGGGACTAGAAAGGGCGTCACCCCCTCGGCATAGCCCGGGTAGCTGGCGCCGAAGGCATCGCCGGCGATCAGCACCGATCGGTCCGTATCAAGCACACTGAGCTGATGCCAGGCATGCCCCGGGGTATGCACCACATCGAGGGGCCGGCCGGCAACGTCGAGCCGATCGCCATCGGCCAGCGCCACGATCCGCTCCGAAGGCACCGGCATCACCGGGGCGTATTCTCGATCGAAAAAGGCATCCCCGTAGAGCGCCCGTACGCCTGCCTCGAGGCGACTCGGATCGACGAGATGGTCTCGCCCCGACGGATGCACTCCGAGCCGGGCGTCGGGCAGCGCGTCCATGAGCGGGCCGGCCCCGCCGGCATGGTCGAGGTGCACATGCGTGGGGATAACCCACTCCACCGCCGCGCGGTCAATGCCATGCGTGGACAGCGCCTCGAGGATTACCGCCGCACTGCGACCGACACCGGTATCGACAATGGCCGCACGCCCCCCCTCGATGACCAGATAACTCGCGGTGTGCGCCGGTCGCAGATAGCCCGTGTCCACCCGCACCAGACCCGGGGCAATGGTTGTGGCCGCCGGGGTTGCCGCGTTCGCCGCCATGACCGCCCGCCGCCTAGCGCCGGCTGATGCGCATCATGCCCCAGGCGACCAGCCCGGCACCGGTCACCTTGAGAATGGCCCCGGGGATGAACGGCACAAGCCCCACGGCCACCGCCTGTTCGGCGCTACCGACCCAGATGGCCAGCCACGGCAGGCCGATGATATACACCGGCAGATTGCCGATGGCCGCCGCGGCGATGGCAGTCAGCGGGTTGCGTGCCCAGCCGTGGAAGACGAGCCAGCCGGCGACCCAGGCGGCGGCGACCATGCCCAGCAGATACCCGCCGGTCGGCCCGGCCAGATAGGCCGGACCGCCGCCACCGACAAACACCGGCAGCCCGACCAGGCCCTGGGCCAGATAGGTCAGCACCGTGGCGGCGCCCAGCACGGGACCATAGACCATGCCCAGGGCCAGAACCACGAAGGTCTGCATGCTGAAGGGCACCGGCCAGAAGGGGATCTCGACCCGTGCCGACAGCGCCAGCAGCGCGGTGCCAACCAGCACCGATACCACCTGCCGCGCCCGGCTGCCATTGACCCAGTCGGATACCCCGGTCGGTGTGTAGATCATCATCGCACCCCCCCTTGTTGTATTGATTCGAAACGGTAGCAGACCCGCCCCCGCCCGTCAGCCATTGCGGCCGATCGAGAACGCGCTTTACGCTTTGGCTTTTAAAGGCGGGAGGACAGACCCAATGGATCGGCGAGGCTTTATCAAGGGAGCCGGCACGGGACTGGTGGCAGCGGGCGGCATCAACGCGCCGGCCGTCATCGCCCAGCCGCGGCGTTTTCGGCTGAATATGCTCACGTCATGGCCGGCATCGCTCGACAATCTCTACGGAACGGCGGAGTACTTCGCCGAGCGCATCGAGGCGCTGACCGATGGCGATGTCCGGGTGCGCACCTCGCCCGGCGGCGCCGAGGTCGGCCCGGTGGAGGTCTACGATGCCGTTTCCAGCGGCGCGTTCGAGGCCTGCCATACCGCGCCCTACTACTTCATCGGCAAAAACCCGGCGCATGGGTTTTTCACCTCGCTGCCCTTCGGCATGACCCTCGAGCAGCAGAATGCGTGGATGACCGCGGGCGACGGCCAGGCGCTTTGGGACGAGCTGAACGCGGTGGACAACCTGATTGCCTTTCCCGGCGGCAACACCAGCGCCCAGTGCGGCGGCTGGTTCAATGTCCAGATCAATTCGCCGGCCGATCTCCAGGGCCTGCGCATGCGCTTTCCCGGGCACGGCGGGCGTGCCATGGCCAAGGCCGGCGTCAACATCCAGCAACTGCCGGGGGGTGAGGTATTCACCGCCATGGAGCGCGGCGCGCTGGACGCCGCCGAGTGGGTCGGCCCCTACGACGACCAGATCCTGGGCATGCAGGACGTCGCCCAGTACTACTATCTGCCGAGCTGGGCCGAGCCCAGCGCCATGCTGGGCTTTTATTTCAATCTCGACGTCTGGAACCGGTTTCCGGCGGATATCCAGGCGCAGATCCGCGCCTGCTGTGCCGAGGCGAACAACTGGATGGCCGCCCAGTACCTTGCCAAGAATCCGGTGGCGCTCGAAGAACTGAAATCGCAAGGCGTCGAGGTTCGGGACTTTCCCGACAGTGTCCTCGCCGTTTTCCGCCGTGGCGCCGCGGCGGTGCACGAGGAGGACCTGGAAAACGAGGACTATGCCCGCATCCATGCCAACTGGTCGGCGTTCCGCGACCGGCTACGCGGCTGGGATCAGGTCAACAGCTACCGCTATCGCGAATTCATCTACCGCGACAGCGACTGACTCAGTCAGCCAGGCCCGGCAGCCAGGTCACAAGGCCAGGGAAGGCCACGATCAGCACCAGCATGAGTAGCTGGATGGCGATGTAAGGCAGGATCCCCGCGTAGATCGCCCGCGTGGGCACGGCGTCGGGCGTTACCCCGCGCAGGTAGAACAGCGAAAACCCGAACGGCGGGGTCAGGAACGAGGCCTGCAGATTCATCGCGATCAGCACCGCGAACCACAGCGGACTGAGCCCGAAGCTCTCGGCAATCGGCGCCACCAGCGGCACCACGATGAAGGTGATCTCGATAAAGTCGAGGAAAAACCCGAGGATGAAGATCGTGAGCATGACGAACAGGATAAAGCTCATCTCACCGCCGGGCAGCGCCAGCAGAAAGTCCTCGACCAGCCACTGCCCGCCCATGGCGCTGAAGACCGTGGCAAAGACCGTGGCACCGACCAGAATCGTGAATACCATCGCCGTCAGGCGCACCGTGGTATCGGCGACCGATCGCACGCTCGAGCGCGTCAGCTTGCCGTAGAAAAGCGCCAGCAACAGCGCACCGAACGCACCCATCGCCCCCGCCTCGGTGGGCGTCGCCAGGCCCGCGAAGATCGTCCCGAGGACCGCCGCGACCAACGCCAGCGGCGGAATCAGACACCGCAGCACCGCCCGCCACAATGGCCCGGACGGTCCACGGTCGTCGGCACCGGACGGCAGCGCCGGCGCCGCCAGCGGCCGGCGCCAGGCGACCAGCGCGATCCAGCCGATGTACACCGCCCCCAGCAGCAACCCCGGGATCAGCGCGCCGACGAACAGATCCCCGACATTCACGCCCATCTGATCGCCCAGAATGATGAGCACGATGGACGGGGGAATGATCTGGCCGAGTGTACCGCTGGCGGCGATGGTGCCCGTGGCCAGGCGCTGGTCGTAGCCGTACTTGAGCATGACGGGCAGCGCGAGCACTCCCATGGTCACCACCGAGGCGCCCACCACCCCCGTCGCGGCGGCGAGCAGCATGCCCACCAGCACCACCGATATCGCCAGCCCGCCGCGCAGGCGGCCAAACAGCCTGCCCATGGTCTGTAACAGATCCTCGGCCAGGCCGGAGCGCTCGAGCATGCTGCCCATGAAGATGAAAAACGGCACCGCGACCAGCGTGTAGTTATCCATGATCGAGCCGTACAGGCGCTGCGGCAGGATATTGAGCCGCGCGACGCGGAACAGCGGCTCCCACGGCAATGCCAGGCCCAGGCCCGGCAGCCAGTCACTGGCGATGAGCGTAAACAGCAACCCCGTTCCGGCCAGCGCGAACGCCACCGGATAGCCGGTCAGGAGGATCACCAGCAGAACGGCAAACATCGACAGTGGCAGGAGTTCATAGATCATCGCCGCGGCGCATCCATCAGTGTGACCACTGCCTTGATCGCCTGGCTGATCCCCTGAGCGAGCAGCAGCGCGAAACCGATCAGGATCATCGTCTTGATCGGGTAGAGCGGCAGCCCCCCCGGGTTGGGACTGACCTCGAGCCGCGCCCAGGCGAGCGCCACATAGTCGACCGCGAAGACCATCATCACAATGCAGAACGGCACCAGCGCGAGCAGCGCACCCAGCAGATCGATCCACGCCCGGGTGCGGACACTGAATCGCGACTGCAGGATATCGACGCGGATATGCCCATCGTGACGAAGCAGATAGGCAGCCCCCAGCAAAAAGATCACGGCGAACGCCTGAATCTGCGCTTCAAGCAGCGCGTTCGAGGAAAGCTGCAGGCCCAGCCGGGCGCCGAGATACCGGCCGATCACGTTAATCACGCCGAGGGCGATCAACCCCAGCACCACCCAGTGCAGGGCGCGGCCGATCCGATCGCTCAGCGTATCGATTGTGCGCGCGATCCCCTGCAGCCCGCGGATCACCTCCCCGCTCACCAGGCCCACTCCATCATGGCGACAAGCG
>Ga0102930_1000499_pt1 | contig 13082 bp, 11 predicted proteins | sample SalPon1_B_H2O_MG_FD_84514 | JGI IMG/M metagenome (GOLD analysis project Ga0102930, IMG submission 84514) | Salt pond water microbial communities from South San Francisco under conditions of wetland restoration - Salt Pond MetaG R1_B_H2O_MG | ecosystem: Environmental > Aquatic > Non-marine Saline... | reverse complement strand
ACCTTGCCAAACGCCTGCTCACCATGCTGGGCAGTATAACGTGACTGGCTGGCTATAAGGTTAACTTTTACTCTAGATTTTGTAGATAATGCTCCGGGTCAACCTGCTTACCGTCTTGTAGGATTTCTAAATGCAAGTGGGAACCTGTTGACCGCCCTGTACTGCCCATTAGCGCAATACGACTGCCCTTAGTGACGACCGAACCATTCTCTACCAATACATCATGCAAATGAGCGTAACGACTGACAAAACCGCTGCCATGATCAACCTCAACCACATTACCATAGCCGCCACGCCACCCTGTAAACGAAACAACCCCCCCCGCGACAGAATAAATTGCCGAACCTATTGGCCCTGCAAAATCCAAACCACGATGCGCACGCATACGGCCGTTAAAAGGATCACGTCTTGGCCCAAAACGCGAAGAAATATAACCTTTATCAACCGGCCTAAATGAGGGCAAAACTTCTTCTTCCAGCGCCAAACCTTCCAAAATATGGTGTAAACCTTCTAGCAAACTGCGATGACGATTTAACTGCAGCTCCGCTTGATCAAACGCGCTCAATAATTCTTCATTAGAAACACGGGGCGCATCAGCAGGCATATAGTCTTCGTCTAAGCCACCTCGTGGTGGCGCACGATCAAGCTCAAATTCTGCTGGATCCAGTTTTGCACGCTTAATCACGCGTTTTGCTAACGCATTTAAACGAGCCGTCTCGGCTTCTAACTCACCCAGTCTTGCTGAAAGTGTATCAACGTCGACCGTATAATTAGCATAAGCTTTCCGAATGTTTTCGACAGCATTGATTTGCTGTCCTAAAGCTGTAATGATCTTGTCAGCTTCTAAGGGCGTTAAAGCAACGGGCGCTTGAATCGTTTCTTTAGAAGCTTGCGATGCTGTAACAAATTGGTTAACCGTTAAGCCTGTGATTAATAGCAGTATTAAGCTCACAGGCAATCCTACATGAGTAAAAGGTTTCAGACTGAAAGCAACACGATGTGCGCCGTCACGACTGAGACAAATAACTTTCATACGTTCGATACCTTACTTACTTGTATTACGCCCTTTCCCCATTGGTTTTAATCAAATCATGAGCCTTGGTTCTTTAGAACCTATTCTATTATTGGGTAACATACGATGAGCATGCAAAAACTCAATCATTCACTTGTTCATGCCGATTTAGCAGAAAAACTAGCTCGTATAGATCATCTGACACGATTACTTGAAAAACTTACTGCCATGCCACTCACAAATAGAGTATGGCCTGTCCTTAAAAGTCGTCGCTTAATCTTGTTGACCGATGACCCGCATTTTGCGACGCAAGCACGCTTTATGCAGAAAGACATCCGCAAACAAATCAGTGAGACACTCAACATCAAGCTAGTCGCGCTGGATATTAAATTGATCGCCTTGCCATTGGCAAGCTTTGGGCGAAAAACAGGCAGACTACCGATTAGCTCGCAAACATCAGCCGTAATGCATAGTATAGCCAATGAAATCAATGATGCTGAACTACGTCAGACACTCCAGAATATCGCTACTGCTGCCTGTTCACAGCAGTAGAGCGCTAAACGGCCAAGCTAGCGTAGCTATCAGCAAAGATAGCGCGCTCTTTTTGGGCTTCTTCCAGCGTCACCATTTCCCAGGCATGTTGCTGCTGTAATAATTCGCGCACTAATAGATTATTGATCGCATGGCCTGCGCGATGCCCGTGGAAGGCACCAATAATGCCATGCCCTAAAGTATATAAATCACCGACAGCGTCTAACACTTTATGGCGGACAAATTCATCCTGATAACGCAAGCCATCAGGGTTCAACACCCTAAATTCATCCAACACAATAGCATTTTCTAAACTACCCCCCAGACCTAAGTTTTTAGAACGCAACACTTCAATATCTTTCATAAACCCAAAGGTGCGAGCGCGAGCGATTTCACTCGCATAGGCTTGATTGGAGAAGTCGATACTCAAGGTTTGACCACTAGTATCAACGGCTGGATGATTGAAGTGAATATCGAAGGAAGCACGGAAACCATTATAAGGCATTAAAGCTGCCCAGCTATCGCCTTTGCGGAACTCGACTGTTTTCTTAATACGGATAAAACGCTTAGAACGACGCTGCTCTTCGACGCCTGCAGATAATAAGAGGTATAGGAGAGGTGCTGCACTCCCATCCATAATAGGAATTTCTGGTGCATCTATATCAATATAAAGGTTATCAATACCCAAACCTGCCATCGCAGATAGCAAATGCTCGACCGTTGCAACCTTGATATCGCCATCCACCAAAGCCGTGCACAAGGTCGTCTCGCCAACACGTTCAGGATGTAAAGCAATTTCTGGTTTGCCTGGCAAATCTACACGGCGAAAAACAATGCCTGTATTACTAGCCGCCGGACGCAGGGTCATAGACACTTTATTACCAGAGTGTAACCCGATACCGACTGAAGATACCGTCTTTTTTAGCGTTCTTTGTTTCAGCACTTGTCAGCCCCTAATTTTTGCATGATTCTGCCTAACTTTTTATCCAAACCGTTTTAAACGGGCAGATATTAGCACATAAATTGGGAGCAATTGTGAATTAAGCACACCCATTTCAGGCTTAACGGGGCGCTAATGCACAAAGAATCCGGCGAACGGCCGATTTTTTAATCGACCGCTCATGGGCATGTCTGGAGATTTAACAACTTTTAATCAGCCTGATTGCGCAAAAAAGCCGGAATATCTAATACACCAGACTCATAGCCACTTTTTTGCTCATAAACGCCACGACCTGACGTGTTGCGCTCACTATTAGCGGCTACTTTTTGGGGTGGCATAGAGGCAACATTTTGATCAATTTCTACAGGACGCAAGTTAGGACGCTGCTTAGCCGGCGCTTCTTTCTTAGCGTCTGGCTTTTTAGCAGTGTTACCCATAGCGCCTTCTTCCAATCCTGTAGCCACTAAAGTGACGCGAATTTCATCACTCATTTCGGGATCAATAACCGTACCCACCACAACAGTGGCCTCATCCGAAGCAAATTGACGAATCACTTCGCCGACTTCTTCAAACTCATGGATGCCCATATCCATACCTGCGGTGATATTCACTAAAATACCCTTAGCGCCATCTAAGCAAATATCTTCCAATAAAGGGCTAGAGATCGCAGCTTGCGCTGCTTTAGCGGCACGCTCATCGCCTTGCGCCTTACCACTGCCCATCATGGAAACACCCATACCAGACATCACCGTACGCACGTCGGCAAAATCCACGTTGATCAAACCAGGACGAGTGATCAGCTCAGCAATGCCTTGTACAGCATTCAGCAACACATTATTCGCTGCTTTGAAAGCATCCAACAAAGAAACATTTTTACCCAAAGAGGTCAGCAACTTTTGATTAGGAATGGTGATCAAAGAGTCAACATGACGCCCTAATTCCATAATCCCTGAATCAGCGGCCTTCATGCGCTTAGTCCCTTCAAAAGGGAAAGGACGCGTCACAACAGCGACTGTTAAAATCCCCAAATCACGCGCGATTTCAGCAACAACAGGGGCAGCACCCGTGCCTGTGCCACCGCCCATACCTGCCGTGATAAAGAGCATATCCGTCCCCCGGATGAGCTCTTTAATATGCTCACGATCTTCCATCGCGGCTTCACGGCCTACTTCGGGATTGGCACCTGCACCCAAACCTTTCGTCAGATTAGTGCCCAACTGCAATACATGGTCAACACCGATGCCTTTTAGTGCTTGGGAATCGGTGTTGGCACAAATGTACTCAACCCCTTCAATTCCAGACACCACCATATTGGCAACCGCATTGCCACCACCACCGCCAACACCAACAACTTTGATGACGGCACCTTTATCTACATTGTCCATTAGTTCAAACATGCCCATTCTCCAATTTTCAGAAATTTCCGTTAAACCAATTCTTCAGACGTGTCAACAAACTCTCACCCGGCATATCAGGTTGAGATTGATAAGTACGTCTTACTCCGTATGTCTGTTGTGCAATTCCATACAGCAACAAACCAACCCCGGTAGAATGGATGGGGTTTTCCACCTCACCACGCAATCCACCAATGTCGCGTGGCATACTCAGTCGGACTGGCATATGAAACACCTCCTCAGCCAGCTCAACCGCACCCGGCATTTTTGCAGTACCGCCGGTTAACACAATACCTGCGCCAATGCGTTCTTCATATCCGCTACGTCGGAGCTCCTCCAAGACCAGCGAAAACAATTCTTCATAGCGTGGCTCGATTACTGAAGCCAACGCTTGCGTCGACAAACTACGTGGCTCACGCTCACCCACACCAGGCACCTCAATAAACTCTTCTTCTTCCAATAACTGCCGCAAAGCACAACCGTGGCGCACCTTAATGGTTTCTGCGTGTTGCGTTGGCGTACGCAAAGCAACAGCAATATCATTCGTCACTTGATCGCCTGCAATCGGAATAACAGCTGTGTGGTGAATTGAGCCGCCTAAAAATACAGCAATGTCACTAGTACCACCACCGATATCCACTAAACAAACACCTAATTCTTTTTCGTCCTCCTCCAGCACGGCATAACTCGATGCAACCTGCTCTAGAATAATATCTTCGACTTGTAAGCCACAGCGCTCCACGCACTTAATGATGTTTTGCGCAGCACTGTGGGCTGCTGTCACCAAATGTACGCGAGCTTCCAAACGCACCCCCGACATACCCACCGGCTCACGAATACCTTCTTGCTGATCAATCACATATTCCTGAGGCAGTAAATGCAAAATACGCTGATCAGCCGGTATAGCGACAGCACGTGCCGCATCCATCACCCGCTCAACATCTAAAGCGGTTACTTCCTTTTCTTTAATCGCCACAATGCCATGGGAATTCAGGCTACGTACATGACTTCCTGCTATACCCACATAAACAGAGCTAATACGCAAGCCTGACATTAGTTCAGCTTCTTCAACGGCATGTTGGATCGACTGAATGGTTGACTCAATATTGACAACCACGCCTTTTTTCAATCCACGGGAAGGGCTAGAACCAATGCCCACCACTTCCAATCGCCCGCTTTCATTTATCTCACCTACCATGGCAACCACCTTGGAGGTTCCGATATCTAGCGCAACGATCATATCTTGATCAAACTTTTTTGACATAATTAGCTCCCGAGACTCCCGAGCAACCGGCTATCTAGGGAACTCACTGCCCCGACGGCACCTTTGGAGCCTTGCTTCCATTTCACGGCAAAACCATTGGTATATCGCAAATCAATGCGCTCTATCTGCTTAAAACTATCCTGTAACTCCTGACGATAACCGACTTTAAAGCGCTCGATACGCTTAGCTTGATCCTTATTACCGATTACCACTAGCGGTCCTTGGCGCAATCTCATTTGCCAAGAACCGCGCTCATCTTCCGTCAAAGCCACAATTTCTAACTCTAAATCTTGCAATGCCTGCATCAGTTGCACATAACGCTCACCCATTTCGCGTCCATTATCCTCAGGACTATAAATCAAAGGGATAACACCTTGTTTATCGGGCAAAGAGCCAGAGAAAATCTCCCCATAACGATTGAGTAAGCGGTCACTGCCCCAAAAAGCAATAGGGGCTTGCGATTCGACCGATACAATCAATTGATCTGGCCAAACTCGCCGCAAACTGACATCACGCACCCAATTGTGGGCTTCTAACGCTTCTTCCAATTGAGCGGACTCCAGCAAATACAAATTGGTGGCTAAGAAAGGTTCAGCTTGTTGCTCCAAATCTTTCCGATCGTAATAACGAAAGTCGCCTTCCCACTGCACTTCTTTGATCGTTAAATGCTCTGGCTGACTGATCCAAGCTTTTAACCACAACAAAGCACCCGCCACGACCATCAAGCCAGCCAACAACATCGCCCCACGCAACATGGCAGGCGATAGTGATACAGCGCGCCAATTCAAACGTGACGCAGCACGGCTCGGCTTTTTCTTGCGTACTGGCGTATTGCGCGTACGCGTAGCCGCTTTCTGCTTTTGCGCAGTTGCTTTTCTGGGCGTTGCAGCAGGCTTTTTTGCCTTTGTTTGCGGTTTTGCCCGTGTTTTAGGTTTGGGGTTTGTTGCGGCTTTGCGCACCATTACAACGTTGTCTCCAGTATTTTGACCACCAATTGTTTAAAATCTATTCCGACCGTCTGCGCCGCCATTGGCACCAAACTGTGATCGGTCATGCCGGGATTGGTATTCACTTCAATCAACCAAGCTTTACCCTGTGCATCGCGCATCATATCCACCCGCCCCCAACTCTGGCCACCCACAACCGCAAAAGCCTCTAAGGCTAAAGCTTGCATGGCTTGCTCCTCAGTATCTGGTAAACCACAAGGGCAGAGATAGCGCGTATCATCGGCTAAGTACTTGGCTTCGTAATCGTAAAAATCACCGGGTACTTCGATACAAATCAGGGGTAAAGCTGCATCCGCTACCACACTCGCGGTATACTCACCCCCGCTAATCCATTGCTCAGCAATCACCACCGAATCACAAGCGGCCGCTTTAGCATATGCAGCCGGTAGCTCAGAGACCGCTTCGACTTTACTCAAGCCAATGCTAGAGCCTTCTAAGACCGGCTTGACCACTAAAGGCAGGCCTAGCTCAGCAACCACTGCAGCAAAGTCGCTATCGGCTTGTAAAACGCGATAATCTGGCGTCGGTAAACCCGCTCCTAGCCATAAGCGCTTGGTCGCTACTTTGTCCATACACAAAGCGGATGCCATGACACCACTGCCGGTATAAGGCAGACCCAGCAGCTCCAAAGCACCTTGCAGTACGCCATCCTCACCAACGCGGCCATGTAATACATTAAAAACGCGATCAAACTGCCCCGCTTGCAGAACCTGTAAAATATCGCGTCCCACATCGACACCGTGGGCATCAATGCCGCTGTCTTGCAAACCTTTTAAAACGGCTGCACCGCTTTTCAAAGACACTGCACGTTCCGCCGTCCAGCCCCCATAGAGCACTGCAACCTTGCCAAACTGCTTCGGCTTATGCGTCATGTGCAGCCTCCTCATGCGGCTTGACTGCCAAATTCTCTGGCAAACTAGCGGCTAAAGCACCCACACTGCCCGCACCTTGTGTCAATAAAACATCGCCATCTTGTAAGACATGCTTAAGCACGCCTGGCACATCTTCCACATCAGTGACAAAAATGGGATCTACTTTGCCACGCATGCGAATAGCACGCGCCAAGGCTCGCCCATCTGCCCCCGGAATCAGTTGTTCACTGGCTGCATACACATCTAGCAGCACCAAGACATCGGTTTCTGATAGCACTTGGGTAAAATCTTCAAATAAATCGCGCGTACGGGTATAGCGGTGCGGTTGAAAAATTTGCACCAAACGCCGCTCCGGCCATACACCACGCGCTGCCTTCAACGTTGCCAACATTTCGCGTGGGTGATGACCGTAATCATCAACCAGCGTGGTTATGCCGCGCCCAAAATCAATATCGCCATACAATTGAAAACGCCTACCGACCCCATCAAATTTTTTCAGCCCCGCTAATATGGCCTCATCTGAGACATCCAACTCTGCGGCCACTGCCATGGCGGCCAGTGCATTCAACACGTTATGCTGCCCTGGCAAATTCAGCACGACTTCCAGCTCGCGCCGCCGCCCTTTATTAAAGTGCACCGTAAAGAAACTTTGCACGCCGTTGTAACGCACATGACTAGCGCGAATATCGGCCTCTCGATCAATACCATAGGTAATCATCGGGCGATTCACCTGCGGCATAATCGCGCGCACATGCTCATCATCAACACACACCACTACCAAGCCGTAGAAAGGCAAGTGATGCAGAAAATCAATAAAGGTTTGTTTCAGACGTGCAAAATCACCGCCATAAGTAGACATATGATCTTCATCAATATTGGTCACGACCGCTAACATAGGCTGCAAGTGCAAAAATGAAGCATCACTCTCGTCAGCTTCCGCGACTAAAAACTCGCCTGTGCCCAATTTAGAATTACAAGCCGAACTATTCAGCTTACCACCAATCACATAAGTGGGATCCATGCCGCCTTCAACCAACAAGCTGGTGATTAAACTGGTGGTGGTTGTTTTGCCATGCGTACCTGCCACGGCGATGCCCTGGCGAAAGCGCATTAGCTCCGCCAACATTTCAGCGCGACGTACGATGGGAATACGCTGCTCGCGGGCAGCCACGACTTCTGGATTATTATCATCAATGGCCGTGGAAACAACGAGCACATCGGCCCCTTCGATGTGCTCAGCAGCATGTCCTTGGTAAACCTCAATCCCCAAAGATTGTAAGCGCCGAGTCATGCTGCCTTCAGCCACATCTGAGCCTGTGACGGTGTAGCCTAAGTTGGCGATCACTTCAGCAATGCCACCCATGCCTGCCCCCCCAATACCAATAAAATGGAGGCGATTAATGCGTTTGCGCAGCAAACTGTCTTGTCCAGTTTTCATACGACTTTCCCCTGTTTCTCAAATGTATAGCCGGCATACTCTGCACAAATAGCTGCCACCTCTTCCGTTGCGTTTGGTTTAGCGAGTTGGCGGGCGGCAATACCCATTTTTACTAAGCGAGTGCGATCGCTACATAAGTTTTGTAACAGTTCGGCTAAGCTTTCAGCACTCAAATCTTGTTGTTGAACTAGCAGTGCTGCGTCATGTTTCACTAAATACAGGGCATTCGCTGTTTGGTGGTCATCCACTGCATAGGGATAAGGCACGAACACCGCGGCCACACCTGCAGCAGCCACCTCAGCCACAGTTAAAGCGCCAGCCCGACAAATAATCAAATCAGCCCATGCATAAGCCTCTGCCATATCGTCCACAAAAGCATGCACCTCGGCTTTAACAAACGCTTTGCGATAATTTTGTTGTGCATCTTCGAGATTACGTGTACCGGCTTGGTGCCATACTTGGGGGCGTTTTTCTTTGGGCACTAAAAATAAGGCTTTAGGCACGACACTGTTCAAGGCGGCAGCCCCCAAGCTACCCCCCACCACTAATAAATGAACCGGCTCTTGTTCACGCGCCACCATCCGTTCCATGGGAGCTGGCAGCGACGCAATATCTTGGCGTACCGGATTACCAATTGTTTGCACCTTAGGGGCATCGGAAAAAGTCTGCGGGAAACCCTCTAAAACACGCCGACTCAGCTTCATTAATAGCTTATTGGTTAAACCGGGAACCGCATTTTGCTCATGAATAATCAGTGGCTTACCCATCAGCGCAGCAACCAAACCACCAGGGCCGGCGACAAATCCTCCCATACCAAGCACAACCACCGGCTTATGCTTCACCATAATATGAATGGACTGCCCTAGCGCTAGCATCAAACGAAACGGCGCCATGGCTAAAGTTGTCCAGCTTTTGCCGCGCAGCCCGGTCACGGTTAACCAAGCCATTGCAAAGCCAGAGCTAGGCACGACGCGCGCTTCCAAACCAGTACGCGTCCCCATCCATACCACGGGAATACCTTGAGCACGCAATGCTTTTGCCACGGCTAAGCCTGGATAAACATGCCCACCCGTACCGCCTGCGGTAATTAAAATAGGGCGTTTGTCAGACATGAGCCTGCCTCCCGCTTCGAGCTGCCTTCTGCGTTCGTGCCGCAGCACTCGCTGTTCTAGCTTGATGACGCTTCAATTCATTGGAAGACAGGCCGAACAAATTAATTTGTGTATCGCGATACACGCGCATTAATAAAGCCATGGCTATCATGGTGGTCACTAAACTACTGCCACCGTAACTAATCAACGGGAGCGTTAAACCCTTGGGCGGCAAGACGGCTAAATTGACTCCAACATGCAAAATCACTTGTAGCCCTAACCAAAAACCAATGCCATAAGCAACGTAAGCGCCAAAATACAAACCCTGCTTATCGGCCTGAAAGCCAATCGCAAAAGCGCGGTAAACCACCCAAGCAAATAGGATGAGCATGACTAACATGCCAATAAAGCCAAACTCTTCCGCTAAGACTGAGAAAATAAAGTCATTATGGGCTTCAGGTAAGTAAAATAGCTTTTGCACACCGGCGCCTAATCCATTACCAAACCACCCCCCATCCCCAATGGCCATTAAGGCATGCACGGTTTGATAGCCTTTACCGGTCTCATAAGCCCATGGATTCCAATAAGCTTCTAAACGATCGCCACGATAACCCATCATCGCTAATGGAATCATGACCGCCACAGCACCTGAGAACAGCATTAATAAACGCTTCATCGCTACGCCACCCAAAAACAGCATGGACAAGCCAACCACAGTAACAATCACCATCGCACCAAAGTCAGGCTCTAAAATTAATAAGCCACCAATCAAACCCAATATTGCCAAAGGAATAATAAGCGGCTGATACGAATTGGATTGTGATAAACGCTCACCGTGCCGCACCAAGTAACCCGCGAGATACAGCACCATAATAATCTTTACCAACTCCGAAACTTGCAGCGTCATAAAGCCTAGATTCAACCAACGACGGCTACCATTCACTTCATGGCCAATACCGGGAATTAATACTAACACCAGCAAAAAAACCACCAAGGGCAACAAACGAACCCCTAGACGCTCCCAGAAAGCCATACGTAATTGATACACCAAAACAGAAATAACGGTACCAACCACCAGAAATATGACTTGCCGACTCAAGTAGTAATAAGCATCTCCATATTCTCTTTCTGCCACCCAAAGAGAAGCTGACCCTAGCATCACCACGCCAATGCCAACCAAGGCCAATAAAGCCAACAGCAAATCTCGATCTAAATAGCGAGACCAGTCAATCGTGTCAAAACGTCTTAGCCATGTCATCGGTGACACTTTCATTCCGGCAAGCCTCCCACTAATTCGGTAAACACTTCACCGCGATGTATATAATTGTTAAACATATCGAAGCTAGCGCAGGCAGGTGATAACAAAACGCTGTCACCTGGCTGGGCCAAAGTGGCTGCTAAATCAACAGCATGTGCCATGCTATCAGCACGGTGTACCGCCGCATCTGCCTCCAAGGCTAGCGTTATTTTGTCTGCGTCCTCACCTAACACAACAACAGCCCGTGCGCCGTGCCGTACTGCCGCCGCCAGTGGTGTAAAATCAGCCCCTTTACTTTGCCCGCCGGCAATCAACACCGTTTGTCCGGGCAAGCCCTGCAAAGCTGCAACGGCTGCGCCAACATTGGTACCTTTGGAATCGTTATACCAGTTCACCCCTTGGCGCAAACGTAACCACTGCGTGCGATGAGGCAGGCCCGTGAAAGCTTGTATTGCTGATAACATGGTGGCTTGTGGCAAGCCGACAGCTTCGCCCAACGCTAAAGCCGCCAAAGCATTCAAGGCATTGTGAGTGCCCGCTAAGCGCATGTTGCTGACAGCCAATAAAGCCTCATTGCCACGAGCCAAGCACCGTTGCCCTGCTTGCTCACGCAAGCCATATTGACCGACTTCTGGCTCGCCTTGGCCAAAGCTCAGTAACCGTGCTTGCGGTAGATCCGCCTGCATTGGCTTAACCAGTGCATCATCACGATTAATAACAGCGCACTCACAGTGCCGATAGATAATTTGCTTGGCAGCAATATAGTCTTCAAAACTGTTATAGCGATCGAGATGATCTTCACTAATATTGAGCACTGTGGCAGCTAGCGCGCGTAGAGAATAGGTTGTTTCTAGCTGAAAGCTAGACAACTCCATCACGTACAAATCGGGGGGCGTTTGCGCCAGTGCATCCAAAGCAGGCAAGCCCAAGTTGCCACAAGCATAGGCACACAAGCCAGCTTGTTGCGCCATTTGTGCCACTAAAGTAGTCACACTGCTTTTGCCATTTGAGCCTGTGATGGCCACGATTGGCGCATTAGCTGCACGCACAAATAACTCGATGTCGCCTATCACTTCCGCGCCACGTTGTTGCGCTTTTTGAATTTCGGGCGTAGCGAGCGCAACACCAGGACTCACAATTAGACAACTTGCTTGCTTAAACCACGCCGCTGCGCCGCTAAAGGCACCAAAATGATGAGGCACCTCGGGGAATTCAGCTTGCAGCGTTTCACTACCGGGCGGGGATATGCGGCTATCAACAACCGCAAAGGTTGTGCCATTTTTCTGTAAATAGCGCACAACTGATAAGCCTGTTTGACCTAGGCCAACCACTAATGTGCTCCAGTTGTCGTTATTCGACTTACTCACGAAATGACACTCATTGCTAAGCTGTTAAAAAATTAGCGAACCTTTAAGGTCGCCAGTCCAATCATGACCAAAATAACGGTTATAATCCAAAACCTGACGATAACCTTCGGTTCTGGCCAACCTTTCTTTTCATAGTGATGATGTAAAGGCGCCATGCGAAAAATACGCCGGCCACCGGATGCTTTGAAATAGCTAACTTGCATAATGACGGACAGTGTTTCTAATACAAAAACCCCCCCCATAATCGCCAATACAATCTCTTGGCGCACCACCACTGCCACAATGCCTAAAGCAGCGCCTAGGGCTAAAGCACCGACATCGCCCATAAACACTTGTGCCGGGTAAGTGTTAAACCACAAAAAGCCCAAACCGGCGCCAAAAATAGCGCCACAAAAAATCATAACCTCGCCGGCACCTGCGACTTGCGGAATCCCCAAGTAAGCAGAAATAGTGGCGTGGCCGCTGACATACGCAAACACACCTAAGCCACCCGCCACTAAAATAGTGGGCATGATCGCCAAACCATCCAAACCATCTGTTAAATTCACCGCATTGCTAGAACCCACAACAACCAAATAAACCCAAGGAATAAATAACCAGCCCATTTGCCAATACGCATCTTTAATAACAGGTAAAAACAAAGTGGTTTCCGTCGCTGTTTGCGCCGAGAAAAATAAATAAAATGCGGCGACGAAACCAATCGCGCTCAAAGCTAAATATTTTTGCTTCGCGGTTAAGCCCAAATTGCGACGCTCTTTTAACTTAATATAATCATCCAAGCCGCCGACTAACCCAAAGCCTAGCGTAACCCCCAAAACCACCCAAACATAGCGATTACCCAAATCAGCCCATAAGAAGGTAGACACTGCAATCGCTAATAAAATCATCACCCCGCCCATCGTCGGGGT
>Ga0102930_1000498_pt1 | contig 13085 bp, 14 predicted proteins | sample SalPon1_B_H2O_MG_FD_84514 | JGI IMG/M metagenome (GOLD analysis project Ga0102930, IMG submission 84514) | Salt pond water microbial communities from South San Francisco under conditions of wetland restoration - Salt Pond MetaG R1_B_H2O_MG | ecosystem: Environmental > Aquatic > Non-marine Saline... | reverse complement strand
GCTGATCTTCGTCTGTTTCCGCGTGTTCGACGTGATCAAGCCCTGGCCGATCGGTTGGCTCGACCGGCGGGTGGCTGGCGGGTTCGGCATCATGGTCGACGACCTGCTCGCCGGGGGCTACGCCCTGATCGCCACCTGGGCGAGTGTCTGGCTGCTGGCCGGAGCCTGATCCTGCGCTTCAGCGCTCGTTGAGGCGCGGTATCAACTCGACCAGGTTGCAGGGCCGCTTGCGATAGTCGAGCTGGCTCTGGATCAGGTTGTCCCAGGCATCGGTGCAGGCGCCGGTCGAGCCCGGCAGGACAAACAGGTAGGTACGGTTGGCCACGCCCGCCGTGGCCCGCGATTGCAGCGTCGAGCTGCCGATCGTCTCGAAGGAGAGCGACCGGAACATTTCGCCGAAGCCGTCGATGGTCTTGTCGAAGAGCACGGAGACGGCCTCGGGCGTGCCGTCGCGTCCGGTGAGGCCGGTGCCGCCGGTGGTGATCACCACGTCGCATTCCGGCTCGGCAATCCAGCGCGAGACGGTGGCACGGATCCGGTAGATGTCGTCCGGCAGGAGTTCGCGCTCGAACAGCTGATGGCCCGCGCCCTCGAGGCGCTCGACCAGCTGGTCGCCGGAGCGGTCATCCGCGAGGCTACGGCTGTCGGAGACCGTCAGCACGGCGATGTTCAGGGGCTTGAAGGGACGTTCTGCACTCATGTCGTGGTTGCCTCCGGGCAGGGCGGATTCGGCGGCGGGTCGGCGGGCTTGCCCGTGGCGCACTTGCGGCAGGCCAGTGCGCTACCCAGCATGGTGATGCGCCCCAGGCTGTGCTCCACCCAGGGGCGGTTTATCCAGGGCGGGTCGTGGCGCGTGTGCTGGTTGTGGCCGCATTCGAGGCGCGCGACCCAGTGGCCCTCGCCGTCGCGGTGGAACGAACGGATCGCCCGTAGCGGTACCTCGTCCCGGGCCGGCATCAGGGAACAGGGGCACCCCAGAGGTCGTGGTCGTCGGCCTCGACGATCTCCACCTCGACGAAGTCCCCCGGCGTCACGTCCGTGACCTCCGGCAGATAGACCACGCCGTCGATCTCGGGGGCGTCGGCCATGCTGCGCGCCACTGCCCCGGACTCGTCGACGGCATCCACGAGCACCGGCATGCGCTCGCCGACCTTCCTGGCGAGTTTCGCCGCACTGATGGCCGCCTGTTTCTCCATGAAGCGCGCCAGGCGCTCCTGCTTGACGTCCTCGGGCACCGGGTCGGGGAGCTCGTTGGCCGTCGCCCCTTCGACCGGCGAGTAGGCGAACGCGCCCACGCGGTCGAGCTGGGCCTCGTCGAGGAAGTCGAGCAACTCCTGGAACTCTTCTTCGGTCTCGCCGGGAAAGCCGACGATGAAGGTCGAACGGATGGTGATCTCGGGGCAGATCTCGCGCCATTTCGCGATCCGCCGGAGGACGTTCTCGCTCGAGGCCGGGCGCTTCATCAGCTTGAGGATGCGGTGGTTGGCGTGCTGGAACGGGATGTCCAGGTAGGGTAGGACCAGCCCCTCGGCCATGAGCTCGACCACGTCGTCGACGTGCGGATAGGGGTAGACGTAGTGCAGCCGGATCCAGGCGTCCAGCGAGCCCAGTGCGGCGGCCAGCTCGCGAAAGCGGGTCTTGAGCGGGCGACCGCCCCAGAAGTCGAGCTTGTAGCGCGTGTCGATCCCGTAGGCGCTGGTGTCCTGGGAGACCACCAGCAGCTCGCGCACGCCGGCGTTGACGAGGTTCTCGGCCTCGGTCATCACCTCGCCGATCGATCGGCTGGCGAGATCGCCGCGCAGGCTCGGGATGATGCAGAAGCTGCAGCGATGGTTGCAGCCCTCGGAAATCTTGAGATAGGCGTAGTGACGCGGCGTGAGCTTGACGCCGACCTCGTCGTCCAACGCGGGCAGCGTCTCGTCCATGGCCTTCTCGGCGGGATGCGCCGAGGGTTGCTCGCCGCTGCCCGGCTCGGGCATGACGTCGATGAACGGGTCGAAGCGCGGCGGCAGGTGCCGGTGGACCGCGTCCATGACCTCCCGATAGGCCTGCGGCCCGGTGACGGCCAGCACGTTGGGGTGCGCCTCGCGCACCAGCTCGCCCTCGTCGCGACCGCCCAGGCAGCCGGTGACGATCACGCGACCGTTCTCGTCGAGCGCCTCACCGATGGTGTCGAGGGATTCCTGCACGGCCGAATCGATAAAGCCGCAGGTGTTGACGATCACGAGTTCGGCGCCCTCGTAGCTGTCGGAGAGCGCGTAACCCTCCGCGCGCAGCTGAGTGAGGATGCGTTCGGAGTCGACCAGTGCCTTGGGGCAGCCGAGGCTGATGAAGCCGATGCGCGGCGGGTTGTGCGTCATGACGGGGTGGCGTCGGGGGAGACGGGCGCGTTGTCGCCCGTGAACTCCTCCAGCTGGCCGTCCGGGTACTGCACGTACACCCGCAGGTTGTTGCGATCGATGAACTGCATCACCGAGTCGAACATCTGGCGGTTTGCCGTCTTCAGGTCGGGCTCGATCACCAGCATCTTCTGGCCGTCGAGCAGGACGGGGTGCAGCCGCTGCGAGTAGACCAGACGGTGCTGGGCGAACGTCGCATCCCAGCTCGAGATGCGATCGATCCAGTCACTGGGGCGGAATCGGGCGCCGGCCTTGGTCACTGACTCGACGATGTAGCGTGTCGGCTGATTGTCCATGAAGTCGTGGCTTGCTCGGCGTGCACCGAATGTGGGTGGGTCGATTAGAATCAATCGGCCATTTTACTTCAGTTGGCCGACAAACGCATCCGGCCAGCGAAACGCGACGAGGGAGACATGATGGCTGCGCGCAACGAATCCGGTGACTGTCTGCGGTTGATCGTGGTCGATACCGGCGGGACATTCAACAAGCGTTATCGCCCGACCGACGGGGTGCTGGTCGTCGAGCCCGGGGGTGAGGCGACACGCCGTATCCTCGGTTCCGCGGCCGAAAACCTCGATATCGCCTGGCTGCAGCCGGTATGCAAGGACAGCCTGGAGATGACGGATGCCGACCGCGGGGCCATCGTGAACAAGCTATCGGCGGCTCTCGCGCGCTCCCCCGATGCACCGGTGCTGGTGATCCACGGCACCGATACCATGGCGCGGACCGGGGCGGTGCTGGCCGCGGCCTTTCCGGGACACCGCATCGTGCTGACCGGGGCCATGCGTCCATTCGAGATCGACCCGGTCGAGCCGGCGCTCAACCTCGGGGTGGCCGTCGGTTTTCTGCAGGCGGCGCCTACCCCGGGGGTCTATCTCGCCATGAGCGGCCTGGTGCGTCCGCTGGGCGAGCTGGAAAAGGATCGCGAGGCGGGGCGGTTCCGGGCGCGTTGAGCGCGTCATGGTCGCCATGAAAAAGGCCCCGCCATCTGGCGGGGCCTTTGTCTGTCAGGCGTTCCCCGAGGGGAGCGGCCGGGTCATCAGCACTGGTCGGTGATGCCCGGGTTGCCTTCGACGCCCTTCAGGACCGGCTCATTCGGCTTGACCGGCTTGATGTGCTTCTGGTCACGCAGCCAGGACTCGACCTGGTCCCAGATCATCTCGCCGGTGTCGCCCGGGATGTTGCCCGGCTCGGCAACCGAGGCCCAGCCCGCGACCTTGTAGGTCTTGTTCGGGTCGATCGGTTCGCCGCCAAGCTCCATGTCCTGGATGCGCTTGCCCTTCTCCTCGTTCGGTGCGCAGGCGTACTTCAGGCCACCGACGCGCACCATGTCGCCGCCCTGCTGGTAGTAGGGGTCGGTGTTGAAGATGTTGTCGCAGACGTCCTCGAGGATGCCCTTGATCTGCTCGCCGGTGAACTCGTTGACGGTGACGTTCGGGTACGTCAGGCCGACGTGAGTCATCATGTCGTCATAGGTGATCGGCTCGCCCGGGATCAGGGAGGTGCCCCAGCGCACGCCCGGCGAGAACGAGATCTGTGCGTCGTTGACGTCGATCAGCGCGTCGCAGATCAGCTGGTCCCAGGTGCCGGTGAAGTTGCCGCGGCGGTAGAGCAGGGCGTCGTTGGTCGCCAGGACGTCGCTGGTGCGCTCGCCGGCGTTGAAGGTCTTGTCCTGGAAGGTGATTTCCTGGCTGTAGGCCTTATCGATGAACGCCTGCATCTCCTTGTCCGGCTCGATGAAGTCGGAGAAGACCGGCAGCAGGTGGTACTTGAAGTCCTGCACCTTGCCTTTGCGCACGTCGAGGTCGAGCACGCCGAGGTACTTGGCGTTGGAGCCGGCGTTGGAGACGATGGTCTGGCCACCGGCGTTCTTGACGATGGTCGGGGTCGGCACCGCGTCGTGGGTGTGACCGCCCATGATGGCGTCGATGCCGGTGACACGGCTGGCCATCTTGAGGTCGACGTCCATGCCGTTGTGCGACAGGACGACAACCACCTCGGCGCCTTCGGCGCGTGCGGCATCGACGGTCTCCTGCATCTTCTCGTCACGGATGCCGAAGGTCCAGCCCTCGGTCATCCAGCTCGGGTTGGCGATCGGGGTGTATGGGAACGCCTGGCCGATGACGGCAACCTGCACGCCGTTCTGCTCGCGAATGACGTACGGCTTGAAGACGCGCTCGTAGAAGTCGCTGTCCAGGATGTTCTGGGCGACGAAGGCCATGTTCGTCTCGGACTCGAGCTCGTTGATGCCCTCCACCATGCGGTCCTTGGTGTAGGTCGCTTCCCAGTGCGAGGTGAAGAAGTCCGGCTTGGCGATCTTCATCGCGTCGATCTGGCTCTGGGCGTCGGTCCACAGGGCCAGGGCGTTGCCCTGCCAGTTGTCGCCGCCGTCCAAGAGGAAGGCTCTCGGGCGCTGCTCGCGCATGTGCTTGATCAGCGTGAGCAGGTGGGCGAAACCGCCGACCTTCCCGTACTTCTTGGCCGCCTCGGCGAAGTCGAGGCAGGTAAAGGCGTGGGCCGCCGGGGTGTTCGGCTCCAGACCGAAGTACTTCAGGAAGTGCTCGCCCACCAGGTGCGGCGGGTTGCCCTTCATGGAACCGACGCCGAGGTTGATGTTCGGCTCACGGAAGTAGACCGGCTTGAGCTGGGCGTGCATGTCGGTCATGTGCAGGATCGACACGTTGCCGTAGCGCGGCACCTCGTACATGTTGCTCGAGGCGTTGTTCGCCTTGACCGAGCTGGCGACGCGCTGCGTGCCGTTGCCGGCCTGGGCGGTCTCGAGGTTGATGCCGGCGGCCGAGGCCACGGCGAGCATCTGCAGAAATTCGCGACGAGAAAGACTCATTGAAAACTCCCCTTTACGTTTTCAGTTTGGGTCAGTTCCCGGCCCGGCAGCGGGGGCGGGATCCGAGGGATCTTTACCGGTTCCCTGACCCGGCCCATGCGCGGCGGCACGTCGGGGGCAGTGCCAGGAAACTGAACCGGGACATTTAACCATACTGACCCTTGCGACGATAGAAAAAATACTTATGCCTGACATGGTGAAAGCCCCGGCGGGGCGGGGCGAGTACTGTCGAGTGGTTATTGATTGGCCATAAAAAAGCAGGCCGAAGCCTGCTTTTTCCTGCCGCGCAAGATCGTGAAGATTACTTGCGGATGTTCGGGCCGTTGAGTTCCATTTCGTTGTCGTTGTAGGACATGAAGAACTCGAGGTCACGCAGGTAGTCCGAGTACTGCTTCGGCGGGATGGTGCCGGTGTCGCGGACGCAACCGTACATGCGCTTGTGCAGGGTGAACATGCTGCCCTTGCTGTAACGGAAGATCGGGAAGTGCGTGGTGTTGCCCAGGTTCATGTGCAGGTGCTCGGCGCGAGCGTACTTGCCGCCATGGTACTGGTGGCAGTCGGCACAGGAGTTGTCCAGGCGACCGGTGCGACGGAACCACGCTTCCTTACCACGGTTGTAGGCGGCCTTGGCGCCCTCGCTGTTGATCTGGACATTGTTGGTCATGCCGTTGGACTCGCTGGCGAGGTAGGCGAGGACGTTAGCCAACTTCTTGTAGTTGTTCTTCGGGTCCCAGACCTTGTCGGCCGCTTCGCCGGCGTTCTTCTGGCAGTTGATGATGTCCAGGCCGAGGCTGTGCACCTTGCCGTCCTTCTCGTTGAAGTACGGGTACTTGGCGCGCAGACCCTTGGCCTCGCCCAGGCAGGAGGACAGCGGCTTGCCGTTCGGCAAGCGATACTCGTTCCAGAGTTTTTCACCCTTGGCGACGTAGTCGTCGGTCGCCGGGAAGATCATCTGGCTTTCCCACTGGGAGCGGGCGTCGTCATCGATGGCGTAGACGCCCATGTTGTAGTTCTCGAACGGAACGTCCGGGTAGCGGTCTTGGTAGAACTCGATCATCAGTTCGCGGAACTCGGCCGGATCGGAAGGGTTCGCCGCATCGGATGCGAGGACACCGCCGGTGGCCAGTACGCTGGCTGCGAGCATGCTGGAAATCAAGCGTTTCATTGATGACTCTCCTACTGAATTCGGGTCTTTGTGTCTGATGCCTGGAGCGGTTTACAGCGTGAGGATGTAATTGGTGATGTGTTCGATTTCCTCTTCGCTCAGGATCTTGTGAGCCCCGAACGGCGGCATGATGGTCTGTGCGCCAAACTTGTCGCGCGGGTCATAGATGACGGACTTGAGCTCTTCGCGATCCGGGTAGCGAGCCTTCATGGCGATCAGTGCCGGGCCCATGTTGCCCGCGAGATTGCCGCCCTGGATCTGGTGGCAGGCGAGGCAGTTGCCTGCGCTGCGGCTGAAGGCGAGTTCCTTACCTTTCTTGGCCGATTCCGACAGGCCTTCGTCCTGCGCCGCGACGGCACCGGAGAAACCCATGCCAGCCGCGAGCAGTGCGGCGGCGCCTGCCGTGGTGATCACGGATGTGAACTTCTTCATTGTTATCCTCCTCTGCGGTCGCTAGTGAGCGCCGAGATTCCTTGGTGAGTTGTCTCATTCATCGATTCGACGGTTACCACTTTAGTGGCCTGAACAGGCGAGACAATAAAAAATAATTTATGCCGACACAATCAAGTTATTTATTAGCATTTGTTGAAATTCATTGACGCCTCCTGGCCCGTCGTGGCGCCAATTGGGTGGGGAGAATTAAGCTCGCGCCGCTATTTGTTGCTGAATTGGCGTTTCCTGGGCGGCCGGAGGCGATCGAGGTTTCCGGCGAGGCGGCGGGGCGGGTTTTCTCCGAGTGGATAAGTCAAGAAATGACCTTGCGACTCATTCGTCCCCGTGTCCTGCCCGGCGCTCGATCTCCTCGAGCAGCGCATCGATCCGGGCCTGGGCCCGCGGCCGGTCGGCGGTGAAGGTGTAGGCGGCCTCCAGCTCCTGGTGGGCGGCGACCAGGTTGCCTTCGAGCAGGAAGTAGCGCCCCAGGTGCTCGTGGTGCTCCATGGTGCGCCCCGACGCGCTCGCCGCCCGTGAGAGTGCCAGTACGGCCCGGGGGTCGTCGGGGCGCGATTCGACTGCATTGCGCGCCTTGCGGTAGGCCTTCTCGGCATCGCCCCGGTCGAGCATCCAGTCGATCTCCACGCGCAGCAGGGAGGTGTCGTCGGGGTAGAGGGCGATCAGCTCCTCGAGGATGCGGTCGGCCTCTTCCCGGTTCCCCTGGTCGTTCAGCGCGCTGGCAAGCGGCAGGGCGAACCAGCGGTTGCCGGGTTGTCCTCGATGCAGCGGGGCGAGCAGGTCGATCGCCCGGGCATGGCGTCCGTTGCGCTGGGCCATTACCGCGCGGCGGTAACGATCGGCGGCATCCTCCATCTCGAGGCCGGCATTTCCCAGCAGGCCGGCGAGCCGGGCCCGGGCCAGGCGAAATGCCTCGCTGTCGCTCGAGCCGAGCCGGCTTGGTGGGACGCGCGCGAGTCGATCGTTGATGGCGCTGATGCGCTCGGCGGTCATCGGGTGGGTGCGGAGGAACTCGAACTGCCGGCCGGGCTGGCTGCCGGCGCGGCGCTGGAGTTTCTCGAAGAAACCGACCATGCCGCGAGGGTCGATCCCGGCACGCTGAAGGGTGTCGAGCGCCAGTCGGTCGGCCTCGCGCTCGTGCATGCGTGTATAGTTGATGGCGTTCTGGGCCGCCCCGGCGATCCCGGCGGTCGCCACGGCCGCCCCAAGCTGAGGGTCGACGGCCCCCAGGAGCGCGCCGGCGATGAAGCCGGCGATCGCGGTGAGGTTGTTGCCCGATTGCGCGGCCACCATCTGGGCGATGTGCCGCTGGGTGGCGTGGGCGATTTCATGGGCGATCACGCCGGCCAGTTCACTCTCGTTTTCGGCGGCGAGCATCAGGCCGGAGAACACGGCGATATGCCCGCCCGGAACGGTGAAGGCATTGATGCTCGGGTTGTCGACGATCATCAGATTGGGCGCGAAGCGTGTCCCGGAGGCCGAGGACATCAGGCGCACACCCAGGTCGTTGAGGTAGCCGTCGATCAGGGCATCGTCGACCACCCCGCCGCGCGCGCGCAGTCTTTCAAACACCTCGGCGCCGATCTGGCGTTCCTGTCCCGGCGAGAGCACGGTGTCCGCCGGGGTGCCGAGTTCGGGCAGCCTGGCGTCGGCCGCCGCCGGCTGGCCAAGCAGGGCGGCGACGCCCAGCAGCAATGCGAATATCGATCGTCTCATCGGGGTGCCGAAAGGTGGATTGGGCTGGCTTTGACTGGCATGCGCGGCCCGGGTTCGCCGTGCGGGGCTCGATGGACGTCGGGCGTCGCCGCCGGCTAGACTTGCCCGCATTCACCACGTGACCGGTTGGAGACGATTATGGCAGCTTACGGCAACATCACGGTCGACGAACTCAAGGACCGCCTCGGGGAGGTGGTGCTGTTCGATGTTCGTGGTCCGGCGGAGACGGACCGCGGCATCATCGAGGGCGCGACCCTGGTTCCGCTGCACCTGGTGCCGATGAACGTCGACCGGTTCCGAGGCGAAAAGGACGTCGTCATCTATTGCCACAGCGGCGCACGCTCCGCGCAGGCCTGCCAGTATCTCGCCGCGCAGGGGGTCGAGCGGCTCTACAACCTTGAAGGGGGTGTGATGCTGTGGGCCGGCAGCGGTCAGCCATTGGTCGCGCCGGGTGAGTGACCCGGTCGGAACGGAGGGGCGAGCATGGCGGACGAGATGATCGAGGTGGATGCGCGCGGGCTGTCCTGCCCGATGCCGCTGCTCAAGGCGCGCAAGGCGATCGCCACGGCCGTGCCGGGGCAGACGATCGTGGTGCTGGCCACCGATCCGGGCGCCGAAAGCGATTTTCGGGCCTACTGCGAGCGCGCCGGGCACCGCCTGGTGTCGCTGGAATGGCAAGACGACGTGCTGCGTGTGACAGTTGCCCGCGGCGACTGACTCCCGCCGCGACGCCGGCTGGGGGCGTCGATGTGCGCTTGTGCCGCCCCTGGGTGGTCGGCCGGCTTTCAACGGCAGAGGACTGCTCGGCGGCTACGAACGTGCAGCGCGTTCCCGCGAGCCGGAGGGAGGGGGTAGGCGTTCCCCGAGATTCTGGCGTATTGTCGTTGTCGCCCAAGCAAAATAACGACAAAGCATGATGACAAGGGAGTGATGAGTCATGGGGAAAGCCCTTTCCGTTCGCCTGCTGCTTGCGAGCAGCGTCTTGATCTGCCTGCTGCTCTCCGCTGTGGCCCGGGCCGATTTCCAGCCATTCGTCCAGGGCGCGCCGGTCGCCGGTGAGGTGGGGGCGGCCGAGGCCGCCGTTCGCGAAAAGCTCGAAGGCGAAGGCTTCGACGTGGTCGGCGGTTACGCGCCCACCAAGGGGGTGCGCGTCCTCGCCGTGAGCAGCGAGACGCTGCGTGAGGTGGCCTCCCGGAGCAAGCGCGGCGGCTACGGTGCCGTGGTCAGCATCGCGCTCGAGCAGGTCGAGGGCGAGACCCTCGTCAGTTACCAGAATCCCAAGTACCTCGCTCACGGCTACCGTCTCGAGGCGGAGAGCGAGCCGGCATTCCAGTCGCTGGCCGCGGCCCTCGGTGCGACGGGATACTTCGGTGGCGAGCCCATCTCCATGGCCAACCTGCGCACCTATCAGTACGCGTTTGGCCTGGAAACGTTCGTCGACCCGGTCGAGCTGGGGCGTTTCGCCAGTTTCTCGGCGGCCGATCGCCAGATCACCGAGCGGGTGGAAGCGGGTGAGCTGGGGACGTCACTGGTCTACCGGGTCGAGATCCCCGGCAAGCAGCAGATCGTCTACGGGGTGGCGATGCAGACGGACGACCCGAACGCCCACGGCGCGGCGCTGGTGCAGGCCGTCGACCACGACGCGCCGCGAGGCTATGCGTTCCTGCCTTATCCGATCCTGCTCGACGGCAACGCCGCGGAAACCCTCAACCTGCGATTCCGCATGGCGCTGTTCTTCCCCGATCTGCCGATGATGGGAGGCGAGGCATCCTTCTTCAAGCTGCGTTCCGCCCCCGACGCCATCAACGATCTGCTGGTCGCGGTGGTCGACGGCGAGATGCCGGAGGAGGAGCGCTCGTCGACCGGCGGGTTCGGTACCTTCTGATCCACATCCGCATGTGCCGCCACGGGGCGTTCGGCCGCGCTCGGCGGTCGAAAGAAATGCGGCCAAAGTGGTGAAATCTGTCGCATAACGCGTTATATTCCCAAGTCTACGATTGAGACCGCCGGGCCCCAACGGGCGCAACCGCGGTTGATGGCAGCCTGTCCGGCCGGCGACGATCTCGCCGCCTGGGCGGGCTGCCGTTGTCATGGGCTGCGTTGATCGCGTTGCACTCTTTGCCTACGGGCAAACTCAATGAGAAGTGGACGACCATCCGGGAGCGCATTCCGGATGCGGGGAAGGTTGCCCCGAAAATCAGGCGATCGTAGGCGCGGCGCGTCCGCCGTGGAGCCGATCGTCGAGCCATTAGTCAGTGAAACGCGCAAGTGTCGAGGTGAGTACTCTCGTGGAATTGTCCGGCGGTGAAATCCTAGTTGAGTGCCTCAAGTCGGAAGGGGTCGATGCGGTCTTCGGCTACCCCGGTGGGGCGGTCCTTCATATCTACGATGCCTTGTTCCAGCAGGAGCAGGTCCAGCACGTCCTCGTGCGTCACGAGCAGGGCGCCGTGCACATGGCCGACGGCTTCGCCCGTGCCACGGGCAAGCCGGGCGTGGTGCTGGTCACCTCCGGCCCGGGGGCGACCAATGCCGTGACCGGCATCGCCACGGCGCACATGGACTCCATTCCGTTGGTGGTGTTCACCGGCCAGGTTCACAGCGCGCTGATCGGCAACGACGCCTTCCAGGAAGTCGACAACGTCGGCATCACGCGTCCCTGCGTCAAGCACAACTTCATGGTCAAGGACGTGCGTGACATGGCCGAGACCATCAAGAAGGCCTTCTACGTGGCGACCACCGGGCGCCCGGGGCCGGTCGTGGTCGACATCCCCAAGGATGTCACCGATCCCAAGGTCAAGATCCCGTTCGAGTATCCGGAAAAGGTCGCGATGCGCTCGTATCATCCGACCGAGAAGGGCCACTCCGGGCAGATTCGCAAGGCCGTCGACCTGATCGTCAACGCCGAACGGCCGATGATCTACACCGGCGGCGGAGTCATTCTGGGTCGGGCGGGTGACGAACTGACCCATTTCACGAAGAAGCTCGGCTACCCGATCGTCAATACACTGATGGGGCTTGGGGCCTATCCGTCGGGCGACAAGCAGTTCCTGGGCATGCTGGGGATGCACGGAACCTACGAGGCGAACATGGGCATGCACCACTGCGACGTCCTGATCGCCATCGGTGCGCGCTTCGACGACCGTGTCACCGGCGACCTGTCGAAGTTCTGCCCGCACGCCAAGATCGTCCACGTCGACATTGATCCGTCCTCGATCTCCAAGAACGTGGTCGTCGACGTGCCGATCGTCGGCGCGGTCAAGTCGGTGCTCACCGAGATGATCGAGCTGGTCAACCAGGCCGGCGGGGCGAAGAAGGCCCAGGCGCTCGAGTCGTGGTGGGACCAGATCGAGCAATGGCGTGGCATGAAGTGCCTCGACTACAAGTGGTCAGACGAGATCATCAAGCCGCAGTACGTCATGCAGAAACTATGGGAGGTCACCAAGGGCGACGCCTTCGTCACCTCCGACGTCGGCCAGCACCAAATGTGGGCGGCCCAGTACTACGGATTCAACAAGCCGCACCGCTGGATCAACTCAGGTGGCCTCGGCACGATGGGCTTCGGCCTGCCGGCGGCATTGGGCGCCAAGTGGGCCTACCCGGACGAAGAAGTCGCTTGCGTCACGGGTGAGGGCAGTATCCAGATGTGTTCCCAGGAGCTGTCGACGGCATTCCAGTACCACCTGCCGGTCAAGATCATCAGCCTCAACAACCGCTATCTCGGCATGGTGCGTCAGTGGCAGGAGTTCTTCTATTCGGGCCGCTACGCGATGAGCTACATGGATGCCCTGCCGGACTTCGTCAAGCTGGCCGAGGCCTACGGCCATGTCGGTATGCGCATCGAGAAGCCGGCCGACGTCGAGGGTGCGCTCAAGGAGGCGTTCGCCATGAAGGACCGCCTGGTGTTCATGGACTTCCAGACCGATCCGGAAGAGAACGTCTACCCCATGGTCCCCGCCGGCGCGGGCCTCAACGAAATGATCCTGGTGTGAGGGCGGACCTACCTATGCGACACATCATCTCGATCCTGATGGAAAACGAGGCCGGTGCGCTCTCCCGGGTGGCTGGCTTGTTCTCGGCACGCGGCTACAACATCGAGTCGCTGTGCGTGGCGCCTACTCATGACGATTCGCTTTCTCGACTGACACTCGTCACCAGCGGTGACGAGTTCGTGATCGAACAGATCGTCAAGCAGCTCAACAAGCTGATCGACGTGGTCAAGGTGCAGGACATGGCCGACACCGCCCACATCGAGCGCGAGCTGATGCTGGTCAAGCTGCAGGCCTTCGACGCGGTGCGCGAGGAGGTCTACCGGCTCGCCGACATCTTCCGTGGCCAGATCATCGACGTGACCGAATCGAGCTACACCGTCCAATTGGTGGGCCCGGGCAACAAGCTCGACGCCTTCATCGACGCCCTGGGCTCGATCCCGGTGGTCGAGATCGTGCGCTCGGGTGCGCTGGGCATCTCCCGCGGCCCGCGCGGCATGCTGGTTCCCGAGGTCTGAGCCGCG
>Ga0102930_1000495_pt1 | contig 13124 bp, 6 predicted proteins | sample SalPon1_B_H2O_MG_FD_84514 | JGI IMG/M metagenome (GOLD analysis project Ga0102930, IMG submission 84514) | Salt pond water microbial communities from South San Francisco under conditions of wetland restoration - Salt Pond MetaG R1_B_H2O_MG | ecosystem: Environmental > Aquatic > Non-marine Saline... | reverse complement strand
TTGACCTTTTTTTTAGTGATTGGTGTTTATGTTACATTTTTTGTATTTGATGGCACTACAGATCTTTACAATCAAGCTAATGTGGAGCTTAATTTAGAAAAATTGAGCACTATCAATGGTTTAAATGGTGGAATAAATTGGTATTTCAGCATTGTTCTTTCTTTTTTAGCCATTTTTCTTTTGCCTCGTCAGTTTCAAACTTCTGTTGTAGAGTTTTCCAACAGAAAACAATTAAGGACATCCATCTGGCTGTTCCCCATTTATTTGTTGCTTTTTAATGTATTTGTTATTTTTATAGCTTGGGGTGGTTTATTAATATTAGGAAATGATGTAAATCCAGACTACTTCACTCTTCTTATTCCACTATATTATGAGGAATATTGGTTAGCTGTTTTAGTATTTTTAGGTGGTCTTTCAGCAGTGATATCCATGGTGGTTGTATCTACCGTTGCCTTATCAACAATGTTGAGCAATAATCTTATAATTCCTTATGGATTTATTAAGACATTTATCAAGAATAAATCTCTGGATAACGAAAAAAGCATTAAAAATATAAGACGGCTTTGTGTATTTATTTCAATAATTCTAGCTTACCTACTCTATTCAATAATCAATCCACAACTGTCATTATTTTCTATTGGGCTTATTTCTTTTTTAATCATAGCCCAGTTAGCTCCAAGCTTTTTTATTGGCATGTTTTGGAATAGAGGTTCATCACTTGGTGCTAAAGTTGGAATTCTACTTGGTTTTTTGATTATTATCTATACTTACCTTTTGCCTTTTATTACTGATCATGTTTTTGATGATAATCATTTTGTTGAAAATGGACTCTTTGGTATAGAGCTTTTGAAACCATACGCTCTTTTTGGAATAGATCAGCTCAACCCTGTGAATCATGCTTTGTATTGGAGTTTGTTTTTTAATATTGGTTTTTATTTAACCTTATCGGTTGTAAAAAAAGGGAACTATAGAGAGCGAAATTATGGTGAAATGTTCGTGAATAGCGAAAAAGTAATAGAACTGCAGGAAAACGCCTACGTCTGGAAAGGTGAAGCTTATGTAGCCGATATTCAAAATATTTTAGTTAGATTTCTTGGTCAAGATAGAGCTGCAAAGGCTTTAAGAGTTTTCAGAAAGCGTTATGCTGTAAATCCTGACGATAAATTAGCTGATGCTAGATTTATAAATTTTTCAGAAAGACTACTCACAGGAGCTGTAGGTAGCGCATCAGCCAAAATTTTGATTTCTAATGTAGCTAAGGAGAAACCTGTCTCTCTTGTAGAAGTCCTAAAACTTCTTGAAGAAAACAAAGAAACAATATCTATCAATAAATCATTGGAAGTACAATCTCAGAAATTATATAAACTCACAGCAGAGTTGAAACAAGCTAATGAAGAACTGAAGCTCCAAGATCAGCTTAAGGATGATTTTCTAGATACTGTAGCTCACGAACTGAAAACGCCTATCACATCCATTAAGGCAAGTTCTGAAGTCCTCACAGAAAGTGAAGATATACCAACTGAACTTCAGCAAAAATTTCTAAATAATATTATTCAAGATACAGAACGTTTGAATATACTGATCAACGATATTTTAGATCTTGAAAAAATGGCGTCTGGAAGGGATGAACTCACTTTGAACAAAAAATGTCTTAATTCATGTATTACTCATGCACTAAATGGAATAAGTAGTATAGCTGCAAAGAAAGGCACTGCTGTCAATTTTGAATGCGATACAGAGTTGTATTATAAATTTGATTATAACAAAATGTTGCAAGTTTTTACTAACTTGTTGTCCAACGCCTTAAAATTTGTACCAGAATCAGACGGTTGCATTACAGTTAATTTAAATGAGGGAATAGAAGATATTATCATACAAATAAAAGACAATGGTAAAGGTATTCCAGAAGAAGACATACACTTGATTTTTAAGAAGTTTTATCAATCCAAAAATCAAACATTTAAAAAACCCTTAGGAAGTGGGTTTGGTTTAGCTATTTGTAAACAAATTGTGGAAATGCATCGAGGTGAAATTTTTGCTAAACCCAATCTTAAAAGCGGGGCTGAAATAACTATAAAACTACCAAAATTAGACTTATGAAAAAGATTTTACTTGTAGATGATGAGCCTAATATTATAATGGCATTGGAATATACGCTAAGAAAAAATAATTACGACATCTTCATAGCTAGAGACGGAGAGGAAGCTATAAAGCTAGCAGAAAAACTAGAACCAGACCTGGTGGTGCTAGATATTATGATGCCAAAAGTAGATGGGTACGAGGTGCTTCAGCATTTTAAAGAACACGACACACTAAAGCACAAAACACAAACCGTAATAATAAGTGCAAAACAAAAGAAAAAAGACATTGACAAAGCATTCGACCATGGGGCAAAAGCCTACATTAAAAAACCTTTTTCTATGAAAAAATTAATTAAAACCGTAACTGAATTATTAACTCATAAAACTCAAAATGTATAGTTATGACTTATAATGAAACCTATCAAAAAAGTATTTCAAATCCAGAGGAATTTTGGCTTGAAGAGTCCAAAAAAATTAAATGGTTTAAATCTCCTACAAAAGGACTAGATCAAACCTCAGAAGGAATATACCACTGGTTTCCTGATGGCGAAACCAACTTAAGCTATCTTTGTGTAGATCAACATATCGAAGATGGATATGGTGATGAAATAGCACTTATTTATGACTCTGCAGTAAGACAAAAACAAGTTAAATATACTTACAAAGAAGTCCATGAGAAAGTTTCCAAATTAGCCGGAGGTCTTAGAGAGCTAGGCGTAGAAAAGGGAGATAGAGTGATTATCTATATGCCAATGATTTCTCATTCACTATTTAGTATGTTGGCATGTGCCAGGATAGGAGCTATTCACTCGGTTGTCTTTGGTGGTTTTGCACCAGATGAGCTAGCCATGCGTATAGATGATGCTAAGCCAAAAGTTATCATTACAGCTACCTCTGGAATAGAGGTTGATAAACTTATTGCCTATAAACCTATGGTAGATGAAGCCATAGAGAAAGCAAGCCATAAGGTGGAAAAAGTGGTAGTTTTCAATAGAAAATTAGGGGTAGAGTTTGAACAAAAACCATACGATATTGATTATACTTCACTGCTGGAGAATGCACAACCTGCAGAGGCTTTACCTTTAAAATCTAGCGACCCATCCTACATTCTCTATACTTCAGGAACTACAGGTTCACCTAAAGGTGTAGTAAGAGATACTGGTGGCTATGCCGTTGGCCTAAAGTATTCCATGGAAAACATCTATGGCACAAAGCCAGGAGATACCTTTTGGGCAGCCTCTGATGTAGGTTGGGTTGTGGGGCACAGCTATATCGTTTACGCTCCAATGATTCACAGAAATAAGACAATTATTTATGAGGGTAAACCCGTTAAAACTCCTGATGCTGGCGCCTTCTGGAGGGTGATAGAAGACCATAAAGTTAACGTTATGTTCACAGCTCCTACTGCATTTAGAGCAATTAGAAAAGAAGACCCCAATGGAGAATTTATAAAGAAACACGACATCTCTTCGCTTAACTATCAATTTTTGGCTGGAGAACGTTGTGATGAGACTACACTAAAATGGGCTCAAGACCAGCTCAATGTCCCTGTCATAGATCATTGGTGGCAGACAGAGTCTGGCTGGTCTATTGTAGCCAACTATATGGGTATGGATCCATTACCCGTAAAACCTGGCTCCGCTGGAAAAGCAGTACCTGGATACAATTTAGAAATACTCTCTGCAGATGGGGAAGTTTTACCAGCTAATGCTGAAGGCTATATTTGTGCAAAACTGCCCTTACCTCCAGGGTTTATGCAGACGCTTTGGAATAATCATGAACGCTATACGAGTGCCTATTTAAGCAAATTTCCAGGGTATTATTTTTCAGGAGATGGTGGATTTATAGATGAAGACGGCTATGTCTTTATCACTGGTAGAATAGATGATGTCATCAATGTATCTGGCCATAGACTCTCTACAGCTGCGCTTGAAGAGGTTGTTTCTCAGCATCCATCTGTGGCAGAATGTGCCGTTGTAGGATTGGATAATGACCTCAAAGGGGAGGTGCCTCTTGCTATAGTTGTACCAAAAACTGGTGAAGAAGATTATGAATCTTATAAGATGGAAACTGAAATTGTTCAGTTGGTTAGAAGTAAAGTAGGACCAATTGCTGCATTAAAAGATGTGGTTATCGTCAACCGCTTACCAAAAACAAGAAGTGGCAAGACATTGAGAAGAACATTGAGAAAAGTTGTAGCTGGAGTAGATTATAAAATGCCATCAACTATTGAAGATCCAATGGTCATAAGTGAGATTATTGAAGTCTTTAGCCATAAAAAAATTGGAGCCTTTGGTCAAAATAAAAACCAAGTGACTCAATCCCTTAAGGCACTTACCAAGAGTTACTATAACATTGATTCTTTGGCGAAGTATATAGATGTGTATAGAATTTCTCAAAATGACCCTGAGAATTTCTGGAGTACCATTGCTGAAAGAAATTTTGAATGGAAACGCAAATGGGATTCTGTTCTAAATTGGAATCCTGAAGAAGCTAAGGTGACTTGGTTTGAGGGTGCACAGCTTAATATTACTGAAAATGCTATAGATAGACACTTGCCAAGAAGGGGTAATAAAACCGCTATTATTTGGGAACCAAACAACCCTGACGAAGCTCCGCAACACATCACTTATAAAGAGCTGTCCAAGCGTGTGAATAAAATGGCTAATGTTCTGAAAAAAAATGGTATCAAAAAAGGAGACCGTGTTTGTATCTATCTACCTATGATTCCAGAATTAGCAGTAGCTACTTTAGCATGTGCAAGGATTGGTGCTGTGCATTCTGTTGTTTTTGCAGGATTTTCAGCTACTGCGTTAGCTTCAAGAATTAATGATTCTGAGTGTAAAATGCTCATCACCTCCGACGGTTCCTACAGAGGTTCTAAAAGCATAGACCTAAAAGGAATTGTAGATGAAGCTCTTGAGGCAACACCATCTATAGACACTGCTTTAGTTGTGAAAAGAACCTTTTCTAAAATCAATATGCAAAAAGGGCGTGATGTTTGGCTTCATGATGAACTGAAAGAGGTAGATGCCAAGTGCGAAGCTGAAATTATGGATGCTGAAGATATGCTCTTTATCCTTTATACTTCTGGCTCTACTGGCACTCCAAAGGGTATGGTACATACCACTGCAGGTTATATGGTTTATACAGCATTTTCTTTCAAGAATGTGTTTCAATACCAAGAAAATGATGTGTATTGGTGTACTGCAGATATTGGGTGGATTACTGGCCATTCCTACATCGTATATGGGCCTTTACTGAATGGTGCTACTACTTTGATGTTTGAAGGGGTACCGTCTTATCCAGATTTTGGTAGATTCTGGGAAATTGTTGAAAAATATAAAGTCAATCAATTTTATACTGCACCAACGGCTATTCGTGCATTGGCAAAACAAGACATTGAATTTGTAAATCAACATGACTTGTCATCAATAAAAGTTCTAGGAAGTGTAGGAGAGCCTATCAATGAGGAGGCTTGGAATTGGTATAATGAAAATATAGGTAAAAAAACTTGTCCTATAGTAGATACGTGGTGGCAAACCGAAACGGGTGGTATTATGATTTCTCCTATCCCATTCGTGACACCTACCAAACCAACCTATGCTACATTACCATTACCTGGTATACAGCCGTCTTTGATGGATAATGATGGAAATGAAATGGAAGGAAATTCAGTTTCTGGAAAATTATGTATCAAGCATCCTTGGCCAAGTATGGCAAGAACAGTGTATGGAAATCATGAACGTTATAAAGATACTTATTTTTCAGCCTACAAAAATGTTTACTTTACTGGAGACGGTGCACTTAGGGATGAAGTTGGCTATTATAGAATTACTGGACGTGTAGATGATGTTATCATTGTGTCTGGTCATAACTTAGGTACTGCTCCTATAGAGGATGCTATCAATGAGCACCCAGCTGTTGCTGAATCTGCTATCATTGGCTTCCCTCATAATGTGAAAGGAAATGCCTTAGCTGGTTTTATTATTCTTAAAAATGACGGCGAGTCCAGAAACAAGGAAAATTTAAGCAAGGAAATCAATCAATTGATATCTAGTAAAATAGGGCCTATTGCTAAACTTGATAGAGTGCATTTTGTGTCTGGTCTTCCTAAGACTAGAAGTGGTAAAATTATGCGTCGTATCATGAGAAAAGTATCTGCAAATGAAGCCGATCAGATTGGAGATGTATCTACATTACTAGACCCTAGTATTGTAGATGAAATCAAAGAAAAAGTGCAACCTTTTTTGGATAAATAATAGCCTTAACTGATTTGTACTACATCCAAAAGAGATTTATAATCTGTTTAATCTATTGAAGTTTAACAGGTTGTAGGTCTCTTTTTTTATCAGTGTTATTTGTTGATTTTGTTTTGTAGAATGCATTTTTATCTTAAATTTGCACCACCTTAAATGTTAACTGGTGGATGTAGCTCAGTTGGTTAGAGCACTGGTTTGTGGTACCAGGGGTCGTGGGTTCGAGCCCCATCTTCCACCCAAGAAAAAGACTTTATTCATTTGAATAAAGTCTTTTTTAGTTTAAAACTAGCAGTTGGTTACCTCATTATTTTAGAAGGGTATACAACAACACTTTCATGTCCGTTTTCATCTATCGCAGCTACGCCAAAAAAGAAATTATCGATGATGATGCCTTCTAGAGTAATTTCATCAATGTTTTCTAGATATCTAAAATGGTCCCAAGTGGGGGAGGTAGTATTTCTCCAATAGACTTTATAGCCCTTGACATCCTCTGGATTGTTTTGTTCCCATTTCAGTTTAACAGAAGGTTCTACAATGCCACCTATGGCAACTTCAGCAGGAGCAGGGGGCGCCCAGGCTAAGCTCGCCATGGAAATAGCATTGACGGCAGTCAATTTCTTGACATAGTCAAAATTGACATGCTCAATCACATCTCCATACTCAATCCCATTTTCTGTTCTGATGTCTTGGTGCTGTTGTGTATAATTCTCGTGAGCTTCCATGATTCTAATACCAGGAAATCCTAAATCATTAAAAGGTTTATGATGGCCACCACGTCCAAACCGGTCTAACCTATAAATCATCGTTGGATTCATCTCTGGCATGTAGGTTTGAGTTGTCTCGTACACATATCTAGCCAATTGTCTCGATTCACCATCTACTTCACCACCATAAAAGCGTTTCATCTGGCGTTCTCTGTCGGTTTCAGTAGGGTTATGAGCTTCGCTGAAAATTCTAAACGTTCTATTATCAATCACTCCATCAAGACCTTCTATGTTTCCTATCATGTCATTATTTAAAATCCCAATGACATTCCAGTCGTTCTCTTTGGCATATTCAGCTAAAAATTTCCCCCCATAAAGCCCTTGCTCTTCGCCGCTTAGGCCTACATATACCACACTATGGTCAAATTCATACTGAGAAAGGACTCTTGCAGCCTCCAGTGTACCTGCCATTCCTGTAGCATTATCATTAGCTCCTGGGGCATCGGTTTCAAAATCCTGAGTGTCAGATGCTCTAGAATCAATGTCACCACTCATTATAATGTAAGAATTTGGGTACTTTTTTCCCTTCTGAATAGCTACTACGTTTAGTATTTCAGCAGTTTTTGGGATTCTATTGCCATCATCTGGAGATACCGTTTCACCTTGAAAAAACACCTCCAAACAATTGTTGCATTCATTTGAAATGTCTTCAAATTCTTTTTTGATCCATCGTCTGGCTGCACCTATACCTCGGGTTTCGCTTTCAGTTTCACTAAAGGTATTTCTGGTGCCAAAATTTACTAGAGTTTGCACATAATGCTCAAGATTTTTAGCTGAAACGTTTTCTACAATTTCATAAATCCTAGTATCTATCTGACCGTAGATGAAGGTGGATACTCCCAAAAGAATAGTAGTAAGTAAAATTTTCATGTCATTTATTTTTTAGGACAATTTACTATAATTTTCGACTAATAAAAATTTTAAGAGCTAAGTGGGTTTGTTATCTTTGCGGGTTTTAGAGACAGAAATTATGAAGATATCTTACAATTGGTTAAAGCAATTTTTAAACACCAAATGGACAGCTGAAGAGATTGAGGTTTTACTCACGGATTTAGGGCTAGAAGTAGGCGGTATTTCTTCGTTTGAATCCATAGCAGGCGGCCTTGAAGGTATAGTGGTAGGCCATGTGGAATCTTGCGAAGCTCACCCTAACGCAGACCGTCTCAAACTGACGAAGGTAAATGTAGGGAAAGATAATCTACTGAACATTGTATGCGGTGCCCCAAATGTAGAGGCGGGACAAAATGTTCCTGTAGCGCTTATAGGCACTACTCTTTATGATGAAAAAGCACAGCCTTGGGTTATCAAAAAGGGAAAGATAAGAGGAGAGGTGAGTGAAGGGATGATTTGTGCAGAGGATGAGATAGGACTAGGCAAAAGCCATGAAGGGATTATGGTTTTGGATTCCTCTTTGGAAGTAGGTACACCACTAAAGGAAGTATTTGCAGTAGAACATGATAAAGTACTTGATATAGACCTTACTCCCAACAGAGCAGATGCCATGAGCCATTGGGGGGTAGCAAGAGATCTTAGAGCCGGCCTTATTCAAAATGATATTAATATTCCCTTGGATACGCCTTCAGTAAGTAGTTTTTATGTTGAAAACAGAAGCCTGAAGGCATCAATTTCTGTTATGAATCCTGAACTTGCACCAAGATATTGCGGTGTCACTCTTTCAGGATTGGAAGTAAAAGACTCACCTACTTGGCTAAAAAACAGATTGAGAGCCATAGGTATAAACCCAAAGAATAATGTAGTAGATGCCACAAACTATGTATTGCACGAGCTTGGGCAACCTCTTCATGCTTTTGATTTAGATAAAGTAAAAAATAATAAAATCGAAGTAAAAACTTTAAAGCATGGCACTAAGTTTACTACACTTGATGGTGTGGAAAGAGAGCTGCATGAGGACGACCTTATGATTTGTGATGCTGAAAAGCCACTGTGTATTGCTGGTATATTTGGTGGTATAGAATCTGGAGTTACCACAAGTACTACGGATATTTTTCTTGAAAGTGCTTATTTTAACCCCGTAAGCATCAGAAAGACAGCCAAACGTCATGGCTTGAATACAGATGCTTCCTTTCGTTTTGAAAGAGGTATAGATCCCAACATTACAGAATTTGCACTAAAAAGAGCGGCAACTCTTATTCAAGACATAGCAGGAGGACTGGTTTCTAGTGAAGTAGATGACTTCTACCCTAAAAAAATAGAAGATTTTCAAGTGTTTCTAACCTTCAACAAAATCAATCAACTTATTGGGCAAGAATTAGATACAGGTATCATCAAAACTATTCTTACTTCATTAGATATCAAAGTGAATAATGTGTCCGAAAGCGGGTTAGGGCTTACCATTCCAGCCTATCGTGTTGATGTTCAGCGAGAAGTAGATGTTATTGAAGAAATATTGAGAGTTTATGGTTATAACAATATCAAAACTGATAGTAAATTCAATATTTCAATTGCTAACACGTCAATCTTTGATGACCATAAGATTCAAAATAAAATAGCTAACCAGCTCGTATCTCAAGGCTTTTTTGAAATCATGTCTAATTCTTTGACTACCAAAGACTACATACATTTAGATGAAGATTTAAAAGAGGAGCATAATGTCACTATTTTGAATGCTTTGAGCAGTGATTTAAGTGTCATGAGGCAGTCTATGCTTTTCTCTGGTCTTGAATCCATTAGCTATAACATCAACAGAAAATCAACAGACCAAAAATTATTTGAGTTTGGTAAAACTTATCATAAAGAGGATACTTACATAGAAAACAAGCATTTATCTATCTTTTTGACTGGTGCAAAAACTAAAGATAACTGGAGTTTTAAGACTCAAAGCACAAATTTTTTTGAATTAAAATCTTATTTAGAAGCGATTTTTCAAAAACTAGGATTGAATACTGTAATCTATCATTCTGCTGAATCAGACAGTATTTCTGAAGGGTTGCAGGGACAAATAAATTCTCATAAAGTCGTTGAATTTGGCAGGGTGAAATCCCATATTTTAAAAGAGTTCAATATAGATCAAGACGTCCTTTTTGCTGATGTACAGTGGGACAATGTAATGAAATGCATACAGAAAAATCAGCTTAAAGTCAAAGACATACCTAAATATCCATCAACTCAAAGAGATTTTGCTCTTTTACTAGATGAAACTGTTAGATTTGATGATCTTAAAACGGCAGCGTTTCAAACGGATAAAAAACTACTAAAAGCTGTAGATTTATTTGATGTTTACCAGGGAGAGAAGTTGCCTAATCGTAAAAAAAGTTATGCCCTGCGTTTCAAATTCATGGACGACAAAAAAACGCTTACGGATAAACAAGTTGACAAAATCATGAAGAAGCTACAAACTGAATTTGAATCAAAATTCAATGCTACGCTGAGATAGATAGTCATTGATGCTAGTATTAATTTTTAATAAAAGTCATTTATAAGTATTTTAAACTTTGAAACCAATGATATTTAGCATGTTTTGATTGAATTTATATTTAATAGCTGTTAAAATTTATTAGACCTATTGTTTCAAAAGTGCTTAGTTCTTATTTTTATACACGAACTTGAAATTGATATATGATGTTTGCAAGAACCAATCTAAAAACACAGTTGAACAAAGCAAAATTCAAAACGACATCCAATGATGATATTTTGAAACAATTTCAACGCGTTCTTAATGATGTGGATGCTAGAAATAATGAGATTCTAGAAAAAGTGAATAGTGGCAATGCTTCAGGACACAATGATTTTGTTTTTGATAAAATGAAATCTAGCGAAATTTACCACATAGACCAGATTGAAAAAATTTGTGTGGATTACAGGTTACGGTTTTTAGATTCAAAATACTTCAAAGGTAAATTACCCTATGAAGCGATTTCAAAAATTAAAACCTTAGAAGAAGAACATGAAACAAGTCTATCTGGTTTTAAAATCATGGCACCTTCTAAGCTCTTCAAACTTGAAAATGCAGATGACCCATTATTATTTGCGCCAATAGGAAACGATTATTACTACCTGATACACAAGTGGGGAAATGATTTAAATCCATTCCGAAAGGTGATGATGTGGCCTTTTAAAACACTTGAAAATTTTATGTTTTTTGTGTTATTTTCATCTTTGCTTTTTACAGCATTAGTTCCAAATGGCTTTTTTATGAGTGAAGACCATGCCACTATGGAATTTATATTATTATTCATTTTTATGTTCAAGTGGATTGCTGGTATAGCACTCTATTACGGCTTTGCCAAAGGAAAAAACTTCAATACTGCTATTTGGAGAAGCAAATATTATAATGCCTAGATATGATTATCATACAATTTATACTTCAACAATTATCTCCCGCAAAATTTTGCGGGTTTCTTTTGAAAACAGGTCAAGCTAAAATCAAACAAAAGTTTGTTAGAAAATTGAAACAAAAAAAATGCAAAACATCTTCAAAGTGCTTGAAGATGAAATCTACACCCTTCGCATAATTTCATTCTCGAAATAGTTTACTATTTTAGCCGAATTAAAAATTCATAATTTAACATATTTATACTTTAATCATTAAAAAAATGACACAAGCAGATCTTTTAAAAGTGAGCCAAGAATTTGGTAGTCCCGTTTACGTGTACGATTCAGAAAAAATTACACACCAATATAAACGTTTAACAGGAGCTTTTAAAAAGGTAAAACATCTTCGCTTGCATTATGCCGTGAAGGCTTTGTCAAATTTAAGTATTCTGAGGCTGTTCAATCAGCTAGGTAGTGCTTTAGATACGGTATCTATTCAAGAAGTAAAGCTAGGGATAACAGCAGGTTTTGATCCAGGACAAATTATCTTTACCCCAAACGGTGTTTCTATGGAAGAACTGGAAGAGGCAGTAGAGTTAGGCGTTCAAATCAATATAGATAACTTATTGATTTTGGAGCAATTTGGAGCTAAGCATCCTAAAATTCCTGTGTGTATTCGTATCAATCCACACGTGATGGCCGGTGGTAATACCAACATTTCTGTGGGGCATATCGATTCTAAATTCGGTATTTCTATTCATCAAATGCCACATGTTCTCAGGATAGTAGAAAATACTAAAATGACCATCAATGGCATCCACATGCATACAGGCAGTGATATTTTGGACATTGGGGTATTTTTGCACGCAGCCGAAATATTATTTGATGTTGCAGCACAATTTAAAAATCTTGAATTTTTAGATTTTGGTAGTGGTTTCAAAGTGCCTTATCATGATAATGATATTGAAACTAACGTTGAAGAACTTGGTACTAAGCTCAGCAAACGCTTCAACGAATTCTGTAAATCTTATGGAAAAGACTTGACTTTAGCTTTTGAGCCTGGCAAGTTTCTAGTGAGTGAAGCTGGATTTTTTCTAGCCAAAGTAAATGTAGTAAAACAAACCACATCTACAGTTTTTGCTCAAATTGATTCTGGTTTCAATCATTTGATTCGTCCCATGTTTTATGGGTCTAATCATGAGATCATTAATATATCACATCCAAAACGGAATAAGAGATTTTACTCTGTTGTTGGGTACATCTGTGAGACGGATACCTTTGCTAACAATAAAATGATTTCAGAAATAAGCGAAGGCGATATTCTTGCCTTCAAGAATGCTGGTGCTTATTGTTATTCCATGTCTAGTAACTATAACTCAAGATTTAGACCCCCTGAGGTGCTTTGGCATAACGGGAAAGCTCACCTCATAAGACAAAGAGAATGTTTTGAAGATATCTTGAGAAACCAACTGGAAGTTGCTTTATAGAGTTTTAGATTTGATTAGTATTTAAATAATACCTCACAGTTTTTCAAAACCTGTGAGGTGTTAGTGTTACTTTAACTATCTATCATTAAAATTCTTAAGACCAGTTTTTAGCCATTGTAAATAAGCTTCAGAAGATGGTTCGTAGGCTGTTGTTTCATTTAAAAATTCCAGTTCGGGGGATAAGAGTACATAATAAGGTTGGGAGTTATTTTTGAAATTCAAGGTTTGGAAGGTTGCCCACTTATCACCAATAGTTCT
>Ga0102930_1000494_pt1 | contig 13142 bp, 9 predicted proteins | sample SalPon1_B_H2O_MG_FD_84514 | JGI IMG/M metagenome (GOLD analysis project Ga0102930, IMG submission 84514) | Salt pond water microbial communities from South San Francisco under conditions of wetland restoration - Salt Pond MetaG R1_B_H2O_MG | ecosystem: Environmental > Aquatic > Non-marine Saline... | reverse complement strand
GCTGATAGGCCACCGAGACGGCCTCCGGGCGTAGCGAGGTGACGCCGTCGCACGGGGCGTCGCCGACCGGCGCCGCGGCTCTGACCTCGTCGCGATCCGCGACCGCCAGGCGGTTCTTGCCGGCCGCCTTGGCCCGGTACATGGCCTGATCGGCCAGCGAGAACAGGGCCTGCGCGCTTGCCGTCTCGCTCTCCCCCGGGCCCACGGCCAGGCCGAGCGACAGCGACAGCCGCAGCGGCTCGCCGTCGGGCGCAGCCACCGTGGTCGACTGCACCCGGGCCAGCAACCGGTCGCCGACCTGCTCGGCGGTCCGTTCATCGGCATCCGGCAGGATCGCCACGAATTCGTCGCCGCCGTAGCGGGCCACGATGTCGCCGTCGCGCAGGCAGGACTGCAGCAGGTCGGCCACCCGCCGCAGGTAGTCGTCGCCGAAGCCGTGACCGTAGCGGTCGTTGACGCGCTTGAAATCGTCCAGGTCGATCACCATCAGCCCGAAGCGATAGTCGTGGCGCCGGGCCCGGCCGACCTCGTACTCGAGCAGCGACCAGAACATGCGCTGGTTGTACAGGCGCGTGAGCGGATCGCGCGTGGCGAAGTACTCCAGGTCCTCGGTGTGCTTCTCGATCGCCCGGACCGAACCGACCACGTTGATCAGCGTCGACAGGATCGACTCGATCACCAGCCGCTTGACCGTCGAGCGCGCCTCGCCCAGCGGCACGATCAGGCCCACCATCCCGCGCATCGTCGGCAGGTCCATGACCAGTGTCTTGGTGTGGAGGTCGAGCCGACCGGCGTCGACGACCGCTGCGCCGTGGTGACCGTTGTGCTGCCGCGGCGTCACCTCGCGACCCCGATCACCGAGGCCCTCGCCCACGCGCCGACTGACCTCGCGGTCGATCCGGGCGGCGACCACCTCGTCGACCGGCCCCTGCCAGAACACGTCGACGCCCACCGGCCGATCGGCGATCGAGAAGGCGGTGAACACGCCGTGCACGGTGAACTGCTTGTTGATCTCCTCGAGCAGATCGCGCACGTAGCGGCGCCAGTCGCGCACCACGTCGGAGGTGATCACGAAATGCTCCATCAGCCCGATCTCGAATTCGAGCAGGTTGCGGTCGATGGCGACGTCCCGGACCTTGTCGGTCAGCACATCCACCCTGCCGAGCACGTCGTCGAACTCGGAAAAGCCGGTCGAGGCGCCGGCGAACCGCAGGTGGGCGAGATCCTCGACCCGGTTGACCTGCTCGACCGAGCGATTGAGCCGCCGCAGCGAGCGCCCCAGGCGCCAGCTGAGAAAGCCGGCCACCAGCAGCGCGGCGAGCAGCGGGGCGGGCACGATCACCATCAGCTGGTCGACCAGCTCGTCGTGGGCCCGGTCGATCATCGGGCCGACCGGCTGGCGAATCGAGAGCACCCCCAGCACGTCGCCGGCCTCGGCGTTGACGTGGCATTGCAGGCATTCGGTACTGGCGATCAACGGACGGTCGTAACGCACCAGCTGGCCATCCGCCTCGACCTGCGCGCGACGGGTGTCGAAGGCCGCCCGGGCGGCCTCGTCCGGGGCGGGTTGCGCCAGCGGACCGAACAGCGCATCGACCCGCTCGCCGCGGTAGACGTTGATGACCGCGCCGGGGTCGGCACGCTGGTTGAGCGAATCGAGGAATTCGTTGAGCTGCTCACGCGTCCATCCCTGGCGCATGATCTGGTACATGGCGTTGAAGGTGCCGTCGGCGAGCACGCGGGCGTTCTGCGCCGCCGCACGCTGCACGGCCTGGGTGAAGACCGTCTCGGTGGTCAGGTAGAGCGCCGCGGTGATCACCACCGACACCAGCAGGGCGGCGATCACCATCAACGCCCGCAGCGAACGGGATGCGGCCACCAGCCGTCGGGTCAACGCCCGCCCGAAACCGCCCGCCTGCTCTCGCCTGCCCCGCATTCAACTGCCTCCGAGTCCCCCGACGAGGACGCTGCCGCCTCGACCTCTCGACCGGTGGGGACGTTATTGGCCGGTCAGCTTAGCGGGGCCGGCACGGGGACTGAAATCAGTTTTGGATCACGAATTATCAAATATTTGAATATTCTGTTTTCAAGATCCGACGCGGGCGGTGCCGCCCCTCGATCTCAGCCGGACGGCCGGTCGACACAGACCCGGTTGCGCCCCTCGTGCTTGGCCGCGTACAAGGCCCGATCCGCTCGGGACAGCGCCTCGGCGATCGCGCGGTCACCGGGGCGGCAGCGGGCCATGCCGATACTGGCGCTCAGGGAAAGCGACTGCCCCTCGAAGCCCACCGGCAAGGCGGCGATCCGCTCGCGCAGGTGCTCCAGCAGGGCCTCGCCGCCGGCGAGGTCGGTGTCCACCAGCAGCAGGCCGAATTCCTCACCACCCAGCCGGCCGATCAGGTCCGTCTCGCGCAGGGTGGCGCGCAGGCAGGCCGCCAGCGCGGTGAGTACCGCGTCGCCGGCGGCATGACCATGACGGTCGTTGGTGTCCTTGAAATGGTCCAGATCGAGCACGGCGATCACCAGGGGCTCCCCGGCCCGGTGCGCCCGCCGCCGGATCGTCTCGGCCTGCTCGAGGAAGTGGCGCCGGTTCGCCAGCCCGGTCAGCCCGTCACGCGTGGCGAGCACCTGCAACTCCCGGTTCGCACCCTCGAGCTCCGCGGTGCGTGCCCGCACGCGCGCCTCCAGCTGCTCGTTGGCCTCCACCAGCGCCCGTTCGCGTCGCTTGATGCGCCCCTGCAGGTGGTTGATGCCCTGCGTGATCACGTCGAGCTCGCGCACGCCGGTGGGCTCGAGCACCCCGAAGCGCCCGCGCGACAGGCCCGCCAGCCCGTCGGCGATGCGAGCGAGGGGCTCGACCAGGTGGCGGGCGAACAGCCATCGACTCACCAGGAAGGCCAGCCCCCCGAACACCAGCACCGCCACCAGCCCGGTGACCTGCAACAGGCGCCGCTGGGCGTTGTCGTCGTAGACCACCCGCGTGATCAGGTCCTCGGTCTCGCCGCCCGCCGCGCCCATCCGCGTATAGCGCTCGTAACGGACCGTCAGGCCGTCCTCGTGCTTGACCAGCCGGTCCCGGTCGGTGGACTCGAACGCCTCGAGCACGTCGGTTGGCAAGGTCTCCCCCGAACCGCCGAGGGACCAGGCGCCAAAGCCGTTGGCGAGGAAACTGTTCAATGAGACGACGTGGCCGTCCATCTGCGTGGGTACACGGAACAGGCGCTTGAACAGGAAATCGAGGTAGCGGTCGCTGCGGCGCTCGGCGATGAACGAGCGCAGGTCGAGTGACGCCTCGAGGATGTAGGGGGCATCCGCCGGGCCGAAGTAGGCGTGCTTGCGCAGCTGGCCGGTGGCCACCGAGACATTGAAGCGGTCGGAGAAGACCTCGCCGCTGCCGCGCAGGCGCTCGAGCATCGCGCGCATGCCCGGGCCCGCCTGCGAGAGGTCGAGTGCGAGGTCCGGGGCGTAGTTGGTGGCCACCACCACGCCCGCGGGGTCGATCACGTAGAGATGTTCGACCCGATAGCGTTCCGCGAGCCGGTCGAGCAGGGCCGGCGAGGCGTCGAGCGGGCGTCGGCCCACGACTGGAGGACGGCGTCGATGTGGGGCAGCCGATTCTCGAGGCGCTCGTCGAGCACTCGCTCCTCCTCGGCCAGCAACAGGTCGAAGGCGCGAAAGCGCCCACGCAGCTGGCTGTGCAGGTGCGCCATGCGGGCCTCGCCCACCTCGGCCAGCTGATGACTCGCCACCCAGGCGACACTCGATGCCGTCAGCACGGCCGCCAGTGCGACCGCGAGCAACAGGAAGAGGGTGATTCGTCGCTGCATCCGTGCTCGATGCCTCCTCGATGCCGGCCAGCGCCCCGGTGAAGGCGCCCAATAACCGAGTCTACTGCGGGTGTGTTGGCGAGACTAGCGAGGGAAAACTATCTTTGCATCGGACCGGATCACCAGGAGCCAGCACGTGTCAGACCACCGACCCACGCGCCGACGTCTGCTGCAGGCGGCCGCTGCCGCAGGCCTGTTCTCGGCCGGCCTGCCGCTCGCCGCCCCGGCGACCCCCCGGGCGGAGACCGCCGCCATCCGCCGACGGATACCCTCGAGTGGCGAGACGGTCGCGGCCGTCGGCATGGGCACCTGGATCACCTTCAACGTCGGCAGCGATCCGCGCGCCCGGGCGCAACGCACCGAGGTGACGCGCACCTTCCTCGAGCTGGGCGGCCAGCTGGTGGATTCCTCGCCCATGTACGGATCGGCCGCGGCGGTGATCGGTCACGCCCTGGCGGCGCTCGACCACCCCGACCCGCTGTTCGCCGCCAGCAAGGTGTGGACCCCGGACGAGGCGGCCACCCGCGAGGAAGTCGCCGCGAGCGCGCGCCGGTGGGGCATCGACCGCTTCGACCTGATGCAGGTACACAACCTGGTCGCCTGGGAGGCCCACCTGCAGACGCTGTTCGCCATGCGCGAGGCCGGCCGGCTGCGCTACGTCGGCATCACCACCTCGCACGTCCGGCGGCACCGCGAGGTCGAGCGGATCATGCGCGAGCAGCCGATCGACTTCGTCCAGGCGACCTACAGCCTCGCCAACCGCGAGGCCGAGGACCGTCTGCTGCCGCTGGCCGCCGAGCGGGGCATCGCCTTCATCGCCAACCGCCCCTTCCAGGGCGGGCGGCTGATCGACCGGGTCAAGCGCCACCCCCTGCCGGCCTGGGCAGGCGAGGCGGGCCTCGCCAACTGGGCCGACGCGCTGCTCAAGTTCATCCTCGCCCACCCGGCAGTGACCTGCGCGATCCCGGCGACCAGCCGGGTCGACCACATGCGCGAGAACATGCAGGCCCTGCGCGGCCCGCTGCCGGACGCGGCGCTGCGCGAGCGGCTCGCCCGCCACGTGGCCGGGCTCTAAACGCGCATGAACGACGCCCTCGCCACCTGGTTGAGCTACCGCCCCGGCGACCTGCTGATGTTCGCCCCGGCGACCTACCTGCGACTGTTCGAGCGGATCAACCTCGAGGTCTGGCCGGCCCAACTCCTGCTCCTGCCATTGGTCGCGATGCTGCTGTGGCTCGCCCGGCGCCCGGAACACCTCGCCCATCGCGCCGCCGGACTGATGCTCGCCGCGGGCTGGGCCGGCGTGGTCGCCGGCTTCTTCCGGCTCTACGCCGAGATCAATCTCGCCGCCCCGTGGCTGGCCGGCCTGTTCGTCGCCCAGGCAGTGGCGCTCGCGGCCCTCGCACTGCTCGGTCCGGGGCTCGCCATCGACGGCGACTCTCGGCGTGCCCGGATCGGGCTGGTCGTCACCGGCTGGGGCCTTGCCGGCCACCCGTTGCTGCTGCTCGCCCTGGGACGGTCGCCGGCGGCGTTGGAACTCGCCGGGCTCGCCCCCACTCCCACGGCCATCACCACCATCGGACTCCTGCTGATGAGCCGGCTGCGCCACCCGGTGGCGTGGCTCGTGCTGCCGATCCTGTGGTGCCTGATCGCCGCGCTCACCTGGTGGGCCCTGCTCACGACGTGAGCGGTCGGACCGCTTCGCCTGGGCTAGCCTTGGAAAGGTCTGCACGCATCCGACACCGACCCACCCTGACAGGAGACTGACACGCGCATGCCGCCCGAGGAACACGACACGCCCGCCGCACCGGACACCCCCGAGGGGTTCTGGCGGCTCGGTCGCGCCGATCGTCTCGGCCTGGTCGTCGACGGCGAGAACTGGTTCCCGGCCTTCGCCGACCTCGTGGCGCAGGCACAACGCCAGGTGGTGATCCTGTGCTGGGATGTCGACAGCCGCGTGCTCATGCGTCGACCCTGCGACAGCGACCGGGCACCCTGCCACCTCACGGCGATCCTGCACCGTGCCCTCGAGCAGCATCCGGGGCTGACGATCTATCTGCTGCCGTGGGATTTCGCCATGATCTACGCCTTCGAGCGGGAATGGCTGCCCCTGTTTGCCCGGCCGATGGCCCGCCACCCGCGCCTGCGCGTGCGCTTCGACGGCGACCACCCGCTGGGCGCCTCGCAGCACCAGAAGCTGGTGGTGGTGGACGACTCCGCCGCCCTGGTGGGCGGTTTCGACCCCTCCAAGTGGCGCTGGGACCGGCGCGCCCACGCCGCCGACGATCCGATTCGGCGCGACCCGGACGGTGCGCCCTACCCGCCGTTCCACGATCTGGCCTTCGCCCTGACCGGGCCGATCTGCCGCGATCTGGGCGACCTGGCGCGCGAGCGCTGGCAGCGTGCGACGGGCGAGCGCATCGACTCTCCGCGCCCGACCGGCGGTGAACCGCCGTGGCCGTCGACCCGCGTGGCAGTGACGCTGCAACAGGCCCGCGTCGGCATCTGCCGCACGCTGCCCGCCTGGCGCGACCAGGACGAGGTGCGCGAGATCGAGACGACCCTCTGCCGGCTGATCGACGCGGCGCGCGATTGCATCTACATCGAAAACCAGTACTTCACCAGTCACCGCATCGGCACGGCTCTGATGGAATCGCTCGAGGCGGCGACCGGCCCCGAGGTGATCGTGCTGCTGCCAAGGGAAAAGGACGGCTGGCTGGAACGGCTGACCATGGACGTGCTGCGCGCCCGGCTGATCGAGCGGCTGCGCGAGGCCGACCAGCACGGCCGACTGCGGCTGTTCTACCCGGCGGTGGCCGGGCTGGAGCCGGACATGGTCAGCCTGCACTCCAAGCTGGTGATCGGCGACGATCGGGAGGTCAACCTGGGCTCGGCCAACACCTCGAACCGCTCGATGGGGTTCGACAGCGAGCTCAACCTCTCGTTGCTGGGCGACCGGGACGAGGCCCGCGCCGCCATCAGGGCGATGCGCCACGAGCTACTGGGCGAGCACCTCGGTTGCCGGCCCGAGGTCGTCGCGCAGGCCGAGCGCGAGCAGGGCGGTGTCGCCCCGGCGATCGACGCCCTCAACCGACCCGGCGAGGACCGCTGGCTCGAGCCGCTGGAAGTCCGCCTCGACCCCGAGATCGATCGCCAGGTGCCCGGCGCGGCCGTCATCGACCCCGAGCGCGCGCGCCCCCCCGAGGAGCTGATCGACATGTTCATCGAGAAGAAGGCGCGCCGACCGTTGCGCCGCAAGGCGGCCGCCTTCGCCGGGTTGATCGCACTGATCGTGCTCACCACGGGCCTGCTCCGCTTCACGCCGCTCGGCGAGGCCATCTCGCCGGGGGACCTGCTCGCCCAGCTGGGCGACCTGCGGCACGCGCCGGGCGGTGCCTGGCTGTTCCTGGGGCTGGCGATCCTCGCCCTGATGCTGGGGATGCCGGCCACGCCGGTGGTCGTCGCCGCCGGCCTGCTGTTCGGTATCTGGACCGGCTTCGGCGTCGCCTACGGGGCGCTCACCCTCGCGGCCCTGCTGGGCTTCGTTATCGGCCATTTCCTCGGCACGGAGGCACTGCGTCGCCTGGCCGGCAAGCGCCTCGACCAGCTGTCGAGACACCTGGCGCGTCGCGGCATCCTGACCGTCTTCTCGCTGCGACTGATCCCGCTGGCCCCGTTCACGGTGGTCAACCTGGTCGCCGGGGCCAGCCGGATCCGGTTCCGCGACTTCCTCGTCGGCAGCCTCGCCGGTCTGGCACCCGGCACCATCGCCCTGACGGTATTCTCCGACCAGCTCCTGCGCACAGTGCTGGCACCGAGCCCGACCACCATCGGCGTGCTGGCGTTGTTGACCGCGCTGTTCATCGGCATCGGCTGGGGACTGTCGCGCTGGCTTGCCCTGCGCGAACAGGCCTCGGGGCACTGATGGCGCTCCCGGCGACAACGCGCCGATTCCGGGTGGCCACCTGGAACATCCACAGCTGCGTCGACCAACGCGGGCGCTACACGCCCGAGCGGACCGCGCGGGTGATCCGGCTGCTCTCGCCGGACATCGTCACCCTGCAGGAGGCCAACCTCGCCGCCGAACCGGAGAACGACCGGCTGATCCGGGCGCTGGCCCCCGACCTGCCGCACTGGCTGTTCGCCCCGACGCATGAGCGTGGCTGTGCCCATCGGCCCGGGGAAACCACCCATTTTGGCAACCTGATCCTGTCGCGCTGGCCGGTCTACCCCGGCACGCCACTGGAACTCTCGCACGCCCACCGCGAGCCGCGTCAGGCACTGCGAGCCCGGGTGGCGCTACCGGAGGCGAACCTGCACTGCTGGGCGGTCCACCTGGGGCTGGGGCTGATCGAACGCCGCGAGCAGGGGCGACGGCTGGCCGAGGCCATCGCGCAATTGCCGGAGGACGAGCCGCTGGTCCTCGCCGGGGATTTCAACGAGTGGTTGCCGCGGGCGCGGAGCCTGCGGGTGCTGCACCGGACGGTCACGCGCCTGCCCGCCCGGCGCAGCTTTCCCGCCGCCAGACCCCTGCTGCCGCTCGACCAGGTCTGGATCCGCGGCCCGCTGCACGCCCACGCCCTGACCGCGGTGCGCGATCCGATCGTGCCTCGCATCTCCGATCACCTACCGGTGGTCGCGGACCTGTCGCTGGGCTGAAGGATCGGCCCGCGTCGCCGGTCTGCCAGGGCGGGATCCGGCTTCAGTCGGCGGCGCCGCAAAGCCAGTCGGCGATGACCTGGCGCGCCTCGCGCACGTGGGTGCCCTTGGTACCCGAGAATGCCATCCACTGGCCGTTGGGCAGGGGATGCTCACGCTCGAGGCGCAGGACCGTCTGCTTGACCTGGCCGAAACCGAGCTTGTCGGCCTTGGTCAGCAGGGCGAGCACCGGCAGGCCGCGGGCGGCGGCGTAGTCGAGCATCTGCCGGTCGAGCGCCTTGGCCGGGTGACGGATATCCATGATCACGACCACCCCGACCAGCGACTGACGCTCCGCGAAATACTGCGCCATCGCCTCGCCCCATTGCCGGCGAACCCGCTCGGGCACCTTGGCGAAGCCGTAGCCGGGCAGGTCCACCAGTCGATACCGCGCCCCGTCGGTCTCGCCGCCGAGCCCGAACAGGTTGATCATCTGCGTGCGACCGGGCGTGCGCGAGGTACGCGCCAGCGCCTTCTGCCCCACCAGGGCGTTGAGCGCGGTCGACTTGCCGGCATTCGAGCGCCCGGCGAAGGCGACCTCGGCGCCCGCGTCCTCGCCAATGTCGGCCAGGCGCGGCGCGCTCTTGATGAAGGTGGCGGCGTCGAACAAGCGGCGACTCGCGCGGGCAGCGTCTTCGGTCATGCAGGTCTATCCTGAGTGTCGTTCTGGGCCATTGGCCGGGTGAGCGGGGGCAGGCCGGGCTAAGCACATGTTTCCCCGCGGGCATCCTGCCACGCCGCGAGGTTGCAAGCGAGTGACTTATGCGGTTTGATTACGGGTCGATTTTCCCGGAGCCCCTCTCGGGGGTCCGTCGGCCAGGGCCGGCCATCAGCGAAACCACAACGAGAAAGATTGCGATGATGACAGCGATTCAAGCCATGCCGCGACGCGGCCGTTTCACTGCCGGCATGCTCCTGGGGCTCGCGTTCCTCGCCGGTACCGCCCAGGCCCAGGCGGCGGATGCGGAGGCCGGTTCGATCAAGGCCGGCCGCGAGGCCACCCAGACCTGCGCGGGCTGCCATGGTGCGAAGGGCAACAGCCCGACGCCGGCCTTCCCCTCGCTCGCCGGCCAACCGGCACGCTACCTGGTCGACCAGCTCGAGGCCTACCGTAGCGGCGAACGCGAGAACGCCATCATGAACGGCCAGGCAAGCAACCTGACCGACCAGCAGATCCGGGATATCGCCGCCTACTACGCCGCGCAGGAACGTAAGGTCGCCAACCCGGCCAGCGAGGGCTCCGAGATGGGTGCCACCCTCTACACCCACGGCCGCGAGGGTGTCCCGGCCTGCGCCGCCTGTCATGGGGCCGAGGGCCACGGCAACCAGCCGGGCGGCTTCCCGGCGCTGCGCGGCCTGTCGACCGACTACCTGGCCCAGTCGCTCAAGGACTACCGCGCCGGCAAGCGCGCCTACGGCCAGGGCGGCCTGATGCTGCCGGTCGCCGCCCAACTCTCCGGCGAGGAGATCGATGCGCTGGCCGCCCACATCGCCACGCTCGACTGACCGGCGAGCCGTGATTTCGCCCGGGACCCCGTCGGCCGGGGAACCTCGGGCCAGGCGCGGCATCAGACTCTCTTGGTGATGGCCCCGGCCACGCCGCATTTCGCCCCGAATTCCAAGGCTAGCCGATGACTTCCCAGGCCCAAACCGCCCGCAAACGCCGCCGCAGCCTCGCCTCGCGCCTCTACACTTGGCTCACGTCGATGAACCTGGCGATCGCGCTGCTCTCGATCCTGGCGATCGCGTCGGTGATCGGTACCGTGCTGCAGCAGAACCAGCCGTTCAACGACTACCTGATCGAGTTCGGCCCGTTCTGGTACGAGGTGTTCAAGACCCTGGGGCTCTACGACGTCTACTCGGTCAGCTGGTTCGTGGCGATCCTGCTGTTCCTGCTCGCCTCGACCAGCGCCTGCCTGTTGCGCAACACGCCGGGCTTCCTGCGCGACATCCGCAGCTTCCGCCTCAACGCCCAGGAGAGGTCGCTCAAGGCCTTCGCCCACTCGCGCCAGTTCGACAGCCCGCTCGACGGCGAGACCGTGGCGGCCCGCGCCCAGGGTCTGCTGCAGCACCTGGGGTACAAGGCGCGGGTCAAGCAGCGCGACGGCGAGACCCTGGTGGCCGCGCGCAAGGGCGGCATGAACCGGATCGGCTACGTCCTGACCCATCTGGGCATGGTCGTGATCCTGGTCGGCGGCCTGGTCGACAGCAAGATGTACCTCAAGACGCTCAACATGCTGGGCGTGGTCGAAGTCGAGACCCGCGACCTGCCGGTCAGCCAGGTGCCCGAGGAGTCCCACCTGCCGCCGGGCTCGCTGGCCGGCTTTCGCGGCTCGGTGAACATCCCCGAGGGCAAATGGGGCGACGTCGCCTTCATCGGCCTGAAGGACGGCTACGTGGTGCAGAACCTGCCGTTCAAGATCGAGGTGAAGGACTTCTTCGTCGAGTTCTACGACACCGGCATGCCCAAGTCCTTCAACTCCGAGCTCACGCTCACCGACAAGGCCACCGGCGAGTCGACCACCGAGACCATCCGCGTCAACCACCCGCTGCGCTACCAGGGCTACAACATCTTCCAGTCGAGCTTCGGCGACGGCGGCACCGAGCTGACCTTCGACGCCTGGCAGCTGGCCGGCGACATCGGCAGCCACCAGGAGCGCGAGGGCAAGGTCAACGAGGAGCGCACCTTCGACTTCGGCGGCGAGAAGTACACGCTCGAGTTCCGCGACTTCTCGCTGTTCAACGTCAACCCGACCGAGGGGCCGGACGGCAACACCGAGAACACCAACTTCGGGCCGTCGGTCACCTTCCGCCTGCGCGACGCCGCCGGCCAGGCGATCGAGTACGAGAACTATTTCCAGCCGGTCGACTTCGACGGCACGCGCTACTTCCTCAGCGGCGTGACCAAGGAGGTCGGCGGCCAGCAGCAGTTCCTGTTCCTGCCCGCCGACCGCAACAACTCGCTCGAGACGTTCATGGCGTTCTACGCCAAGCTCAAGGAACCTCAGGCGGTCGCCGACATCGCCGGGGACCTGATCGGCCAAACGACGCAGGGTGAGGCCGGGAGCGACCGCGGCCGGATGCAGGACGCCGCGGCGCGTTCGATCGCCGACTTGGTGCGGACATTCGTCGAGGACGGTTTCTCGGCGCTGCGCGAGCGCATCGACGCGTCGCTCGCCGAGCGCGGCCTGACCGGGGAGGCGGCGGAGCAGGCGAGCAACGCCTCCTTCCGGGTGGTGCAGTCGGTCCTGATGCGCACCTACATGGAAGTGCTCGACGAGCAGGGCGTCGAGGAGTTCACCGAGGAGGACGCCGCCTTCTTCGAGGACGCGCTCGACGTGGTCACGGCGATCCCCAACTACGGCTCGCCCATCTACGTCGCGCCCAAGGGCTTCAACCACATCCAGTCGACCGGCCTGGAGATCACCCGCGCACCGGGCATGTTCTGGGTCTATCTCGGCTCGCTGATGCTGACCGCCGGCATCTTCATGCTGTTCTACATCCACTACCGCCGGCTGTGGGTGTTGATCAAACCGTCCGCGCTGGATCAAGATAACCAGCCCGGCGGCCACCGGGTGGTCGTCGCCGGCACTGACGCCCGCAAGAACATCGACTTCGACCAGGCCTTCGCCGAGTTCAGTGAGGAACTAATGCGTCAGACCGGGTCAAATGACAAAAACGATGCGTCCACGATGCCCGACAAGGGCTAAAGGCGCCGGACAATCCGCGCAGGAGTAACCACGATGTCTGTCCCCAACGAACAGATGGTCAACGGCTATCACCCCAGTTCCAACCTGCCGTCACCGCGGCGCTTCGGTCTGATCGACGCGCTGTGGACGGTAGCCATGCTGGTGATTGCCGGCATCGGCTACGCCCAGTACAGCGAGTCGCTGGACGTCTACACCACCGGGACGCTGTTCGGCACCGCCCTGGGTCTGGCCTTCCTCGGCTGGATCTGGCCGGCGACCCGCTGGCTGGTCGGCGTCGTGGCGATCATCTCCACCTACGCCGTCTGGCAGTACAACATCGTCGGTGCCGACGGGCCCGTGGGCCGTGGCGGCCTGGCCGAGTTCCAGGAATCGAGCTTCCTGTTCAAGTACTTCCTCGCCAGCACGTCGGCCACCATGTGGATGGTCGCGCTCTACATCCTCGCGATCCCGACCTACTTCATCGCGACGCTGGCGCGCTCGAACTACGGCCTGAAGGTCGGCTCGGCGCTGGTCTGGTCCGGATCGGCGATGGGCTTCGTCGCCTTCTTCTCCCGCTGGCGCGAGGGCTACCTGATCAACCTCGATTACGGCCACATTCCGGTGAGCAACCTCTACGAGGTCTTCATCGTCTTCGCCGTGTTCACCGCCCTGCTGTACCTCTACTACGAGAAGCGCTACAACAACCGCAGCCTGGGCGGCTTCGTCATGCTGATCATCGGCATCGCGCTGGCCTTCCTGATGTGGTACCAGTTCGACCGGCAGGCGCACGTGATCGAGCCGCTGGTCCCGGCCCTGAACAGCTGGTGGATGAAGATCCACGTCCCGGCGAACTTCGTCGGCTACGGCACCTTCGCCATCGCCGCGATGGTGGGGATCGCCTACCTGATCAAGCACAAGATGGGCGGCG
>Ga0102930_1000493_pt1 | contig 13144 bp, 10 predicted proteins | sample SalPon1_B_H2O_MG_FD_84514 | JGI IMG/M metagenome (GOLD analysis project Ga0102930, IMG submission 84514) | Salt pond water microbial communities from South San Francisco under conditions of wetland restoration - Salt Pond MetaG R1_B_H2O_MG | ecosystem: Environmental > Aquatic > Non-marine Saline... | reverse complement strand
TAATGGCAATCATTACGCCCTTGGCCTGCGGTGCAGAGAACGCCGCCTCCAAGCCCTGAATAACGCGCTCGGCACTGGCGGCACTATCCGCCATGATAGGCCCTTCAATGCTGACAACCGCAGTGTGCGGCATTGCCCCAGCATTCTCGCCCCAATCAAGCACCGGGCGTAATGAAAAAAACAACAGTCCGAATAAATAGACAAGCACGGCAAGCTTAAAAAATATCCCCCAGCGGCGTGCTCGACGGCGTTCACGAATGCCCTCAAGGGCAATATCACGCAAGCTCTCGCGGGCCCAAGACTCTTCCTCACTCATGCTGCTGCTCCACGATTAACGGTTGGCATTTCGCAATTGCTCCAAAACGGATTCGAGCATGGCTGGCAGCGGCGCCTGTGCGGCGATCGGTCCGGTCTGCTCGGTGCTAAAACCAATGTGCGAGGCATGTAAAAACAATCGCCGTAATCCTATCGCACGCAACGCCCGGTCCGCCTCCGAATCACCATAGCGTGCATCCATGGCGACAGGGTGCCCAATGGATTGGGCATGCGCGCGAATTTGGTGCATTCGACCGGTATGCAGATCCGCGCGCACAAGCGTCCAAGAGGGAGTGCGCTCGAGTGCACTAAAGTCTGTCCGTGCCGCCTGCCCAGCCGGATTGACTTGCATCACTCGCTCGCCCCCTTTGGCAGACACCGCAGCCAGCGGCGCGTTCACTTTTTGCGTAGCCGGCCCAATATCTCCATGCAATAGCGCCACGTATTGTTTATCAACTTGGCCCTCACGGAATAGCGCATGCAGCGCGCGCAGCGTGGAACGCCGTTTAGCAATGACCAAGCAGCCACTGGTGTCTCGATCAATACGGTGCGCTAAATCAAGAAACGCCGCTTTGGGCCGGTTATGGCGCAATGCCTCAATGATACCGTAGGCAATGCCCGAGCCACCGTGTACAGCGAGTCCCGAGGGCTTATCTAAAATCAACAAACGCGCATCCTCATACACAATCGCTTTTTCTAAGCGTGCAATCACTGACTCAGACGGTGCGATTGTCTCGCGCTCTGCTTGGCGAACCGGTGGGATACGAACCTGATCCCCTCGGGTTAATCGATGCGTTGGTTTAACCCGCCCCCCGTTAACGCGCACTTCACCGCGGCGTAACAGTCGATAAACCCGGGTTCTAGGGACGCCCTTTAATTCTCTGAGCAAATAATTATCAATTCGCTGACCGGCAAGTTCCTCAGGGATAATTGTGTTTCTAACGCCACTCACCGTTACGCTCGCGCATTGCTGGGATTGGTTAGAGATTGCCACAATTTACATCGCTTTGGACGCCGGCGCGGAGAATTGCTATTCTACCCAACGGACTGCAAGGATGGAGAAAAGCGCCTAGAGGCGCGCTCCCCGGCAGATTCGAGAAGAATGCTTTAAAAGGCGCCGGCATGGGCCGGGCCTCCGTGGAATTACAAATTTAATGACAACGCGCCTGCCCTGGCGCCCTGGAATGGAACCCCCATGACGGGTCTTTTAGCCCTACGTATTCGTTGTTTGATGAGGCGCTTCCAGCAAGTGCCCGCGCCGATGACGCGTGCCCAATATTTGTGGCAACGCGCCGGCAAACGAACGCTAAGGGCATGGGCTTGGGGCAGTCGCCGGAGATTAATTCGGCATGAAAAGAATGCTCATCAACGCAACCCAGCCCGAAGAGCTGCGGGTTGCCTTAGTCGATGGCCAATCACTCTACGACCTGGATATCGAAACGCCAGCACGGGAGCGTAAAAAGGCCAATATTTACAAAGGACGGATAACCCGTGTCGAACCAAGCTTAGAAGCGGCATTTGTTCAGTATGGCGCTGAGCGTCATGGGTTTCTGCCCTTTAAAGAAATCTCCCGGGATTATTTCCAAGGAGATAATGTCGACCCGGCAAAAGTCTCGATCGCAGAGGTTATTAAAGAGGGCCAGCAAATCCTGGTCCAAGTGGAAAAAGAGGAGCGTGGCAACAAAGGCGCTGCACTCACCACGTTTATCAGTCTCGCGGGTCGGTATTTGGTCTTGATGCCAAATAACCCGCGCGCTGGTGGGGTCTCACGCCGTATCGAAGGCGCTGAGCGCACCGAAATCCGTGATGCCCTGCGTGAGCTCGATATCCCTGAGGGCGCTGGCCTTATTGTTCGGACCGCGGGCGTAGGCCGCGGTGCCGAAGAACTGCAATGGGATTTAGACTATTTGCTCAATCTTTGGCGCACCGTTGAGCAAGCCGGCGAAACCCGCGCTGCCCCCTTTCTGATCTATCAAGAAAGCAATGTCATTATTCGGGCGCTGCGTGACTATCTGCGCACCGATATTGGTGAAATACTGATTGATGACCGCGACGTTTTTGAACGAGCGCAAGAGTTTATTCAGCAGGTAATGCCGCATAACTTGCAAAAACTCAAACTCTACGACGATCCGGTTCCGCTGTTCAGCCGCTATCAAATTGAAAGCCAAATTGAGTCAGCGTTTCAACGTGATGTGCGTCTACCCAGCGGTGGGGTAATTGTCATCGATCACACCGAAGCCTTGATCTCCATTGATATCAATTCAGCACGCGCGACCAAAGGCGCCGATATTGAAGAGACGGCGCTGAAGACCAATATTGAGGCGGCGGATGAAATCGCTCGGCAATTGCGCTTGCGCGATCTTGGCGGACTCGTTGTTATCGACTTTATTGATATGGGCCCAAATCGCAATCAGCGAGAAGTTGAAAATCAACTGCGCGATGCGGTTAAACAAGATCGTGCCCGGGTCCAAGTGGGTCGAATTTCTCGATTCGGCCTTTTGGAGATGTCACGACAGCGTCTACGCTCCTCCCTAGGCGAGTCCTCGTTAGAACTTTGCAGTCGCTGCAGCGGCCAAGGCACGGTGCGAAGTGTTGAATCGCTCGCTTTATCCGTGCTTCGAATTATTGAAGAAGAAGCAATGAAGGATAAGACCGGTAAGGTGCTTGTGCAGCTTCCGGTTGATGTAGCGACGTTTTTGCTCAACGAAAAACGCAGCATTATAGGCGCAATCGAAACGCGCAATGAGATTGAGGTTATCCTCATTCCCAATCGCCACTTACAAACCCCGCATTACGAGCTTCAGCGCCTTCGCACAGATGAGGAACTCACAGAAGAGAGCTATCAGCTCGCTCGAGAGCCTGAAGAACCGAGTGAAGCTGAGGCATTGCTCACCGCAGAGCGACCCCGTGCCGAAGCCCCGGCAGTAAAAAGCGTAAGCCCAGCGACACCAGCGCCTCAGCGTAGCGCACCGGCGGGTTCTGAAAACCCGAGTGCTAGCGAGGCGAATCTGGAAAAAGGGCCGGGTCTGCTGGGTTGGATTAAGCGCCTGGTGGGTGGTGATGATGAGGAAGATCTGAACACAAATGCCGCATCCACCCGTGGCCGCAGTGATAGTAGCGAGAAATCCAGAAGTGATGGTAACAGCCGCAATGCAAGCGGTAATCGTCGGCGCCGGACGAGTCACGCTAACCGCAGTGGTAATCGCAGCGGCGGGCAGCGCCGGCCGCGAAGCCAGACTGAGGATACCCCCTCGAGCGCCGCTGATGAATCAACGCGCAGTGAGACCCAAACGACAACCGACACGAACAGTAACGCGCTTGCTAACGAATCAGATGCAGATAGCCCAACGAGTGGCAGTAGCAGCGGTCGCAGTCGTCGTGGCCGGCGCGGGGGCCGACGCCGGCGTCGCGGCGGTGCTGGTAGAAATGGTGAGGCCGCAGACACCACCACAGAGGCAACTGAAAACAGTGATAACAGCGCGGCCGATGGGCAAAACGCGAGCGCGGATGCGCCTAAGGCAGCTGAACTCAACATTGATCCCGAGCCAAAAGCCAAGGCTCAGCCAAAGCCAAAAGCTGAACCAAAAGCGAAGGCTAAAGCTGAGGCCAAGCCAGATACTGAGACAGAAGCGCAAGCAAAACCAAAGTCTAAGCCTAAGCCAAGATCTCGCGCTAAGCCTAAGGCGACAGCTGATGCCGATACTGGCACGCAGACGGGTACTGAATCTGAGCCTGAAGCTAAAGCTACGCCGAAGGCTAAACCAAAATCGCGTGCTAAGCCCAAGGCACCGGCATCAGAATCCGATCCTCGACGTTGGTCAGGCCGCCCGCGCCTGCCGGCCGATGAATAGCTTAGGTCTGATAACGCGCAATTTGCTCTTCCGCGGCCAATAGGTCCGCGGGCGTGTCAATACCGTGCCCCGGTTCGGTATGCGCGCTGGCGACTTGAATCCACTCGCCCGCTTGTAACGCTCTTAGCTGCTCGAGCTGTTCGAGTGTCTCAAGCGGGCTGCCGGGCAATTCTGAATAGCGGCGCAAAAACGCCACCCGATAGGCATAAATGCCAAGGTGGCGCATAGCCACCGATTGACGCTTCGCGGATTGCCCGGTGCGATCCCAGGGGATGGGAGCACGACTAAAATACAGCGCGCGGCCGTTATGATCACGAATAACCTTTACCGCATGGGGATCGTAGATCTCATCACTATCAGCAATCGGGACGGCAAGCGTTGCCATGGCGGCTGAAGGGGTATTGGCGAGCGTCTCGGCAACCTGCGTGATCAACGCTGGCGGCATTAGTGGTTCATCACCTTGTAAATTGACAATGATTTGAGCGTCCTCAAAGCCCTTAGTCTCAACCACCTCAACTAACCGATCGGTGCCACTGGCATGTTCACGCTGAGTCACAAAGGCCTGTCCACCCAATGCCTCTACCACGGTTTTAATTCGCTGATCATCGGTCGCGACCACGACGTGTTCAGCCCCACTATCCATGGCGCGCTCCCAAACATGTTGGATGATGGGTCGGCCAGCCAATGGCGCCAATGGCTTACCGGGTAGACGCGTTGCGCCGTAGCGAGCCGGAATAATAACGCTAAATGCACTCATAAACGCTTCTCACCGTGCTGATATCGAACGACCGCTGTCTTAATCAATGCCTCAAGCTGCCCTGCCGTTTGGGTATCAGGCTCAGCAGTGACTGGTAGCTGCCAACTATTGGCCGGGGCGATGTCTGCGCATTTAACTGCATCCTTTTCGGTCAGAATAACCGGCTGTTCGTCGGCGAATATGAGATCCTCCCGGCGAAAATCATGATGGTCTCCAAGCGCATGGCCATCGACGGTAAAACCTAGGGCGCGTAGTGTGTTAAAAAATCGCTCCGGGTGCCCAATCCCCGCCACCGCATGGATGCGCATACCAGGCGTTGGTGGTTCAATAACACTGCCAAGCGCTTCTAATGGACCTGGAATCAAGCTAAATCTGCCCGTGCAAAGGGGATGATGATCACCATTGCAAAGAATCAGATCGACATCATTAAGCCTCATTGGCCGCTCGCGTAGCGGACCAGCCGGCAGACAGCGTGCATTACCCAGTCCACGCTCGCCATCAATAACCGCGATTTCAGCATCTCGAGGCAACGCGTAATGCTGTAAACCATCATCACTTATGATGAGGTTAACGTTGTGATGGGCTAATAATTGATTCGCGGCAGCAACCCGGCGTCGTCCCACCACCACAGGCACTTGAGCGCGTCTTGCGATTACCAGTGCCTCATCACCCACCGCATCGGCACGGCTATGCGCTGATACTTGAGTAACCGTTCGAGCCTTACCAGCATACCCTCGCAAAATCACCCCAGGCCGAAATCCTAGCATCTGCGCACGTGCAACCAATGCATTGACCAGTGGGGTTTTGCCGGTGCCGCCAACACTGATATTACCCACCACGATCGTGGCAGCTGCCGGGCGTGATCGCTTTGGTGCAACCCGTTGATAATAATCTCGGCGATACTGAGCCAGTGATCCATAAAGAGTGCCTAACGGGCTTAGCAGCCCTGATTGCCAACCTTTTTGCTGCCAGAAGGCCGGGTAATGCCTAGCCACCATCGGTATTCGCTTCATCGGCTCGAAATTGGAGCCGATGCAGGGCGGCATAAGCACCGCGCTGCCGAATCAGCTCAGCATGGCTGCCACTCTCAACGACTCGACCCGCCTCAAGGACTAGGATCCGGTCGGCCCGCTCAATGGTTGAAAGTCGATGCGCAATAACCAAAGTGGTTCGTCCCTCCATAAGTCGTTCTAGGGCTTGCTGGATGTGTTGCTCCGACTCAGAGTCAAGAGCCGAGGTCGCTTCATCGAGTATCAAAACGGGGGCATCCTTGAGCAACGCTCGCGCAATGGCAAGCCGCTGACGTTGCCCTCCCGAGAGTAAAACGCCATTTTCGCCGATGGGAGTATCAAGTCCCAACGGCAGCGCTTTAATAAATGCATGGGCATTCGCGGCTTCAGCGGCCGCCTCTATGGCAGAACGCTCAGGCATAGGGTCTTGGCCATAGGCAATATTCTCAGCAATGGTCGCGTTAAACAGAACGACTTGCTGGCCCACCAAGGCGATCTGACGTCGTAGTGCGGCCAAGCGATAATCGGCTAAATCAACACCATCGAGGGTAATCTCACCATCGGTGGGGTCATAAAAGCGGGGCAATAAGCTCACCAAGGTGCTTTTACCACTACCCGATCTGCCCACTAAGGCCACTGTCTCGCCGGCGGCGATATTGAGGTTGATATTGTGTAAAACCGTTTGTGTGGGATCTCCGTAATGGAAGCCAACGTGATCAAACCGTATGCCGCCGAGTGCGCGCCCAGGGTCATGCTTGCCCTCGTCTCGCTCCGGTCTCTCGTCAATGATCTCAAATAAGCTCTCACCCGCTGCAATACCCCGCTGAATCTCTGCATGCACGCGGGTTAGCCGCTTTAAAGGCTGCAGCAGTAAGAGCATGGCGGTGACAAAGGACACAAACGTGCCAACGCTCACCGTGGTCATACTACCCTGTAGCGTGGCAAGCCAAACCACAATCGATAAAGCGAGTGCGGCACAAAATTGCACCACTGGGGTGCTAAGCGCTTGTGTAGCGGCGAATTTCATAAATTGCCGCGTATTACGCCGATTGGCCGCGTCAAACCGATCTCGTTCGAGCTGTTGGGCGCCAAAAATACGCACCTCATCACTGCCTTCGATGGCCTCTTCCGCGACATAGGCGATGTTACCAATGGAGTGCTGAATGGTATGGCTTAAACGTCGAAAGCGTTTACTGACATAGAGCACGACCGCAATAACCACGGGACCGAGCAGCAAAAAAATCAAGGTAAGCTGCCAACTTAACCACGCCATATAGCCAAGCAAAAACACGACCGTTGCACAGTCGCGAATAATAATAACCATCGCATTCGTGCCGGCCTGCGCAACTTGCTCAACATTATAGGTCAGCCGTGAGAGCAACATGCCGGATGAGGCATCATCAAAGTAGCGCCTTGGCAAGGTCAGAAAACGCTCAAACACCTCACCACGTAACCGCGCAATCACCCGTCGACTAATCCATGCCGTTCCGTATTGGGCAGCAAAGCTGCTGAAGCCACGAAGAATAAAAATCGCCAATACCCCCACGGGGATCAAGCGCAGTATGGTCGGATCGCGATCAACAAAGCCCGAATCAAGCATGGGCTTAACTAGCCAAGCGAACCCCGCCTCTGTGGCGCCGGTAACCAACATACCAATGACCGCAATAATGCCCACTTGCCAATACTCAAGAACATAGTTGAGCAAGCGTCGATAAATAACCCAGCCATTATCGGGGCGGGAATCGACCTGCGGTTGATTCATGGTGACTCCTTAACCGCAATTGCCACGTTGGTTAACCCCAGCTGAGCCGCTTGATCAAGCACTCGTGCGATCAGACGATGCGGCGCCGCACCGTCTGCTTTAATAATCAAACGGACTTCGCGGGTCGATTGTGCATCCAAAGCCTGAGTGAGCCCAGAGGCGATAGCGTCTGAAGTACTGCTCGCCAGTGGATGGTGATTAATTTGCATTACCCCGGTTGCGCTGATGTGAATTTCAATATCGCTGGTTGTTGCGATTGACCCACTGTCTGCCGCCGGCAAGTTTACCTCTAAGGTGCTTTGACGAATAAACGTGGTGCTAAGGAAAAAAAACACCAGCATAAGAAACACCACATCAATCAGTGGTGTTAAATTAATCTCTGGAGAATCAATTGGTTGTGGCTGTAAATTCATGCTACCTCAGCGCTTAAAGCATCAACGAACTTAAGCGCTTCACGCTCGAGCACGAGTGCGATTCGGGCAACACGAGCCCGTAAATACCGAAATGCCACCAATGCAGGAATGGCAACCACCAATCCTGCGCCCGTGGTGATTAGCGCTTCACCGATTCCACCGGCTAATGCTTGTTGATTACCAAGCCCACTAGCATCGATAGCGCTAAATACCCCAATCATCCCCATCACGGTACCCAATAGGCCAAGCAAAGGGGTTATCGCTGCAATACTCCCCAAGGTGTTTAAGTAACGTTCGAGCTCGTGGACTTCCTGACGGCCTGTTTGCTCGATGCGCTCAAGGAGCAAAGCGCGTGGCACTGAGTGATGACTAACCGCGCTTGCGAGCATTCGTCCCAGCGGTGAATGCGTGCGCAGACGTCGAAGCGCAACGGTATCTAGCTCAGCCGTTTGTAGCTGTGCCCAGACTTGGGGCACCAGCGAGGCTGGCGCAACGCTTGCATCGCGTAACACCCAGAGTCGCTCGGCAATAATACCGAGTGCGAGTATTGAGCAGCCAAGAATGGGAAGCATCACCCAACCACCAGCGCTAATTATTTCCCACACGTTCGTTGGCTTGCCCCCATTGCTTCTGATCGATCAATGCGCTGATCATAATGGATTTCCTCGCCATCCCGAAACCGCCCGAGTGCGCTTGGCGCATTCAGTAAACGCCCACGCCATAATCGCTCTGATTTCACTTCGATAGGATCATTCGCGCCAAGCGTTACCGTCAGCGCCCCGCCAAGACCAATATCGTGAACCTTAATACCCGCGCAGTAGAGACGCTTTAACACTTCTCGGTGTGGCATTCGATAAGGATTCCGATAGCCCGCCGAAATAACCGCGTGGTCAGGCATTGCAGCGCTTAGCAAGGCGGCAGTGGTGCTTGTAGCGCTGCCATGATGTGGGGCTTCGAGAATATCAACGGGTTCGCTAAGCGTCGCGGCGAGTCGGCTTTCGGCCTCGTGCTCAATATCCCCGGTCAATAACGCTCGCTTGCCATTGGCCTTAACTAACAACACGCAAGATGCCGCGTTGCCGGTTTTTTGCTCGGATGCCGGCGGCCAAAGAAACGCAAAGGCAACCCCATCAACGCGCCAACGCTGGCCCTGTGAACATCGCTTGGCGTTGGGAACCTCGGGAAGCGATTCGCCAGCAACCACCTCATGGACCGTTTGTGCTTGTATCAACGCATTGACGCCGCCGCGATGGTCATTGTCAGCATGACTAACGATTAATCGATCGATCTGCGTAATACCGCGCTCGGTTAAAAACGGCAACAGCGTAAATGTTGCTGCATTGCCACCACTCCGCCAGCTCGGACCGGTATCAAATACCAACACCTGATTCCGCGTTTCAATCACCGCCGCTGTGCCCTGTCCAACTTCTAGCCAGGTAATTCGTGCCGATCCATGATCAAGCCGAGGTTGAGTGCCGAATAACAGCGGGACCATTAGCACCAGACTGCTCAACCGCAGCGGCGTTCCCGCTGGTAGCAGCAACAAACCAATCCCCAGTCCCGCTAAAGCCAAGGTAACCGGTGCTGTTGTATTAATCGGCAAAGCCTCCCAACCCGCCTGGGTCAGCGCATTACCGAGCATTAATAAGTAATCAAGCCCCCAACCCAGTGCATTCAACAGCGGTCGAGCGAGCGCTGGCGCAGGCAGCGCTAGCGCTGCTGCAATGAGCGCACCAGGCACTAGCAAAAGCGAGAACAAAGGCAGCACGACTAAATTAATGAGCAGCCCAAGCGGACTCCATTGACCAAAGAAAATACCGGATAACGGGGCAAGGCCAATCACCAAGACCACTTGAATACGCCAAAGACCACTCAAAAAGCCCGAACGTTGGCCCCGTACAACCAGTAAGATCAAGGCAACGGCGACAAACGATAGCCAAAACCCAGCCCCCAGTGCGGCGGCAGGATCAACGAACAAGACTACAAACGCGGCCATGAATAAAACACGCAAGCCGCGAGCACGCTGACCAAGCAATCGAGCGAGCGCAATAACCGAGAGCATAATCAGCGCGCGCTGTGCGGGCAGTGCAAAACCGGACAACGCGGTGTATCCCAATGCCGCCAATCCGGCGATAAACACCACCCAGTTCCGGCGCTGCCCAGGTAAGCCCAACACACGCCAAAGCCAGCTCCCAAGCGCATAACCTAATCCGGCCACAAGCCCGATGTGGAGCCCGGATATCGCCATTAGATGACTCGTACCAGTGAGTTGAAGCACTTGCCATGTCGCATCGGAGAAGCCCCGACGATCACCGGTGACTAGGCCCTGGAGCAACGCCGTACCCTGACCCACTGCTGGCGTTAATGTGGCGATTCGTGAAGACACCCGTGAGCGCCAATAATCTAGCCCGCCGGCACTTGTTAAGCGCTGAGCGCGATTTGACTGGACTCGATAGCCTGTTGCATCGATATGCTCACTGGCCAACCAGTGTTCGTAATCAAAGCGTACCGGATTCATAAATCCACGTGGGCGTTTTAGGCGTAACCACATCTTCCAGCGCTCACCGGGCTGAACCCGAGGGCCATCGTCATACACGCTCACCCGAATACGCCGCGGTAATGAACCTCTAACTCCATGCCATTGCAGAGGCTTGAGTAAAAAGCGCTGGCGGCCACCCTCAGATGTCGGCAGCCCCACAACCACCCCGGTAACCTGAATCGGTTCAGCGCCCTCAAAGGCTGGCCGAAGCGATAACGCCCAGCTTTGCCAAAGCAATCCTATGAGTGCACCCGTGAGCACAAAGCCAATCCAGCGATACGGTGCATGCAAGGTAATTAACGAGAGAAAAGGCAGACTAATCAGCCAGATGCCAGCCAGGCGAACGGGCAAAAAAAGCGTTAATAACAGCCCAACAAGGAGAAGAAAAATGCTAGTGGGCGTGTCCGATCGCTGCATCGGACTAGCCTAGCAATGCGCGCTAAATCGGTTGCAGCTGACCGTCGGTTAAATTAAGCCGCCGATCCATCCGCGCCGCAATATCAAGATCATGCGTGACGAGCACAACGCTTGTCGCATTGGCACGGTTAAGGTGTTGGAACAACGCCAAAATCGACTCTGCTGTTTGCCCATCTAAATTACCCGTTGGCTCATCCGCTAAGAGACAGGCGGGCTGGGTTACCAATGCCCGGGCAATGGCCACGCGCTGACGCTCACCGCCCGAGAGCTCACCGGGTTTATGCGCAAGGCGATGGGCCAATTCGACTTGCTCAAGCATTGCGATTGCCGCGGCTTTTGCCTGCCTAATCCCCTCCCCTCGTATCAATAACGGCATCGCCACATTCTCAATCGCACTAAATTCACCTAGCAAATGGTGAAACTGATACACAAACCCGAGCGCTTGATTGCGTAACCGCCCGCGTGCGCTTGCGCCCAGGTGATTGATGCACTGGCCGCAAATCTCAATCTCGCCGAGTTCAGGATCTTCAAGGCCGCCTAGGAGCTGTAACAACGTGCTCTTACCTGAACCCGAGCGGCCTAATATGGCGACCTGCTCGGCCGGTTCGAGCGAAAAATCAAGATTATTGAGCACATCAACAGCGAGTCCTCCTTCGCGAAAGACTTTACGCACGCCCGTACACTGAATCACAGCGGTTGAACTACTCATGTCGCAATGCCTCCGCCGGCGCGGTGCGTGCCGCTCGCCATGCGGGGTAAAGGGTTGCGAGTAAGCTCAAAGCCATAGCGGACAGGCTTATCTTCCAAACATCGGGGATGCGAAGATCGGAGGGTAAATCACTAATGAGATAGACATCGCTAGAGATAAATTCAGTCCCCAGTAGTTGCTCGATGGCGGGAACGATCGATTCAACATTCAGGGCCAAGCCGATACCAGCAGCGGTGCCGATGAGTGTGCCAAGAATGCCTAGGATACTGCCTTGGACAATAAATATTCCCATTACCGTGCTAGGTTTTGCGCCAAGCGTCCGCAGGATGGCGATATCCGCTTGCTTATCCTGCACGGCCATTACCAGCGTCGAGACAATGTTAAAGGCCGCCACCCCGACAATGAGCATCAAGATGATGAACATCACTGTTTTCTCCATGGCCACCGCGCGGAAGAAGTTTTGATGCTGCATGGTCCAATCACTGACCCGGTAGTGGCCGTCGGGTAAGGCACGAGCAATATCTCGAACTCGGGCCGGCGCGGCCATTACGTCGTCAAATTCCAACCGGATCCCGGTTACCTGATCGCCCATTCTCAGCAGTCGTTGGGCATCCGCATAGTGAATCAGCGCAAGCGATCCATCATATTGCGCCATGTCGACTTCAAAAATCCCGGCCACCTCAAAGCGTCGAAGGCGTGGCAATATCCCTGCCGCCGAGGCGCGAACTTCAGGGGTAATTAAATTAATGCCATCCCCAGGGCCAACGCCTAAGCCTCTAGCCAGCCGCGAGCCAAGCACAATGCGATACTCCCCAGCGCTTAGCCCCGAGAAATCACCAGCAATCATGTGCTCAGTAACCTCAGAGACTTGGGCTTCGCGCAAGGGATCCACCCCTCGCAGTAAGGCACCACTCACCGCTTGACCTCGAGTCAACATAACCTCGCCGCTTACAAACGGCGCGGCACCGGTGATATCAGCACGCGCATCGAGCGCTGGCAGCAGTGACTGCCAATCAGCAAGGCCGCCTGCACTGCCCTGAACGGTTGCATGCGAGACCATGCCTAAAATGCGCTCACGGAGCTCTTTCTCAAATCCATTCATGACGGAGAGCACAGTGATCAGTGCCATCACACCAACAGCGATACCAAGCATTGAGCTTGCCGAGATAAACGATACAAATCGATTACGCCGACGCGCTCGGGTATAACGTAAACCAATAAACAGGGGTAATGGTCGAATCATGTGCGTAGTCTACACGGGCCTGCGTGATCGCTTCACGCAGTTTCGTGTGTGCTTAGCATTGGTTAGACTCCCACGGCTTTAGGCTGCACCTTAATCTAATGACCCAAGCCCAATCTTTGCTCGTTACC